>Ga0210384_10000333_pt1 | contig 73814 bp, 69 predicted proteins | sample IncBWH2MmetaG_FD_160574 | JGI IMG/M metagenome (GOLD analysis project Ga0210384, IMG submission 160574) | Forest soil microbial communities from Barre Woods Harvard Forest LTER site, Petersham, Massachusetts, United States - Inc-BW-H-2-M | ecosystem: Environmental > Terrestrial > Soil >... | reverse complement strand
TGCGATCTTGTCAACCAGATCGGCCTTGTTCATAGTCTCTCCTCGCAGGTCTCTTTCGTGCCCAGCCAACAACGGCGGTAAAACTGGCCCTGGCTGAGTTGGGAAACCTGACGGCTTGTATTCTCCTCCCTCTGTGGCGAAAGTCAACTGTGAAAATCCGCGCCGGAAGCCTGTTTCGCACTCCTTCGTCCCGAATTGGGGCGACCCTAGCGGCTTTCCGGTTCCGTGGGAAAGGTTTTCCTCCGCCCTCCACAGGCCTCGCTCTTCCTTCACAGGATGTACACAGGCAGCCACGGTTTCCGGCTTGCGCGGAACCGGCCCTCGGGTGCAAAGTCAAGAGATAGGAAATCCGTTTGAAGATGATGGGCTCTAAGATGGGTGAGACAAAGTTGGATGAAACGAAGATGGATGGGTCGAGGATGGAAGTCGTGCAGACGGAGGGGACGAAGCTGGACGCGGTGAAGATGGATCGGACCCAGGCGATCAAAACTCCCCCAGAAGTTTGCCCGCTCTGCGAGGGTACCGGATGGAAGACTGCAGGAACTCGTGCAACCGTCAGCAACAACGACCGCCGCGTTACGCGCTGCGACTGCCAGTTGCGGACTCGAGGGCAGTCCCTGCTGGCCGCCGCCCGCATTCCGCGCCGCTACGAGCACTGCGAACTGTCGAATTTTGAGTTCGATGGTCCGTATCGGTCGCTGGCCCCGGCTCGTATGGCGGCCTGCAAGTTCGTCGAAGAGTATCCGATCGACAAGACTGGCCTGCTCGTGATCGGCACGATCGGTGTGGGTAAAACACACTTAGCCGTCGGAATGATTAAGGAACTGATCCTTGGCAAAGGGATTGCGTGCCTCTTCTACGACTACCGCGAATTGCTGAAGCAAATCCAGAATTCATACAACGACTCTGTCAAAACGACAGAACTGGATGTACTTCGGCCGGTATTCGAGACCGAGGTCCTGGTGCTCGACGAACTGGGCGCAGTCAGGCCAACTGAGTGGGTCTGGGACACTGTCAGTCTGATCCTCAACACCCGCTATAACGACAATCGCACCACCATTATCACGACCAACTACCCCAATCTCCCGGAACGCGACCGGCTGAGCAGCAACGTGAGCAGTCGCAGCTCTGAGGCTGCCAAATATGCTGCCGAGAGAGAGTCTCTAGGCGATCGAATCGGCGACCGCATGCGTTCCCGCCTGCTGGAAATGTGCCGCATCGTCACCATGGAGAGCCAAGATTACCGCGAGCGAGTCAAGAGCGCCAGCTTTCGGTGAACCTCCCGCGATCTCATTTCCGTCCCTTGATTTATCCGCGTGAATCCGCGTAAATCCGCGGCGAAAGAAGTTCTCTATAGTGCGTTCGGCATGATCGCAATCTAGAATGATTCCGTGCTGACTGAGCGCCTGGAATTCGCGCCTGAACGGGATGCCGAACTATTCGCCGCGGTCCCCGCAGCTCCGGCCGTGTTTCTTCTGCGGGCGGCGGCTGCTCATGCCGAGCCCTACGTCAGCAAGACCGCAAATCTACGGCGCCGCCTCCATCGGCTGCTCGGGCCGCTCGAGGAGCGCACAAAAAAGCTCAACCTGCGTGATCGAGTGCACGAAATCGAATACGCGCCCACCGGATCCGACTTCGAGTCGGGCTTCCTGCTCTACAGCGTTCTGCGAGTTGCATTCCCAAAGACCTACTCGAATCGCATGCGCTTCCGCTTCGCGCCGCTGGTAAAGCTGCATCTTGAAAACGAGTATCCGCGGGCCTCCATCACGACGCGGCTTGGCCGGCTGGGCGGGCGCTCTCTCTACTACGGCCCGTTCGTTTCTCGCGTCGCCGCCGAGAAATTCATGAACGATTCGCTCGATTTTTTCAAGATGCGGCGTTGCGTCGACGATCTTCATCCCGACCCCAAGTTTCCTGGCTGCATCTATTCCGAGATGAAAATGTGCCTGGCCCCGTGTTTCAAGGGCTGCAGCGACGAGGATTATGTGGCGGAGGTGAACCGGGTACAGGCCTATTTTGATTCCGCGGGAGATTCCCTGGCCCGCGAACTCTCGGTCGAGCGCGAAGCCGCGTCGGCGCGGCTTGCGTTCGAAGATGCCGGCGCGATTCACGCGCGCGTAGAGAAACTGAAACCCATCCTGAGCCAGCTCCCCGAGATCGTGCAGCGCCTCGACCGGCTGTCGGCGCTCATGATTCAGCCCAGTTCGATCGCGGGCTCGGTTGCATTCTTCCGCGTGGAATCCGGGCGAATCTCCGGTCCGATCGCATTCAACATTCAGCCCACGGATCACGCCAAGTCGCAGTCGATGGAGGGGCGAGTGCAGGAGATTCTGCAATCCTTCCCGCCGGCTAACCCAAAGTCCGCGCTGGAAAATATGGAGCACCTGGCGCTGCTTAAGCGCTGGTACTACCGCGGCAGCCGGACCGGCGAAATCTTTTTCACCGACTCGAAAGGCGAACTGCCCATGCGCCGCATCGTCCGCGGCATCTCACGGGTGTTTCGGGGCGAGAAGCCTGAGCCGGAAACCGGCAAGCTTCCAGAGATATCCTGATTGGTTGCGGTGCCGGAAAGCCTTTACCACAGAGGACCGGAGGAACACAGAGGATGGCTCCTCCGAGACGTGGGAGTGAATCTCACGTTGAAAAAGGCCTCAATCGGGCCCTCCCCGAGTTACTTGTGAGGGATGACTTTTCTGAAAAAGCCAAAATAAACATTACGTCCCGCTTTGGCGTCGTCGCTTTGGCAGTTCTCATAGATCCAGAAGCCAGGATAGAACTCCAGGATATAGTCCAACGCTTGTTTCACCGTCACGTTGTACAAATCACCCACAACTTCCTGCTTGGAGAGGTTGCCCCCAGAGCGAATCCAACCCTCGGTGAGAGGCCCAATATTGTATGCCTTCCTGTAAGCGATCACTTCAGGAGCAGACAAGACTAAGTCCATCGCATTGTCCGGGCCACCGAACCTATCACGCCACTGATCACCTAGCACAAATGACACGTGGCTAATCCTGGCATCTAAAAGGTCGGTTGGAACATCTGTTTCAAACATCCGAATCAGTCCATTTGACTCTTGCGTTACTTCCATTTGCCGCCTACTCGCTGGTGAAGTAATCCACCGTAACCGGATTCTCAAACAGCGAATAATCGCGGGTCACTACTGTGATGCCACTTTCGGTGACGAAGTAGCGCTGCCGGTCGGCCTCGGCGTCGTAGCCGATCGTGGTGCCTTCCGGAATGTGCACGTCGCGGTCGAGGATCGCTTTGCGAATCCGGCAACGGCGGCCGACGCTGACGTGCGAGAACAGGATGCAGTCGTCCACTTCAGAGTAGGAATTAACGCGCACGTCGGGCGAAAGCACGGAGTTCTTCACCGTCCCGCCGGAAACGATGCATCCGTTGGAGACGATGGAATCGAGCGCGGTGCCAGTACGTCCCGCTTCGGCGAAAACGAATTTTGCCGGCGGATATTGCCGCTGGTGCGTGCGGATCGGCCACTCCTCGTCATAAAGATTGAAGATCGGCGACACCGAAACGATATCCATATTGGCTTCGTAGTACGCCTCGAGCGTCCCCACGTCGCGCCAGTAGTGCGCTTCCTTCTTGTTTTCGTCGACGAAGTCGTAGGCGAACACGCGGTAGTCGTCGACCATCTTGGGCAGAATGTCTTTGCCGAAATCGTGGCTGGACTGCGGGTTCTCCGCATCCTTCAACAGCACCGGAATCAGCACGTCGGCATTGAACAAATACACGCCCATCGATCCCGCAACTTTCTCCGGATTCAGCTGCGAACGCAGCGTGGTGGTTTTGGGTTTTTCCTGAAACCCATTGATGCGGCCGTCCTTGTCGACATCCACCACGCCGAACTGGTAAGTCTGCGACGGGTCGATCTGAATCGTCGCCAGCGTAATGTCGGCGGCCGAGTCCTGGTGCTGCTTCATCATCTTGCCGTAGTCCATCTTGTAGATGTGGTCGCCGCCAAGAATCAGCACGTGCTTGGGCTGCTCCGATCCGATCGAGTAGATGTTCTGATACACCGCGTCCGCCGTGCCTTGGTACCACTGGTCGCTCACCCGCTTCATGGGCGGCAGCACTTCAATGAACTCGCCGACCTCCCGCCCCAGGATGTTCCAGCCTTCGCGGATGTGCCGGTTGAGCGAGAGTGCCTTGTACTGGGTGAGGATGTAGACGCGTCGCAGGTCTGAGTTCAGGCAATTAGAAAGAGTGATGTCGATAATGCGGTAGATGCCGCCGAAGGTGACCGCGGGCTTGGCCCGGTCGCGAGTCAGAGGATAGAGCCGTTCACCGGCGCCGCCTGCCAAAAGAACCCCGAGAGTATCTTTCATTACTGCCCTTCAGATTCCGTCGCGTGCTGCTCGCTGCGCTGCTTACGCGGAATCTCGCTTTCCGCACGGCACATGTGAAAAGAAAACAGTAGATGGTAGCACAGGTAGGCCAAGGGTTTCCGCTGGGCAGCAGGTTCCATGCTGCGTCATGTCTGTGGATAGGAAGGTCGCCGCGAACGGGCTACTTGCCCGGGTCGGGCTGGTCTTTCTCGGGTTTGTTTTTCTCGTGCTTGTCTTCGTCGATCTTGATGCGCAGCGACTTCAGGAACTTGAGGTCCTGGTCGTTAATCTTGAATTCAGGATTGGTGGACAGAGTGGTGACCAGGGAGGTCTTATCGGATGACTTTTCGCCCTGCTTGCTGACGCCAATGGTGGCTTCCAGCACCAGGAAGATGTCGTATCCGCCGTCCTTGATCCGGGAGACAACTTCAGAAATCTGCTCGGAGTCGGAAAGAGATTCGTTGATGGCTTCGCCGAGCTCTTTCATCAGTTGCTTGAGTTGTTGATCCACTGCTCCCCCCTGGACGAATCGCAAGCCTAAATTACTTAGATGCTGTCAGCGTCGGAACGGTTCTCCTGTCTGGATACCCGCCAACGACTCGAGCGTTGCGTCATTGTAGCCCCCAAGGCTGTTAAAATCGAGGCCGTGAATAAAGTTTCTACCTGGCGAAAAATAGGGGTGGTCGCGCAGGTTGCCGGGAAGCAGGCCGGGCGCAACCGCACGCTGAACGCGGTTATGGGCGCTGCCCGCACCACGGCCCGCTCCTTCGGCCGCGCGGCCCACCAGTTGTGGCTGGAGGTCATGGGACTTTTTTTCCTCATCATGGCCTTCGGCTTTGCCACCGGCGCGGTGAAAGAGTACGGCAAATATCATTCAGGAAGCGCCGGATTCAGCCGCCTGGCGATTGCGCTTTGCTGCACACTCACGTTTGCCTGGTTCGGCCTGAGTTCGTTCTGGAGAGCGCGGAGAAAAGGCCAGCGCCATTAAGTCCTGGGCTTGGTGCGCTCTTGTCATCCTGAGGCCCGCGCTCTTTGCGGGCCGAAGGACCCATGCAACCCGCTAGGAGTGCATGGATCCCTTCGACAAGCTCGGGGCATGCCGTGTCGACTTGGTGAAGATCAATGACGGAAAAGCTGAAGCCCCTCCCCGACACCGCCGCAGAAATCGAAACCTCCTCCCACATCCCAGTAAACCCCCTCTACACCGCAGCCGATCTCAAAGGCTCCGACTACGACAGCGAAGTCGGATATCCCGGCGAATACCCCTTCACTCGCGGCGTGCAGGCCACCATGTACCGCGGCCGCCTATGGACCATGCGCCAATACGCCGGCATGGGCGACGCCGAGGAATCCAACAAGCGCTACAAGTACTTGCTGGCGAACGGAACCACGGGGTTGTCGGTGGCGTTCGATCTGCCCACGCAGATCGGCCTCGACTCCGATCATCCGCTAGCCGCCGGCGAAGTAGGGAAAGTCGGCGTGGCGATCGACTCCATCGAAGACATGCAGCGTCTGTTCGACGGCATCGAGCTGACGAAAATTTCTACATCGATGACCATCAATGCCACGGCGTCGATTCTGCTGGCCCTCTACGTGGCCGTAGCGCGCAGGCAGGGTACGAATGAAGACATCCGCAAGCTCTCGGGTACGGTGCAAAACGACGTGCTCAAGGAATACATCGCCCGCGGAACTTATATATATCCGCCCCACCAGGCCATGCGCGTCATCACCGACATGTTTGCCTGGGCCAACGAAAACGTGCCCGACTGGAACACGATTTCGATTTCCGGCTACCACATGCGCGAGGCCGGCTCGACCGCCGTGCAAGAGGTGGCCTTCACCCTGGGCAACGGAATGGCCTATGTGGAAGCGGCAATCAAGGCCGGGCTCGACGTCGACCAGTTCGCGCCGCGGCTTTCTTTCTTCTTCAACGCGCACAACAACTTCCTGGAAGAAGTAGCGAAATTCCGCGCCGCGCGCCGCATGTGGGCGCGCATTATGCGCGAGCATTTCAAAGCAAGAAATCCCAAGTCGTGGATGCTCCGCTTCCACACCCAGACCGCCGGCTCAACCCTCACCGCGCAGCAACCCGAAAACAACATTGTCCGCACCGCCATTCAGGCCATGGCCGCCGTGCTGGGCGGTACGCAGTCCCTGCACACCAATTCTTACGACGAAGCGCAGTCCCTGCCCACCGAGCAGGCGGCGCGCATCGCGCTGCGCACCCAGCAGGTGATTGCCTACGAGTCAGGCGCTCCGCAGACCATCGATCCGCTGGCGGGATCGTATTACGTCGAGGCGCTAACTAATGAAATTGAGAAACGAGCGGCAGAATATTTAGGGAAGATCGAAGTGCTCGGCGGGATGCTGAAGGCCATCGAGCGCGGCTTCGTGCAGAAGGAAATTCAAAATGCGGCCTACGAATATCAACAGGCCGTCGATCAACAGCAGGCTATCGTCGTCGGCGTGAACCGCTTCGAAGTGGAAGAAGAAAAGCCGATCCCGATCCAGCGCATCGATCCAACTCTCGAACCGAAGCAGATCGAGCGCCTCCGCGCGCTGCGGGCCAAGCGCGATGCGGGTCCGTGGAAAACCGCGCTGGCGGGCGTCGAAGACGCGGCCCGCTCCGGCGCAAACCTCATGCCGCGCATCCTGGCCGCCGTCGAAGCTTCCGCGAGTGTAGGAGAGATTTCCGACGCGATGCGGCGGGTATTCGGGGAGTACAAGGAAGCGGTCGTGATTTAGGGAGGGCGATAGCTTGTCGGTAGAGAAGTTCAACGTCGTCGACGTTGTAAGCGTCGACCCGAAAACTGATTGCGTTGTTCTGACCATCAGCGACCATCTGGATTGGGAAGATACCGTTGGTCATCAGACCCTCCTTCAAGGCAAGTTCAATGCATACCTTGCATTTGTCGAGAGCGGAGAGATTTTACAGGCGTACCCTGACGCAAAGGAAAGGCGTGTCACCTTCAGAGTGGTTTTCAAGTACAGGCCGGATCCAGAGGGCGAGCAATTTCTCCTGAGGGCAAGAAAGGTGATCGAGGAAGCTGGTTTTGAGTTGAGAACGGAGCCTTTTTTCGACTTCGACCCGGCGCAACGCGAGGTCCGCCGCGACAGGTAGCTTGCCTACGCCGGCTGCGCCTGCATCTCAGCCACAACCGCGTCCAGATGCGCCAGTGTTTCTTCCACCGTCAGCGAATACATCTCGCGCCCCACGCCTTCGCCCGCTTCCAGCGCCGTCTTCAGATAATGCCCCGCAATCTCCTGCGCCAGCGAATCGGTGATGATCCTGCCGCTGCGCTTCTTGTATTCCACCCACGCCGGATGCGGCAGAGCCACCCAGATTCGCCGCCCGTCCACCAGAAATTTGATATCCACCGCGTCGGCGTGCCGCGTGGCAATGGCGACGATCATGGCCTGATACACGCAATGCACTTGCTTCTTGGTCCAGCGGTCGGTGGCGGTGAAGTCCGAAAACATGCATAAAACTATAGCGGAGTAGAGGGAGCCCCGGCAAACCGCGAATCAGCGAGTGTGGAGCGGACACTCCTGTCCGCTGCCTTTGGAGTTGAAGTTGATTTTGCACTTGACTTTGACGGTCCAGAGATCAAAACAAAAACCAACAGCAGCGGACAGGAGTGTCCGCTTCACACAATCGCCTTCAGCTATCATGGACGGGTGCCAACCCGGGCCCCCAACCGAACCAAACTCACGATTCTGCGCGCACACCATCTCAGTCAGATCCCCTGGCTACTGCACGGCTTTTCCACGCGCGTTGGAGGATCTACGCGCGCCTACGGCAAAGGCGGCCTCAACCTCGGCTTTACCAAAGACGACACCCGAGCCGCGGTCGAACGCAACCGCGCCGCGTTTCTCCGCGAGCTGGGGGCGTGTGGGGACAGTCGCCCTCGCCTGTCCCGCCGAGCGAAGCTCGACCGTACACTCTGGCCTCTGATCACCCTCCGCCAGATTCACTCCGACATCATTCGCTGCGTGGACTCAATTCCGGCCAGCGACCACCCACTCAGCGGAGATGGCCTGATCACCGCAACTCCCGGCCTGCTGCTCGCCATCCAAACCGCTGACTGCCTGCCCGTGATTCTGGTGGACGCCAAGCGGCACGCAGTCGGCGTGTTTCATGCCGGCTGGCGCGGCACATTGCAACGGATCGTCGAGAAGGGCATCGGCGAGATGCATCGCTGCTTCGGCACCAACCCGCGCGATCTCAAGGCCGCCATCGGCCCCGGAATTCACGGTTGCTGCTACGAAGTCGGCGAAGAAGTACGCATCAAATTCGAATCACAGTTCGAATACGGCGCCCGCCTCTTTCGCGAGGTAAGAGATTCCGACCCGGTCCGCGAAAAATATCCACTCCTGTTTCTGACCGCCCGCGCCCCCGGACACGGCGACTTGCCGAAGAAGATTTTCCTCGACCTGGTAGAAGCGAACCGTCAACAACTCCTGGCCGCAGGCGTGCCGAAGAAAAACATTGAAGCGTCCCCGCTCTGCACCAGTTGCCACCCCGAGCGGCTCTTCTCCTACCGCGCCGAAAAAGGCAAGACCGGCCGCATGATGGCAGTGGCCGGAATTCGTAAGTGATCTGCTGTATGTGACGCGGGCGCCCCCGCCCGCGTCGGAGGTGCATCTGAAATCACGACTCGCGGTCCCGTTCTTATTCGCGCTCGTTTTCTCCCTCCTCTCGTCCGCCCAAGTCTCCCCCACCCAGATCGACGCCATCTTCGCGCCCCTAAAATCCGCCACCGCTCCCGGCGCCGCGGTCCTCGTCGTCCGCAACGGACAGCCCGTCTTCCGCCGTGGTTACGGCATCACCGACCTCCGCTCGATCCGTCCCATCGATGCCGAAACAAATTTCCGACTGGCATCGTTCACCAAACAGTTCACGGCCACGTGCATCATGCTCCTCGCCCACGACGGCAAGCTGCACTACGACGACCACCTCACCGACTTCTTCCCCGAATTTCCGGCCTACGGAAAATCCATCACCGTGCGCAATCTCCTCAACCACACTTCGGGGCTCCCCGACTACGAAGATCTCCTGATGCAGAAATATCCCAACACTCCGGAGGAAAAAATTCCGCAGATTCTCGACGCCGGCGTGCTGAAACTGCTCGAGCAGCAAACGGCCGCCAAGTTTCCCGCGGGTTCGACGTGGGAATACAGCAACTCCGGCTACGTCGTGCTGGCGCTGATCGTAGAGAAAGTTTCGGGCGAGCCGTTCGGCCAATTCCTGCACGACAGAATCTTCGTCCCGTTGAAAATGACGAACACACTGGCCTACGAGAAGGGGAAGAACGAGGTGCCGCACCGCGCCTACGGACACACCAAGCTTGGCCAATCCGAAAAAGACGGCTGGCGCGAGACCGATCAGAGCTCAACTTCAGCCACCCTGGGCGACGGAGGCATTTACACCTCGATCGACGACCTGGCCCAATGGGATCGTGCTCTGCGCGAACACACCCTGCTGAGCGAGGCTGAAATGCAGCCGGCGCTGACCCCAGTCAAGCCAACCGGCGGCCCTGCGAAATCTCCCGAGGGCACGAACGTAAGCTACGGCTTCGGCTGGTTTCTGAACCCGTACCACGCCCACAAACGCATGTGGCACGATGGCGAAACCATGGGCTTCCGCACCACAATCCAGCGCTTCCCCGACGACAATTTGACGATCATCGTGCTAGCCAACCGCACCGACATCAACCCCGAGGAACTTGCGCTGAAAGTGGCCGACCTGTATCTGGGATCCAAGCCGTAGAGGTTTATGCAGGGACAGCCGCGCTCGGCTGTCCGCCACGCGAAGCGCGGCGATGTTCAGCATTGACGTTCAAAAGAAAAGAGACGTTGCCAGCAACGTCTCTACGGTGAAAATCTATGCCTCGTTATGCCGTGGGCGGCGCAGAACTCGCCGGCGCCGCGGGAGTCGCCGCGGCCGGTGCCACCGTCGCGCCCTCGTTCACCAGATCCTTCAATTCCTTGCTGGGCTTGAAGAATGGAATTTTCTTGGCGGGTACGTCTACGCGCTCTCCGGTCTTGGGATTGCGCCCCACCCGCGGCTTGCGCTGCCGCGTTCTAAAACTCCCAAAGCCGCGGATCTCGATCTTGTCGCCAGCCCGCAGCGAGCGCACCACGCTGTCAAAGATCGTCTCCACGATCACTTCACTGTCTTTCCGCGTAAGTTCCGCCAAACGCGAGACTTCGTCAATCAGATCGGCTTTGGTCATAGGCCCTTCTTGGTTCTTCCGGCGGTCGCCTCAAAACTCCGATCACCGCCGAGATTCCGCAAACAGTACCGCGGCTGCATCCCCATAACCTTCTCAAATTTCAGGGGTTGTACGCAAGTGGGAAGGTATAGTCGGGTGGACACCCACTCCGGACCAGCCGCAAGTCGAAGTTCCTGCCCTCTTGACGAGTCGCAGCTGTCAGAATAATCTCCCGCGAAGCCCTCTTGTCTGTGGAGGTTCTCTTTATGCGCAGAACAGTCGGAGTACTGGCTGCAATACCATTCCTCTGTGTGTTCGGCGTCCTCGGTGCTCAGAAATCGGATCAGCAGCCCGTCCAGGATTTCGAAATCGAAGGAGTGGGCCTGTTTCAGTGCCAATGTACCGCCTTTTCCTGCCCGTGTCAGCACAACGGAGCTCCCACCCACGGAACCTGCTTCGCCGCAGACGTTGCCCACATCAAGAGCGGTCACTACGGCAAGGTCAAACTGGATGGGCTGAACATCGCCATGGTAGGCGACCTGGTAGACGCGAAGTCCGACCGGCTCTTCGCCACGCTTTATCTCGACGACAAGGCCTCTCCCGAACAGCGCGACGCTCTCAGCAAAATGGTGCAGTACATGAACGACCAATATGTCGCGCTGCCCGGTGAACCCGCCATGCCGTTCCGCAAGATCGGGCCCACCGCCCTCGAATTCTCCGAGTCCGCCGACAGAACGACCTATGGCGTGACCATCCCCGGCATCCTGGAAGAGAAGGCGATCTTGAAACGGGACTCCGCGGGAAACCCGGCGTCGACGATCACCGCGATGGACGACTGGAGCAACGTCGTCCACAACGCACAGAACGTCGACTTCCGATATCACGATCAGAGGTCGACAAGTCGTGGGATGAGTCAGGAGACTATGCCAACCTGAAGTACTTTCATCTCACGAAGAAGATGTATGACGAAAAGCAAATGCTGGGCGAGCTGGGAGATATGTCGGGCACATGGACGCCGGCACAGATGGAAATCATCCGCAAACAAGGATTAAGAGAAAAGTAACTGGCCCCATCACTTCCACAAATAATAAAATCCGACCTGCTGCTCCAGCATCTTCTCCCGCCCCGGCAGAAACTGCGACACATCGCCCAGCAGCAGATCCATCAGAGTCTTGCGGTCGCGTTCCGGATGCACCAGCGTCGGCTCGCCTTTGATGCCCACGGACTTCGCCGTGTCGGCCACGGCCGTTTCAAAGTCCCCAACGCTGTCGATCAGCTTCATCGACATGGCCTGCTCGCCGGTCCAGACCTTGCCGTTGGCAATCGATTTCACCTCTTCAAACTTCATTCCCCGCCCTTCGGCCACGGCCTGCACGAATTGTCCGAACATATTGTCGATCAGCGACTGCATGTAGGCCTGCTCGTTGGGAGTGAGATCGCGCGCCGGATTCCCCGTATCTTTGAATTCACCCGTCTTGAGCACAACGTCCTTCAGCTTAGCCCACTTGAGCAGATCGCCATAGTTCACCCACTGCGCGATCACGCCAATCGATCCCACGATGCTGCCCTGGTCGGCATAAATCTTGTCGGACGCCGAGGCCACGTAGAACGCGCCGCTGGCGCCCACGGTTTCAATCGACACCACAATGCGCTTCTTCTTTTCGCTGCGAATGCGCTTGACCTCGCGGTAGATCTCCTCCGACGCAGCCACGCCGCCGCCCGGAGAATTTACGTGCAGAATAATGGCCTTGATCGACGAGTCGTCGGCAAACTTCTTGAGTTGCCCCACCACCGGCTGCGGCGAAAGAATCACGCCATCCAGATCGACCACGCCAATGCGGTCGCCAAACCCGCCCAGGCCGGCGTCGCCGCCGCCAGCGTGCAGCGTCATGTAGACCAGCGTGAATACGGCCAGCACAAAGAGGAAAAAAGCTCCTCCGCCAATCAGAATCCAAAGCAGGGTGCGAGAGCGTCCGTCAGACATGAACAAAGTTTAGCACTTAGCGGATCGAAGGAACGACCTCAAGTCCATGTTGCGAGTCATGCGCCTTGGCCGCATCGCCATTCTTGCCTGACATCGGCCATCGGCTGACATGGACTCTTGGCCGACCTGGAGCCTCAGCGTGGCAGTTTGCTGAAAAACTCGGATTTGTCGGTGCTACCGTGGAAGAGCGGCCCTTTAGGGCCGCGTAAGCCGTTGAAAAATTAATCTGGGCTTCAGCCCCAGTCGTCCTTTTTTTTCGACCAACTGAGTTTTTCAGCATACTGTTTAGCCCCTGAGGTACCTAGACCAACTCTCAGCAGCCGGTCACCACCTTCAACGCGCCGCGATGCACACCCACCTCAACCGGCGTTCGGCAAACAAATTCCCCGTCGGCATAAACATCAAGCGGATGCTCCGTCTCAACCCGCACCCGCCCAGCCTGAAAATACTCGACCTCCCGTATCTTCAAATGCCGCCCTGCATACACAGTCGGGAACATGCAGAAAAGCTTAAACGGATTGACCCCGCCAACCACGCAAACGTCAAGCAACCCGTCGTCCATCCTGGCCTGAGGAGCAATTTTCATCCCGCCGCCATACACCGGAGTATTGGCAAACGCCGCCAGAATCGTAGGCTGATCGCTGCGGGTAGTCCAGCCCGCGCTGTCTTCCGCGGCCGTCAGAATCTTCATCGGCAACGGCGCAAACGTAAAAATCGTCGGAGCCAGACTCAACACGTACCCACCATGCCCCCGCAACCATCGCGGCAGCAGGTTAGCTCGCCGCGAAACCTCCCCGTCGAGCCCAACCCCCGCCACACAGCAAAAGTACCGAGAATCATGTGGCGCAGGCGCCCCGCTCTCGACAGAAAAAATCACGCCTAAATCAATGGTGCTCACATTGGCCGAGTTGTCGCAGAATTTCCGCCAAGCCGCCAACGAATCCCGCACCCGCCGCAGCCCCAGCGCCCGCGCAAAATCGTTCCCACTCCCCGCCGGCACAATCAGCACCGGCACCCCCAACCGCACCAACTGCCCCAAATGCCGATGAACCGTCCCATCCCCGCCAAACACCAGAACTACATCGGCGAGCCCCCCCGATGCCGGCATCCCCATCTGCCAAGAGATGTTCGAGTCAGACTGAAACGGCCGCAGGTCCTTCTGAGAACATCCCAGCCCGAGAATAGCCGCCGCGCGCATGTGCGGGGTCGAGATTAGCAGAATTCACCACGGAGGGCGCACGGAGCGCAGAGGATTTATTGCGCATTCCAAGTTAGGAAGTGCACGCTGCACGCGGCCTGACGGCGGCCATCTCAGCGGGACAAGGTTTCCGTAACGATTCCCGTGCCGCGGATTCCCGGCCTTACTTTCTTGATCTTGCGCCCAACCTGTAACGTGACTCCAGAGGAAATATCCAATACGATGGCGGGGTCGTTAACGACCGCGCTGTTGACTCTCACCGCACCCTGCTTCACCATCCGGCCGCCTTCACTTACGGAACCTGCGAATCCCGCGCGGGCCAGTAGTTTGTCAATTCGGAGTCGGTTTTCGGGTGCTTCGACTTCAGCCTCCTCTACATCCTCCGGTACCTCATCCTTCTGAAACTGCTTCGCCCAATCCTCCCCCGCCTTCACCGCCGCCTCCGCCGAATGAAAGTCGGCCACGATCCGCCGCGCCAACTCCTTCTTCGCCGCCATCGGATGCACTTCCTGCTTCAGCTTTGAAATCTCCGCGACCTGCACATCCGTCAGCAACTCGTAATATCGCCACATCATTTCGTCGGAAATGCTCATCACCTTCCCGTACATCTCCAGCGGTGGCTCGTGGATGCCAATTGCATTCCCCAGAGACTTCGACATTTTCTGCACGCCGTCGAGCCCCTCCAGAATCGGCGTGGTCAGCACCACCTGCGATTCCTGTCCGTAAGCCCGCTGAAGTTCGCGCCCCACCTGCAGGTTGAATTTCTGGTCAGTCCCGCCCAGCTCCACATCGGCTTCAAGCGCCACCGAGTCATATCCCTGCACCAGCGGATACAGCAGCTCATGCAACGAGATCGGCTTCTCTTCCGAAAAGCGCTTATGGAACTCCTCGCGCTCGAGCAGTTGCGACACCGTGTATCTCGCCGCCAGCCGAACAAGCTCATCCGAGCTCATGGGGCCGAACCAGCGGCGATTGAAATCAACCACCGTCTTTGCCGGATCAAGAATCTTGAAAACCTGCGCCTTATACGTCTCCGCATTCTGTTCGATCTGCTCGCGCGTCAGCGGAGGCCGCGTCGCCGAACGCCCCGTCGGATCGCCGATCATCCCGGTGAAATCGCCGATCAAAAAAATGGCAGTGTGCCCGAGATCCTGAAAATGTTTCAGCTTGCGCAGCACGACGGTATGCCCCAGATGCAGATCGGGAGCAGTCGGGTCCATCCCCAGTTTCACGCGCAGAGGCTTGCCCGTAGCCCGCGACTTCTCCAGTTTGGCGCGGAGTTCGCTCTCGCGAATAATCTCCGCGGAGCCCTTCTTGAGATACGTAAGTTGTTCGTCGACAGGTGCGAAGGTTGACATGAGAAAGGACATTATAAGGAATGTGCCACCAAAGGCCGAATCCAGACCCTAGAATGTTGGCCCCGAATTTTGGCAGACCTATTGCGCTTGTCAGCCTGAGCGACGTTCTTTGTCGCGAAAGCCTGCCCTGAGCGAAGTCGAAGGGGATCTATGCAACCGGCCGGGAGTGCACAGGTCCTTCGCGTTGCTCAGAATGACAACGCGTTCAGGTTTCTCTGAAGGTGAACACCCGAAAATCGGCGGCTATTCCTCATGCTTTTTTCATCTGCAGCCGCCGTCCCACAATCTCGAACTTTCCCCCCAGCACGATATTGATCGCTTCCGTGTAAGCGACATGCTCTTGCTCTAAAATCCGCGCCGCGAGAGTGTGCTCGTCATCGCCATCCAGCACCGGCACCGTCTTCTGCACAATGATCGCCCCATGGTCAAGCTCCTCATCCACGAAGTGCACCGTGCACCCGGAAACTTTCACCCCGTACGCGAAAGCCTGCTCCTGCGCCTCCAGTCCGGGAAACGCGGGCAATAGCGAGGGATGGATATTCAGAATCCGCCGCGGAAACTGTTGCACGAACCACGGCGACAGCAGCCGCATGTATCCCGCAAGGCAGACTAAATCCACGCCGTGCTGTTTGAGCCCGGCCACGACTTCGCGGTCGTGCTCCTCCCGAGGCTTGCCCTTGGAAGGAATCACCAGCGCCGTCAGCCCCCGCGCACGCGCAGTCGCGATCCCCGGGGCATCAACCTTGTTCGAAATGACCACAGCGATCCGCGCATCCGGAATGCGCCCCGCATCAATGCTGTCTGCAATGGCGACGAAATTCGACCCGCGTCCGGAAAGGAGGATACCCAGGGAATGCATTGTTGATTGAATTGAGTAATTGGGGAATTTAGTGATTGAGGAATTGAAGATCGGGTTTGTTTTTTCAAATTACCCAATCACAAAATTCCCCAATTACTCAATTCTCCTAGCTATATGTGACCTTGCGCTCGCCCTTAACAATCCGCCCAATCGTGTACGCTTTCTCGCCCACGCGCTCCAGCACCGACTGCGCCTTCTTGAATTTCGCCGACGGCACCACCAGCAGCATCCCCAGACCCATATTAAAAGTGCGCAGCATCTCGTCCTGCGGCACGTTTCCCAGTTGCTGCAGGTGCTCGAAAATCGGTAGCACCGGCCACGTTCCCAGTTCAATCACCGCCGCCGTCCCGCGCGGCAGCACCCGCGGCAGGTTTTCCGTAATGCCGCCTCCAGTAATGTGCGCCAGCGCCGCCACACACTGCCCGTCAATCAACTTTCGCAGCGCCGGCCAGTAGCTCTTATGTGTGCGCATCAACTCGTTGCCGACTTTGTTCTTGACCTCGTTCACATAAGTATCGGCCGAGTAGTGCGCCACTTCAAACAGCAACTTCCGCGCCAGCGAATATCCATTCGTATGCAACCCGTTCGAGGGCAGCCCCAGAATAATGTCGCCAATCTGTACGTCTTTGCCGGTAATAATTTTCTCGCGTTCCACCACTCCGACAATGAATCCCGCCAGATCGTACTCACCGTCCGGATAAAACCCCGGCATCTCCGCCGTCTCGCCGCCAATCAGCGCGCAGCCGTTATGTTTGCAGGCATCGGCGATGCCCTCGACCACCTTCTCCGCGATCGACGGATCCAGTGTTCCCGTCGCCAGATAATCCATGAAAAACAGCGGCGCCGCGCCCTGCACCGCAATATCGTTCACACAGTGGTTGACCAGGTCCGCCCCCACGGTCGAGTGCAGATCCATCTCAAACGCAATCTTCAGCTTGGTGCCCACTCCGTCGACGCTCGACACCAACACCGGATCGGTGTATTTCGTTTTATCCACGGCGAACAGGCCGCCGAAGCCGCCAATTTCGCTCAGCACGCCCCGGGTAAACGTCTTGTGCGCCAGATACTTGATGCGCTGCTTGGTGCGGTTGGCGCGGCTGATGTCCACGCCGGCATCGGCGTAGGTAATCGGCGTCGCGGTGGGTGGGGGAGTCTTGGCCACAGATTTCTTCCGCGTGTTTCGTAATCCTTGCGTGGGGTGAGTGCCGGGTGCCGAAGCGCTAACCTAAGGCCGCTCATTGTAGCACGTTCAACGCTGAGCCCTGGGACACTGGCAGACCGGTCTTGCAATCACGAACAGGCTGGAGAAAGCTGCAGCGTACACTTCCACCGCATTCCGCGGGCGCGCACGCCCGTTCGCCAAAGCGGGCCCGGACTAATGGGAAATGAAGTCCGAGAAGAAGTACGCCAGAACTCCGAACAGCGCAAGACCGCAGATGCCGTAGCAGGTGAGCACCCACGCTCCGCGGCCTTCATGCTTCCTGACGGCGGAAGTGGTAGTAGTGCTGGACGACTGGTCAATACCCGTAGAAGAAACAACAGGGGCCCGATCTTCCATGCAAAAAAACCTCCAGCGGAAAGATCGTGGCGCAAGTACGTTATGCGTCACGCCTGCCTCGCATCGTGGCGAGGCAAGACTATCTAAGCGGATTTTAACCCGGATTGGTGGGGCTGGAGGAGAAAAATGTGACGGGAGATCCCAAATATTACGATGTAAAGCAATTGTCACTATATGCAAGTAATTCCGCTTTTCCCATTCGCTTCCTGCCCAGCTGTCCCCAATCCCCGCCTGTCCGCCCCCATACAACCTTTCTATTCGCCATGGTTTCCCAGCACATAGTCGCTTCGCGCCTACGCGCATCGCCGCCTGCATGGGATAATAGCTGAGGGTTCCTCTTCCTAACTTATGCGTGATCGTTGCCTTGCCGCCCTCGTTTGCTGTCTGCTGATTGTCAGCGCCAGTTCCCAACAGGTTACCCCAGCACCGTCGACTTCAACGCCTCCCGCCAAGAGCGTCGTCCCAGCGGATCAGACGGCCGCCCAAAAAGCCGCCGAAGCGGCGAAGGCCACCGCGAACAAAGACGCGAAGACTCCCGACTACGCCCAGGAGTCCTTCGTCATCGAACAAATGCACTCGCGTTACCGCTTTGAGGCCGACGGCACCGGACGCAAAGAAACCACCGCCCGCATTCGCGTGCAGAGCGAAGCCGGTGTCCAGCAGTGGGGACAGTTGCAGGAAGGCTACAACTCGGCCAACGAGCGCGTCGAGATTCCCTACGTACGCGTGCTCAAAGAAGACGGCACAGTAGTCAAGGCCGGCGACGACGCCGTGCAGGACCTGAGCGCTCCCATCGAGCGCGAAGCTCCCGTGTACACCGACTACCGGCAGAAGCACATCACCGTTCCCGGCCTCCGCCCCGGCGAAGTCCTCGAATATGACATGGTCACGGTGATTCACACCCCGCTCGCCGCCGGGCAGTTCTGGACGGAATACGAATTCGACAAGACCAACATCGACCTCGACGAAACTCTCGACGTCGATGTCCCCGCTGGCCGCTCGCTGAAGCTGAAGTGCAAGCCGGGGATGGATCCAAAGATCACCGAAGAAAACGGTCGCCGCATTTACCACTGGTCGAGTTCTCATCTCGAGCGCGAAGACGACTCCACCAAAGACAAGGACAAAGACAAGAAGAAAAAGAAGCGCCGCCCCGACGACGACCGCCCCGATGTCCAGCTCACCACCTTCGAAACCTGGGAGCAGATCGGCCGCTGGTATGCCGCCCTCGAAAAAGACCGTCGCGCGCCCTCGCCTGAAGTTCGCGCCAAAGCGCAAGAGCTGACCAAGGGCCTGAACACCGATCTCGAGAAGACGGAAGCCCTCTACGATTTCGTGGCGAAAAACTTCCGCTACGTCAGCCTCTCTCTGGGTGTCGGCCGGTACCAGCCGCACGCCGCGTCCGACGTGCTCCACGACCAGTACGGCGACTGCAAAGACAAGCACACGCTGCTCGCGTCGCTGCTCCAGGCCGAGGGCCTGCACGCCTGGTCCGTGCTGATCAATTCCAGCCGCAAGCTCGATCCTGACGTTCCGTCGCCCTCGCAGTTCGACCACGTCATCACCATGCTGCCCACGGCAAAAGGGGACGGCAAAGAAGAAGTTTGGATGGACACTACCGCCGAGGTCGCGCCCTTCCGCCTGCTCTCCTACACGCTGCGCAGAAAGCAGGCGCTCGTCATTCCGCCGGCCGACCCTCCATCCCCCATCGCTCCGCATCTGGAGGAGACCCCGGCCGATACGCCTATGCCCGACACTGAAGTCTCTGAGATCGACGGAAAGATCAACGACATCGGCAAACTCGAAGCCCACGTGCACTACGAATTTCGCGGCGACGAAGAACTGATGCTGCGTTCCGTCTTCCGCCGCGTGCCCCAGGCCAACTGGCAGCGCGTCGTCGAAAACGTGAACGCCAGCCTCGGCGGAGACATCACCAACCTCAAGATCAGCGATCCGGCCGCGACCCGAGAGGCCTTCACCATGTCCTACGACGTCTCCCGGACAAACTTCCTCGACTGGTCCAAGAAAAAAACGGAAATTGTTTTGCCCCTGGTGCAATTCAATCTTCCCGACGTCAACGCCGACGACGTCGACCCCGATTCGAACCCCGACCCTTTGAAACTCGGCCCCAAGGCCTCGTATTCTTACCAGATCAAACTCGAACTGCCCGCCAAGTATTCGGCGCACGCGCCCCTGGCTTTCTCTCTGAAGCGCGACTACGCCGAGTATCAGGCCACCTACAAAATTGACAGCGGCACCTTCACCGCCGGCCGCAAGCTGACTCTGCACGACGACGAACTCCCCGTCGCCCGTGCCTCGGATTACGAATCGTTCCGCCGCGCCGTGAGCGCCGATCTCGCGCAGAAACTATCGGTCGAAAGCACCGTGGCCGGAGCGCCCGCCCCTCCCGCCGACATGAAGGCCGACGATCTGGTCGACAGCGGCCGCGCCGCGGCCGACGCCGGCAACCTGCCCATGGCGCTTGTGCTCTTCAAGCGCGCCACCGAAGTCGATCCCAAAAATAAATTCGCGTGGAACAATCTGGGTCTCGTCTATTTCGCCATGCGCGAGAACGATCAGGCCATCGCCGCCTTCCAGAAGCAGATCGACGTCAACCCCTACGATGAGTACGCCTACAACAACCTCGGCCGCGTCTACTGGAACGATCGCAAGTACGAAGAAGCCGTCAAGGCCTTCAATAAACAACTGGAGAACAATCCCCTCGACCAGTTCGCCCACTCCAACCTGGGCCAGATGTACGCCGAGTGGCACAAATACGATCTGGCCGCTGCGGAGCTGGAAAAAGCCGTGGCCGTCACGCCTGACACTGCTAACGGTGCCGGTGAGTTGCAGGTGAGCCTGGGCGATGCCTACCTGAATCTTGGCCAGGACGCCAAAGCCCTTGCCGCCTTCGATCACGCCGTCGAACTCTCGGCCACACCGACCGTGTGGAACAACATTGCCTACCAGCTCTCGCTGAAAGATTCTCACCTCGACCGCGCCCAGCAGTACGCCGAATCCGCGGTATCGGCAACGGCCGCGGCGCTGCGCAACGTCTCACTCGACCGCCTCTCCAACAAAGAGTTGCCTCTGGTTTCATCGCTGATCGCCTACTGGGACACGCTGGGCTGGGTCCACTTCGGCGAGGGCGATCTCGGCAAGGCGGAAAAATATGTCGCGGCCGCCTGGGAACTCGGTCACCACGGCGAAGTCGGCGACCATCTGGGACAGATCTACCAGAAGCGTGGCGAGAAAGACCTCGCCCTGCGCACCTACGCCCTATCGATGAATGGCCTGCGTCCCGATCCCGAGACCCGCGGCCGCCTGGCCTCGCTCGCCGGAGGAGACGCCAAAGTTGACGCCGCCGTGGCCCGCTCCAAAGACGAACTCCAGCACCTCAGCACCATCGACCTGGGCAAGGCCCACCAAACCAGCAACGCCGATTTCTTCATCCTCTTAAGCGGCGGCGGAGGCTCACCCGCGAAAGTCGACGCCGTGAAATTCGTCAGCGGAGACGAAAAACTAAAATCCTTCACCGAAGCCCTCAAAACCGCCGACTACCACCTAACCTTCCCCGACGACACCCCGGTGAAAGTCTTCCGCCGCGGCACCCTCTCCTGCGCCATCGCCACCGGCAAATGCGAGTTTGTCCTCACGCTACCGGATGATGTGCGCACGGTGGACTGACGTGGGTTTGAAGACTTAAGCCCTTGGGAAGGGCACGGCTTCAGCCGTGCCATACTTGCATCAGAATGATCACGGCTTTAGCCGCTGAGGGTTTTATGTGGGGACAGCCGCCCTCGGCTGTCCGCCGGGCGGAGCCCGGCGGCTATTGCACGCTGTCGTGATACACCCGGCGCCGCGCATCGACTGGAACGGCGCATCTTCCGCTTGCGGCAAACGGAGCAGCGGCCTTACTCTTTCTCGGAGTGTTAGCGACGAGGCGACTCGGTCTATTATTCGGCTGGCCAAATCACCGCTAGAGGCGCATATGAAACCAGTTATTGAGTCGACCCTCCTTATGATCTTGTCGGTAGCCGCTTGTTTGTCTATCTCTTGCGGCGGCCGAAGCAGTAGCGGCCTGACCACGGGGCCCAGCGCGATTCTCAACGGCGGAACTCTTGCAACGGCGAACAGCTATTGGGCCGCAAGTAACTGTGCCGCTAAGGTGGAACTCACAGCGGACGGAGGCGCTATTACGTCCGTTAAGGACACGTCAGGAACTACTTACACCAATCAGGGAACATGGGCTGCCCTCGGCTCAAACGGAGCAGAGATGACCGGCACGACGGTATGGATCGACCAACTGACCTCTATTTCCGGGTCGACGAGTTCCGGGACCTTCGCTGGCGGGGTAGAAGTAGAAGACAACGGTTTGCAGGTGAGCCTTGGCAACTGTAAATTTGCCGTTCAGTCAGGGCAAATCCCGTAGCGTCCGGCAGCACTTTTCGTGCGCCGCCCATGCCAAGCCGTCGCCTGCTCATACGCCTGCGCCACCCGCAACACCAAATCCTCCCGCCAATGCGGCCCCGCAATCTGCATCCCGATGGGCAGCCCACTCGCGGTAAATCCGCAAGGCACCGAAATCGCCGGCAGTCCCCACACATTGAACGGCCGCGTATTCCGCAATAGCCTCAGTTCCGCCGGACGCAGCTCATCCGGATTCGCTTTCAAATCGGCAATCGCCGGAGCAGCCATCGGCGTCGTCGGAGTCACCAGCACATCCACGTTTGCGAAGACCGCGCGAATACTGCGCCGGGCCTCCTCCAACTCACGCCGCCGCCGGATGTACTCGCCCGCGGAGACCGCCTCTCCCGTCCGAATGCGCCGCAAGGTTTCAGCCTGATACAACTCCGGACTCTTCGCCACATTCTCCGCGTGAAACGCGTACGACTCCGCCGCCTGCACCGTCCGGTCGTTCGCCACTTCAATCTCAACTTCCCTCAACTCCGCACCCAGGCTCTGCAATCCCCGCAGCGTATGCTCCATCGCCGAGGCCACTTCCGCATCGAGCTCGTCAAAGAAATATCCCCGCGGCACGCCCACCCGCATCCCCTTCGCCCCTTCCCGCAGCGCCGACACATAATCCGCCACCGGAACATCCACCGACGTAACGTCCCCCGCATCGTACCCCGCAATTGCCTGAAGAACGATCGCCGCATCCTCCACCGTCGCCGCCAGCGGCCCAACATGATCGAGCGACGACGACAGCGGAATCACTCCCCGGCTCGACACCCGCCCATAAGTCGGTTTCAATCCGACACACCCGCAGAGCGCAGCCGGTTCGCGAATCGACCCCGCCGTATCTGTGCCAATCGCCGAGTAAGCCAAACCCGCAGCCACCGCAGCCGCCGACCCTCCCGACGATCCCCCCGCAACCCGCCCCCCATCCCACGGATTATGAACATCCCCAAAATAGCTGACCAGCGAACTCCCGCCATAAGCAAACTCATGCAGATTATTCTTCCCGACAATGACCGCCCCCGCCTCCCGCAACCGCCGCACGACCTCCGCATCCCGGCTAGGAACGCGATCCTTATATAGCGCGCTAGCCGCAGTAGTCAGAACGCCCTCCGTATCGATCAAATCCTTCAGCGCCACCGGAACCCCATGCAGAGCCCCGCGCCACTCCCCGCGCAAAATCTCACCCTCCGCCTTCCGCGCGTCCGCCAGCGCCGACTCCGCCATGACCGTGATGAACGCGTTGAGCGCTGGGTTCACCTTCTCAATCCGGGAAAGACAGTCCCGCGTAACCTCAACCGGGGAGATTTCCCTCCGCCGCAAACGCTGCCCCAGTTCAGAAATAGAAATGAAGTCAGTCATAAAGTGCCCATTGTAAAGGCTGACGGATTTTCGGTCTTTGCGCGTTCTGAGCGATCGCTTCGTATCATCGCTCTACTGGTTCGAACCTACAAATGCGTGCACCACCGTGAAAGAGCGGCCCTTCCAGGGCCGCGTAGAGCCACGTGAGATCGAACGGGCTTCAGCCCCTGTGGTCGCCTTCCTCCGTGTCCTCTGCGGTCTAAATGTTTTTCAAACCGACTCTACATCTCGCTCATCCAAAAGTCCTATAATTGTTCCAGTCAGTACTGGGGGCCAAAGAAAATCATGTCAGAAATGACGATCGCGCCCGTTGCGACACACGGTTTCTTTGTGGATGGCCGGTGGCGGGAGGACGGCGATATCGTCGACATCCACGCCCCCTACGATGGCGCCCTCATCGCCCGCGTCGTGCAAGGCCGCCGCGAACACGCGGAGGCCGCCATCGCCGCCGCCGTCAAGGCTTTCGGCACCACCCGCCGCCTCCCCGCATTCGAGCGTCAGCGCGTTCTGCGCCGAATCTCCGCCTCCATGACGGAGCGCAAAGACGAATTTGTCCGCACCCTCGCGCAGGAGGCCGGCAAGCCCATCAAAGGCGCGCGCATCGAGGTCGAGCGCGCCATCTTCACCTTCAACGTCGCCGCCGAGGAAAGCACGCGCATCAACGGCGAAGTCCTTCCCCTCGACTGGCAGGAATTCACCGCTGGCCGCTGGGGCATCGTGCGCCGGTTCCCGCTCGGCCCCATCGCCGGCATCACGCCGTTCAATTTTCCCATCAACCTCGTCGCCCACAAAGTTGCCCCCGCAATCGCCGCCGGATGTTCCATGGTCCTGAAGCCCGCGCCCCAAACTCCGCTCTGCTCGCTGCTTCTCGCCGAGTGTGTGCAGCAGGCGGGCTGGCCCGATGGCGGCCTGAGCGTACTTCCGCTCTCCAATGAAGATGCCGGCCTTCTCGTTACCGACGACCGCATCAAGCTCATCAGCTTCACCGGCAGCGTGCCCGTGGGCTGGGACATCAAACGCCGCGCCGGAAAAAAGAAAGTCGTCCTCGAACTGGGCGGCAACGCCGCCGTCATCGTCCACAGCGACGCCGACCTGGAATATGCCGCCGAGCGCTGCGTTACCGGTGGCTTCGCGTACGCCGGGCAGACCTGCATTTCCGTGCAGCGCATTCTGGTGGAGCACTCGGTCTACGGCCGCTTCACCGATCTCCTGGTCGAAGGCGTAAAGAACCTGAAGACGGGCGATCCGCTCGACGACTCCACGGACGTCGGCCCGCTCATCCGCGAGAGCGACGCCATCCGCACCGTCACCTGGATCGACGAAGCCGTCCGCGCCGGCGCTCGCCTGCTCTGTGGCGGAGGCCGCAAGAATCTCGTCGTCGAACCCACGGTCCTCACCGGCACCAAGCCCGACATGAAAGTAAACTGCCAGGAAGTCTTCGGCCCCGTGGTGACCGTCGAGCCCTACAAAGATTTCGACCAAGCCCTGCGCCAGGCCAACAACACCGCCTTCGGCATGCAGGCCGGAGTCTTTACCCGCGACGCGAAGCTGCTCTTTCAGGCCTATGAAGAACTCGAGGTCGGCGGCGTGATCGCCGGTGACGTCCCCTCCTTCCGCATCGATCAAATGCCCTACGGCGGCGTCAAAGATTCGGGCCTGGGCCGCGAAGGCTTACGCTACGCCATCGAAGAAATGACCGAGCCGAAATTGATGGTCATGAATCTCCGTTAGTCGCATCACTAACCGTTGGTGTCATCCCGACCGGAGCCGTTTTTCAGGCGAAGGGAGGGATCGCGGGTGCAGCGAACGAAACTGTTCGCTCCGTTGAAAAAAGCCATTTTTCCGCAACGTTCCTGTCAAAAGTTTTTTCTTTTCCGAAACGCAAAAATCCGCGACAAATTCCCGCGAACTATTTATAATTTCCGGTTTCAAAGCCAACTCAGAAAACCCGTGGGCGGTTTTCTCATAGTCCTTTTTCGTTTCTTTTTCTTTTTCGCCGTATCTAACGTTGTTGTCGGGCAACATTGCGGACGATCCGCCGGGTCTCTTAAGCCAGATCTACTAAGGGAATGTCGCAGATCTTTCATCGCAGTACGAATACCCTGTCGCGCGTCACCATCTTTGGCGCGGTATTCGTCATTGCTGCCCTCGGTTGGGTGGCCATGGAAATCCAGCGCTCCCCTTACGTCACCTACGCCGGAGTCCGCAAGCCGCAGCCCGTCCCCTTCAGCCACCAGCACCACGTCTCCGGCCTCGGCATCGACTGCCGCTACTGCCACACTTCGGTGGAGACCTCGAGCTTCGCCGGCATTCCTCCGACCAAGACGTGCATGAACTGCCACTCCCAGATCTGGACCAATGCCCAGCTCCTCGAGCCCGTCCGTGCCAGCTACAAATCCGGCGAATCCTTACAGTGGACGCGCGTCAACCAGCTCCCCGACTTCGTCTATTTCAATCACAGCATTCATATCAATAAAGGAGTCGGCTGCAACACCTGCCACGGCCCTGTCGACCAGATGCCCCTGATGTACCAGCAGGAATCTTTGCAAATGGAGTGGTGCCTGAGCTGCCACCGCGCGCCCGAGAAAAATCTGCGCCCGCGCAGCGAAGTTTTCAACATGCGCTACCAGCAGCCCACCAGCGCGAACCCAGTAGTAGTCGACAGCCAAAGCTTCACCGATCAGCAAGACCTGGGCGCAGCTCTGGTCAAGAAATACAACGTGCGCAGCGTAAAAGACATTACAACCTGCAGCACTTGTCACAGATGAGCCCGGTGGAACAGCGACCCTTTAGGAAACGCGGAACAGCGACTCTTTAGCAAACGTAGAAGAGCGACCCTTTAGCAAACGTTGAACAGCGGCCCCTTAGCAAACGTGGAAGAGCGGCCCTTTGGGGCCGCGTTAAGCGATTCAGATCGGTTGGGCTTTAGCCCCTGAGGTAAGCGCGACGCAGGCTTTGGAATGACGAATCAACAAAATCCCGGCGGCCTGATCCAAATCAACAACGGCCAGATCCAAAAACGCGAAGACGTCTGTCCTTCGAAAAAACTCGATCTCGCCGACGTCCGCGCCCGCATCGACCAGGCCACGGCCCACGACGCCGCCGAAAAGACGGGCCCGGAATACTGGCGCAGCCTCGAAGAACTAGCCGGCTGCGAAGATTTCCAATCCGCCCTCCACCGCGAATTCCCCAAACACGCCTCCGAATGGCTTGACACCGTCTCCCGCCGCGGATTCCTCAAAGTCATGGGCGCGTCCCTCGGCCTGGCCGGCATGACCGGATGCGTCCGCCTCCCGCTCGAGCCCATTGTCCCCTACGTTCGCCAGCCCGAAAACGTAATCCCCGGCCGCCCCATGTATTACGCCACGGCCGTCACGCTCGGCGGATACGCCAGCCCCGTCCTGGTCGAAAGCCATCTCGGCCGCCCCACAAAAATCGAAGGCAACGACCTGCACCCCGCGTCCCTTGGCGGCACCGACATCTTCACCCAAGCCTCCATCCTCGGCCTCTACGATCCCGACCGCTCCCAGACCGTCATGTCGATGGGCGACGTCCGCTCCTGGCAGTCGTTCACGAGCGCGATCCGCGGCCCGCTCAGCGCGCAGAAAGCCCTGCAAGGCGCAGGCATCCGCATCCTCACACCGACAATCTCATCGCCCACGCTCGCCGACCAGCTGCGCAACTTCCTGAAGATTTATCCGCAAGCCAAGTGGCACGTCTACGAGCCGGTGAATCGTGACAACGTCCTCGAAGGCGCGAAGCTTGCCTTCGGACAGCCCGTAGAGACGCGCTACGACCTCTCGAAAGCCGACGTCATCGTCTCGCTCGACGCCGACTTCCTCTACGCCGGATTCCCCGGCAACACCCGCTACATCCGCGACTTTGCCGCCCGCCGCAATCCCGACATCGGCAACATGAACCGCCTGTACGTCATCGAGAGCACACCGAGTTCAACCGGCGCGAAGGCGGATCATCGGGTTCCTTTGGGTGCCTACTATATGCAAAGCTGGGCTACTATTCTTGCGAGCTATAGCGCGGATAAGAGCTCCGACCGCATTGTGGAGGGCGCAATAACTCCAGACATCCGTTGCCTGGAGGCAGGTGCGACAGAGCTGCAAAAGCACAGGGGCTCTGGATTGGTTATTGCTGGTGACCATCTGCCGCCATCCGTTCACGCTCTTGTCCACGCAACCAACGCGCATCTCGGGAACGTCGGCAAGACCGTTTTCTACACCGACCCCGTCGATGCGAATCCGATCAACCAAGCGGAATCGATCAAAGATCTCGTCGCCGACATGAACGGCGGCAAAGTCGATCTGCTAGTCATTCTCGGCGGCAATCCGGTCTACGACGCTCCCGCCGATCTCAATTTCGCCGACGCTCTTAAGAATGGCAAAGTTCCCCTACGCGTGCACCACGGTCTCTACCAGAATGAAACCGCCGAACTCTGCCAGTGGCACGTCAACGCCGCGCACGAACTAGAAGCCTGGGGAGACGGCCGCGCCTACGATGGCACCGCCAGCATCATCCAGCCGCTCATCGCACCGCTCTACAACGGCAAGAGCGCTCTGGAATTTGTCGCTCTGCTGTCGGGCCAAGCCGACGCGACAGGATACGACCTCGTTCGTGCTTACTGGCAGAAGCAGCACGCCGGCACCGACTTCGAACAGTTTTGGCGCAAGTCGCTGCATGATGGATGGATCGAAGGCACGACATTTCCTCTCGGGGTCACGCAGCCCCGGCCCAAGGGATCACCTTTCGATCAGCCGAGTCTAGGCCGCGCAGGCAGTTCCGTCGGCCAGGGGGCATCGGACTCCGCCACCATCGAGCTCAACATCCGCCGCGACCCCACCATCTACGACGGACAATTCTCCAACAACGGCTGGCTGCAGGAACTCCCCAAGCCGATGACCAAGCTCACCTGGGACAACGCCATCCTCATCGGCCCCAAGATGGCCCAGCGTCTCAACATCGCCACCGAAGACGTAGTCGAACTCGAACTCAACGGCAAAAAAGTCACCGGCCCCGTCTGGATTCAAGCCGGACATCCCGACAACTCCGTCACCATCACGCTCGGCTACGGACGCACCCGCGCCGGCCGCGTTGGAACGGCGCAAGGTTTCAACGCCTACGCCCTGCGCACCACCGCCGCCCCCTGGACAGCTTCAGGGGTCAAAATAAGAAAGACCGGGGCCACCTACAAACTCGCCTCCACCCAGGGCTACCAGTCGATGGACACGCCCGACGGCGCCCATCGCCCCCTGGTCCGCGAAACCACGCTCGACGAATACCGCAAAGACCCGACCTTCGCCAAAGAAGACGAGCCGCCGAAAGATCTCACACTCTACGAGCCCTATCCCTACGACAAAGAAGACTACGCCTGGGGCATGACGATCGACCTCAACTCCTGCGTAGGCTGCAACAACTGCATGATCGCCTGCCAGTCGGAGAACAACATCGCCGTCGTCAGCAAAGAGCAGGTTGTCATCGGCCGCCACATGCACTGGATTCGCGTCGACACCTATTACCAGGGCGACCGCGACAATCCCAAAGCATTTTTCCAGCCCGTCCCCTGCATGCAGTGCGAGAACGCCCCCTGCGAAGTCGTCTGCCCCGTCGGCGCCACCAACCACACCACGGAAGGCCTGAACGATATGGTCTACAACCGCTGCGTGGGCACGCGCTATTGCTCGAACAACTGTCCCTATAAAGTCCGCCGCTTCAACTTCCTGCTCTTCCAGGACTGGGACACGCCCCAATACAAGATGATGCGCAACCCCGACGTCAGCGTCCGCAGCCGCGGCGTCATGGAAAAATGTACGTACTGCGTCCAGCGCATCAATGAACGCCGCATCGACGCCGAGAAAGAAGATCGCAAGATAAATGACGCCGAAATCCAAACCGCCTGCCAGCAATCCTGTCCCGCAGGCGCCATCGTCTTCGGCAACATCAACGACCCCAATAGCAAAGTCTCAAAGCTAAAGTCGCAGTCCAGAAACTACAGCCTGCTAGGCGAACTAAACACGCGTCCCAGAACAACGTACCTGGCAGAAATTCGCAACCCGAACCCAGAGTTGGAATCGTAACGTGCTGGAATCGTAAACGTGGAAGAGCGGCCCTTCAGGGCCGCGTAAGTCGCACAAAAAGATTTGGGCTTTAGCCCCTGAGGGATTTCGCTAGACCGATGCCCGAGCAATACAAATCGGCCACCGAACTCGACCGCGCTCCCGTAATCGAGCCCGGCCACACCTTCGGCACGGTCACGGAAAAAATCAGCGCCATCGTGCTGACCCGTCCCGCCTCCAACGGATGGTTCCTCGGCTTCGGCATCTTCTTCATGCTCACCATGATGATGCTCTACGCCATCGGATACCTCTTCCTCCGCGGCATCGGCATCTGGGGCGACACCACGCCTATCGGCTGGGGCTTCGAGATCGTCAACTTCGTCTGGTGGATCGGCATCGGCCACGCCGGCACCCTCATCTCCGCCATCCTCTTATTACTCCGCCAGTCGTGGCGCAACTCCATCAACCGTTTCGCCGAAGCCATGACGCTGTTCGCCGTCGCCTGCGCCGGAATCTTCCCCGCAGTTCACGTCGGCCGCCCCTGGCTCGCCTACTGGCTCTTCCCCATCCCCAACACCATGGGCGTGTGGCCGCAATTCCGCAGCCCGCTCATGTGGGACGTATTCGCCGTGTCCACCTACGCCACCATCTCCGCGCTGTTCTGGTTCGTCGGCCTCATCCCCGATCTGGCTACGCTGCGCGACCGCACCGAAAATCCTGTGCTGAAAATTGTTTACGGCATGCTCTCCCTCGGATGGCGCGGATCGGCCCGCCACTGGCACCGCTACGAGACCATGTATCTGCTGCTTGCGGGATTGGCCACGCCGCTGGTCCTCTCAGTCCACACCGTCGTCAGCTTCGACTTCGCCGTCGGCATCCTCCCCGGATGGCACACTACGATCTTCCCGCCCTACTTTGTCGCCGGCGCCATCTACTCCGGCTTCGCTATGGTGCTGATGCTGGCCATCCCTATCCGCAAAATTTACGGCCTGGAAGATTTCATCACCGAGCGCCACCTGCAGAATTCCGCCAAGGTCATGCTCGCCACCGGACTCATCGTTGCCTACGGCTACGGGATCGAAGCCTTCATGGGCTGGTATGGCGGCGACCGCTACGACGCCTTCACCCTCTGGAACCGCCTGCATGGCCCTTATGCCGTCCCTTACTGGTCGCTGCTGATCTGCAACATCTTTATTCCCCAGGTGCTGTGGATCAAGAAGCTGCGCACCAGTCCGGTCGCCCTCTTCTTCATCTCCGGCGTGGTTCTGGTCGGCATGTGGCTCGAGCGCTTCGTCATCGTGGTCCTCAGCCTGCATCGCGACTTCCTGACCTCCTCCTGGGGCATGTACTACCCCACGCGCTGGGATTGGATGACCTACATCGGCACCATCGGCTTGTTCCTCATGCTCATGTTCCTGTTCCTGCGCATTCTGCCCGCCATCTCGATCTTCGAAATGCGCACTCTCCTCCCCGAAGCGGAGGTGAAGGAATGATCGCTCGAGAAATGATCGGACGAAGAGATGATCGGCGTCATCCCGAGCGTAGCCGCTCTTCAGGCGGAGCTAGGGATCTCCCGGCGAACACGGCTTTAGGTTTTACTGAAGAATTCGCTTTTGGGTGGCGCAGCGCTTTCAGCGCTGCGATAAAACCCTTCTCTCCTGAGAGGGCTTTAGCCCGGGCAGCATCGGGGTCGAGGTTCATAATATGAAGCGCGATCCCATCTACGGCATCATGGCCGAGTTCGACTCGGCTCAGGCCCTGGTCGACGCGGCCCACGCGACCCATCAGGCCGGCTACCAGAAGATCGACGCCTACAGCCCCTTCCCCATCGAAGGCCTGGCCGAAGAAATCGGATTCCACTTCGACGAAATCCCCCTGACCGTCCTGATCGGCGGCATCATCGGCGGCCTCAGCGGATACCTGATGCAGTATTGGATGGCCGCCGTCGACTACCCGCTCAACATCGGCGGAAAGCCCTATCACGCCTGGCCGGCGTTCATCGTCATCACGTTCGAGATGACGATCCTTTTCGCCGGCATCTCCGCGGTTCTGGGCATGTTGGCCTTCAACGGCCTGCCCATGCCCTACCACCCGGTATTCAACGTCCCGCGCTTCTCGTCGGCCTCAAAAGATCGCTTCTTCTTAATAGTGTTCTCGTCCGACAAAAAGTACGATCCCGCGGACACGCGCAAATTCCTCGAAGCCCTGTCCCCCCGCTCCGTCTCGGAGGTGCCCAGCTAAAATGCGACACCTCCGCAAACTCGCTGGGTGGCCCATCCTTTCGCGCTCTTTGCGAAAGGGTGGGCCGCTGCGCACCCGACACACCCGCACCATCCTCGCGGTCTCTCTGCTGGCGGCTATCACCCTCCTCGCCGCCTGCCGCATCGACATGCACGTCCAACCCCGCCAGAATCCGCTCTCCCGCAGCGACTTCTACGCCGACCAGCGTTCCGCCCGCCCGCCAGTCGAAGGCACCATCGCCCGCGGCCAGCTCCACGAAGACGCTTATTTCTACACCGGCAAAATCGGCAACAATCCCGGCGACGTTATGCCCTTCCCCGTCACCCAAGAAGTTCTGGCCCACGGCCGCGAGCGCTTCAATATTTTCTGTGCCCCCTGCCACTCCCGCCTCGGAGACGGCAACGGCTTCGTCCCCTCCCGCGGATTCGCCCGCAAGCCCCCGTCGTTCCACATCCAGCGCCTGCAAAAAGCGCCCGTCGGATATTTCTACGACGTCATCACCGAGGGCTTCGGCACCATGCCCGACTACGCCTCGCAAATTCCCCCGCGCGATCGCTGGGACATCGTGGCCTACGTCCGTGCCCTGCAACTGAGCCAGAACGCAACCATGGCGGATGTGCCCGCCGGCCAGAAGATTCCGTCTGAGCCCCCGAAATTCCGCGAGCCCGGGTCGGGCGCAAGCCCGCCGGTCGTTGCGCCGGAATCAAATTCGAAAGGCGAGACAGAGACAGAGGAAGAGAAGAAATGAGCACGGCGCCCGCAAAACAATTCGATCCAACGCCCCCGCCAGTGGTCAAGACCATTGCGCAGCGGTCGTTGATCGTCGGCGCCGTCTTCGGCATCGTCGCCGTCATTCTCGCCCTCAAGAGCCCGGACGAATTCTTCCGCGCCTACCTGCTCGGCTTCATGGCATGGCTCGGCGTCGCCCTCGGCTCCATGGCCATCCTCATGATCCGCCACCTCACCGGCGGCGGCTGGGGCGTAGTCATCCGCCGCATCCTCGGGGCGGCCATGCGCACCGTGCCTCTGCTCGCTCTGTTATTTATACCGATCATCATTGCCGTGAGGCAGCACCGAGTCTATCCCTGGGCGATGCCGCTCGGGGCCATTCAGGACGCTCACATTCGCGAGCATTTGGAAAAACACGGTTTCATCACGGCCAGCTACCTGAATTTCTCCGGTTTCTTGATCCGTGCCATCTTTTATTTCGCCATCTGGAATCTGCTCTCCTTCCTGCTCTCGCATTGGTCGAGGCAAACCGACCGCGCCGGCTCCCGCGACAACACCGACCGTTTCAAAGCCGTCTCCGGTCCCGGCCTCATCCTCTACGGATTCACCATATCCTTCGCCGCCATCGACTGGGTCATGTCGCTCGATCCCAGCTGGATCTCGACCATCTTCGGCCTGGTCGTCCTCATCGGCGAAGTGCTCTCCGCCATGTGCTTCGCGGTCATCGTCGAGCGTATTCTCTACAACTACAAACCCATGTCGGAAATGTTGACCCCCGACTTCGTCCACGACCACGGCAAGTGGATGCTGGCCTTCACCATGGTCTGGGCCTACTTCAACTTCTCGCAATGGCTCATCATCTGGGCCGGCAACCTGCCCGCCGAAATCACCTATTACATCCGCCGCATCAACGGCGGCTGGGAATACGTCGGCCTCATCATCGTGATCTTCCACTTCGCGGTCCCGTTCGCAATTTTGCTGTCGCGCCCCTTCAAGCGCAACATCCGCAAACTGGTATGGCTGGCCTCGTGGATGCTCCTGATGCGCTTGGTGGATCTGTTCTGGATCATCGAGCCGAATTTCTCGAAGACTCTCAACGTAACTCTCGCGGACATAGTCGTGCCCGTCGCCATCGGCGGTTTCTGGCTGGCCTTCTTCTTCCGCAATCTCGGTTCGCTGCCGTTGCTGCCGGTCCACGACCCGTCAGCGGTAGAAGTTTTGCACCCGGGCCATCATCACCCGGAAAACGCATGATTAACAAAATATGATCAACGAAATATGATCTGCAAAAATATGATTTGCAAAATATGACCAACCAACCCAATTCCGCGAACCCCACCGGCAACGGCGGCTACGAGCGCAGCGATATCGGCTCCGCCGGCGTCCTCTATTTCCTGCTGGGTCTTTTCGTCGCCGGATTGTTGATCTTCTTCCTCGTTGACGGCATCTATTCTTATCTCGACAAGCGCTCCCAAGCCGAGCAAGCCCCAGTCAACCCGCTGGTGACCAATGCCCCCGCCGACACCCGCCACATCCCGAAAGACTATCCGCAAGGCGCGTTCCCCAATCCCAAGCTGGAAGAAGACGAGCGCGGCCAGCTGAACGGAATGCGCCTTAAAGAAGAACAGACGCTGAGCACCTACGACTACATCGACAAAAATGCCGGCACCATCCGCATCCCCATCGACCGCGCCATGGACCTGATTGCCCAGCGTGGCCTGCCCGTGCGCACAGCACCCGCAGCACAACCGAAGCCCGCGCCGGACAATCCAGAACAGAAGAAGGGACCAAAGAAGTGAGCAGTAAGAATCAAGATTTGAATTCGGCACTAAACGTTTGGGACGTCATCCTGAGCGGAGCCGTTCTTCAGGCGAAGAGAAGGATCTCGCGCGGAGCAGATCGAACCGCAGTCATCCTTGTACTCATCGCGGTGGCCGCCGTTGGCCAATCTGGGGGCCAGGCCATGACCACAGGCATCATGTCCCCACCCGCCAACGTCCGACCGCCGTACCTGCAGAACGTCGGCATCGAACAGCACCTCGACGGACAAGTCCCTCCCGACCTCACCTTCACCGACGACACCGGACGCCCCGTGAAGCTGGGCGACTACTTCGGCCAGAAGCCGTTGATCCTCAACCTCGTCTACTACAACTGCACCATGCTCTGCGGCGAAGCCCTCGCCGGCCTCAGCGGCGCCATGAAGATGGTGAAGTTTGACGTCGGCAACCAATTCGACGTGATCACCGTCAGCTTCAACCCCCAGGAAACGCCCGCCATCGCCGCCGCCAAAAAACAGGAATATCTCAAGCGCTACGGCCGTGCAGGCGCCGCCGGCGGCTGGCATTTCCTCACCGGACCGGCGGAGTCGATCAACGCGCTCACCAAGGCCGTCGGATTCCAGTATCAGTACGATCCTAAAAGCCAGCAGTACGCGCACGCCACCGCCATCATGGTGCTCACCCCGCAAGGCCGCATCTCGCGCTACTTCTACGGGGTGGATTATCCGCCAAAGGATCTGCGCATGGGATTGGTCGAGGCCTCCGCTGGAAAAATCGGCAATGCCGTCGATCAGGTGCTGCTCTACTGCTATCACTACAATCCCGAGACCGGAAAATACGGCGCGGTGATCACCAACATTCTGCGCCTGGGAGCGGGACTCACAATTTTGCTGTTAGGCGGTCTGCTGTTCATTCTGTTCCGCCTGGAAAAAGCCGCGCCCCCGCGCAGACCCTTGGGTCACGCGACAAGACTTGACAGGGGAACGTCGAAAAATTGAAGCGAAATAAAAAATGACCGGCGACGAACGACTAACGACCAACGACTGAAGCACTATGTTCGATAATTTTCCATTATGGCCCGACAGGGCCTCCACCGCGGCGGCCAACGTCGATGCCCTGTTCATCTTCCTGATCATAGTGTCGGGATTGATGACGGGCCTCATCTTCACCGCCGTCCTCTACTTCGCCGCGCGCTACCGCCGCCAGCGCGGCGTGCGGGCCGAGCAGATCGAGGGTTCCACTCCGCTCGAATTGACCTGGTCGGTCATCCCCTTCTTCGTATTCATGGCGATCTTCGCCTGGGGCGCGGTCGTCTACTTCAAGAGCCGCACTCCTCCGCGCGACTCGACCGAAGTCTACGTCGTCGCAAAACAATGGATGTGGAAACTCGAACACGCCGAAGGCCAGCGCGAGATCAACGAACTGCACGTCCCCGTCGGCCGTGACGTCAAGCTGATCATGACGTCGCAGGACGTCATCCACAGCTTCTTCGTCCCCGCGTTCCGCATGAAGCAGGACGTGGTGCCCGGCCGCTATACGGTCGCGTGGTTCCGCGCCACCAAGCCCGGCACCTATCATCTTTTCTGCACCCAATATTGCGGCACGCAGCACTCCGGCATGATCGGCTCCATCATCGTGCAGGAACCCGCGCAATATGAAGCCTGGATGAGCGGCGGCTCGACCGGCCCGCTCTCCGCCACCGGAGAAAAAATCTTCGCCGAACTGGGCTGCGTCACCTGCCACCGCACCGACAGCCAGGGCCGCGGACCCAACTTGCAGGGAGTCTTCGGCAAGCCCGTACAGCTTGAGGACGGCCGCTCCGTCATGGCGGATGAAAATTACATTCGCGAGTGCATCCTCGATCCTGGAGCCAAACGCGTCAAGGGATTCCAGCCCATCATGCCCACGTTTCAGGGATTGGTGAGCGAAGAACAAGTGAACGCGCTGGTCGCCTACGTGAAATCGTTGGCGCAAACCGGCGCAGCCGGGGGCCAGGCCAGCCCCGCTGTGGTCATTCCAGCAACGACTCCGGCCAAAGGAAGTAAGGTGAACCCGTAATGGCAATACCCAGCGGTCCGCAGGGCGAGCGCGAGAATTATCTGAACAAGCACTACGGCTTCGGCTCGTGGATCTTCACCACCGACCACAAGCGTATCGCTCTGCTCTACCTGCTCTCCATCACCTTCTTCTTCTTCATTGGCGGATTCTTCGCGCTGCTCATTCGCCTCGAGCTCCTCACACCCAGCGGCGACCTCGTCCAGGCCGACACCTACAACAAACTCTTCACCATGCACGGCCAGGTGATGGTCTTCTTCTTCCTCATCCCCTCCATCCCGGCCGTGCTCGGCAACTTCCTCGTCCCCTTGATGATCGGCGCCAAAGATCTGGCCTTCCCGCGGATCAACCTGCTGAGCTGGTATCTCTACATCATCGGCGGCGTCATGATGCTGCACTGCATGCTCACCGGCGGCGTCGATACCGGCTGGACCTTCTACGTGCCCTTCAGCACGGCCTTCAGCAACACCAAAGTCATCGAAGCCGGACTCGCCATCTTTGTCACCGGATTCTCCTCCATCCTCACCGGCCTCAATTTCATCGTCACCATCCATCGCATGCGCGCCCCCGGCATGACCTGGTCGCGCCTGCCTCTGTTCATCTGGGCCCACTACGCCACCAGCATCATCCAGATTCTCGGGACGCCCGTCATCGCCATCACCCTCGTGCTGGTCGTCGCCGAACGCGCCTTGCACCTCGGCATCTTCGATCCCAAACTCGGCGGCGATCCCCTCCTGTTTCAACACCTCTTCTGGTTCTATTCGCATCCCGCCGTCTACATCATGATTCTGCCCTCCATGGGCGTCGTCACCGAAATCATCGCCTGCTTTTCGCGCAAGCGCATTTTCGGCTACGGCTTCGTTGCGATCTCTTCCATCTCCATCGCCGTCTTCGGATTCCTGGTCTGGGCGCATCACATGTTCGTCGCCGGAATTTCCGTCTACGCCGCCCTCGTATTTTCGATCCTCAGCTACGCCGTGGCCGTGCCTTCCGCCGTCAAAGTCTTCAACTGGACGGCCACTCTTTACAAAGGCTCCATCCGCTACGACGCGCCCATGCTCTATGCCTTCGGCTTCCTCGGCCTGTTTACCATTGGAGGATTGACCGGTCTCTTCCTCGCCTCTCTCGGCATCGACATGCACGTCCACGACACCTATTTCGTCATCGCCCACTTCCACTACATCATGGTCGGCGGCGCGCTTATGGGATACCTCGGCGGCATGCATTTCTGGTGGCCGAAAATTACCGGCAAACTCTACCCCGAAGGCTGGGCGCGCCTCGCCGCGCTCATTGTCTTCATCGGATTCAATCTGACGTTCTTCCCGCAATTCATTCTCGGCTACCTCGGCATGCCGCGCCGCTACTATCAATATCCGCCGGAGTTCCAGGTGCTGAACGTGCTCTCCACCGCCGGCGCCACCGTGCTCGGCATTGGTTATCTGCTGCCCATGATCTACTTCCTGTGGTCCATGCGCTACGGCAAGCCCGCTCCCGACAATCCGTGGAACGCCGCCGGCCTCGAATGGAAGACGTCTTCGCCGCCCACCACTTTCAATTTTGAAGAAGAGCCCGTCGTGACCTGGGAAGCCTATAACTACGAGGAACTCGACGCTCACCCTGACGAGGAGGCGCCCAGTGTCGGATAGTCAAACCGCCGCCCTTCACAGTGATGCGCACAGTGATGCGCACGCCGAAGCCTTCAATCCCGCCCTCCTGCACCACTTCGCCACCGAGGAGCAGCAGCGCGACTCCGCCAGCCTCGGCATGTGGATCTTCCTGGCCACCGAAGTCATGTTCTTCGGCGGCCTGTTCTGCGCCTACCTGATCTATCGCGGATGGTACTTCGGAGATTTCGGCGCCGCCAGCAAGTCCATTGACGCGACTCTCGGCGCCTCCAACACGGCCGTCCTGATCTGCAGCAGCTTGACCGTGGTCCTCGCCATCTGGGCGGCGCAGACTGCCCGTCGCACGCTGATGATCGGCATGCTCATCCTGACCATGCTGTTCGGCGTCACCTTCCTCGGCATCAAGGGCATCGAGTACAAACAAAAATTCGACGAACATCACGTTCCGGGCGCATCCTTCAGCTTCGATCACGTGCCCATTCCCGGTCATCCCGATCAATTCGCCAACCCGAGTCACGCCCAGATTTTCTTTGCTCTCTACTTCATCATGACCGGCCTGCACGCCCTGCACATGATTATCGGACTCGGTCTTTTCACCTGGCTCTTGTGGATGGCATGGAAAGGCCGCTTAACTCCCGAATATCACACCCCACTCGAAATCGGCGGCCTCTACTGGCACTTCGTCGACATTGTGTGGATTTACCTGTTCCCGCTGTTGTATCTGATCGACCGCCACCCGTGAGGAAGGTGAATTTGAATTGCGAAAGAGATTTGATTCGACGTCATCCTGAGCGTAGCCGTTCTTCAGGCGGAGCGAAGGATCTCGCGTGCATCGGCACAACGGCTAAAACCGAGGCCTCCTATGTCTGACCATTCAACTTCAAAATCCTCGCCCCTGACGACGTACTTCGCCGTTTGGGCAGCGCTGCTGGTCGGCACTTTCATCACCTACAAAGCCGCATTCCTCGACCTCGGAGTCTTCAACGCCGCCGTCGCGCTCATCATTGCGACCACCAAAGCCCTTCTAGTCGTGCTCTTCTTCATGCACCTCAAAGGCGCGAGCGAAAAGCTGCTCAAACTGGTAGTAATCTCCACCGTCTTCTTCCTCTTCATTCTCCTGGCCCTCTCCATGGCCGACTACGGCACCCGCCTCCGGAGCTAATGCAGTCTCGCGGTGATCTGACCCCGCTAAGAACTGTCATCCCGACCGGAGCGTGCCATTCCGGCTAAGGAATGGCACGCGGAGTGGAGGGACCTGCTGTTCCGTAGCGCGTTCCAGAATCCGAGACCGAAAAGAAAGTAAATACCCTCGAAGAGATCCGGGTTTCAGCCCCCGCGGAAAAAAAGGGCTGCCCTGAAGGCAGCCCCACATGGAACTTTGCTGGTGTCGCCGCAAGCTTACTTCCCCACCGGTACCCCCTCTTTGATCCCGCACGACAAGAACAATCCAGAAAAGGTATCCCACAGGCTCTGCCATTTATTCGGGACCGTGGCATCGATGGCCAGTAAACTGGTGTGAATCACGATCCTGATCAGTTCGCGGCAAGCAGTGATCGCTTCGTTCCCCAGTTCCGTCCCCTTCCACTGCTTGTCCAGCGCCTCGTGCCCCGGATAGGTTCCGCTCGCCTTCTTGTTGGCGTCGTTGTAGACGTAGATCCCCTCAATCACCCAGACGTCGTCTCTTTTCACGCGCTTCACGTGGGCGGCGGAAAAAGAATCCTGAAGAGCGTGCATGGCGTCGCCCAATGGCCCGGTCACATAGATCGGATTGTAGTAGCCCAGCTTCTTCTGCCAGATATCGCGAAGATGCTGAGCGGCGATGAATCCGTTCTTGAAGATCCACGTGCATGCATCCTCATAGGCTGTCAACTCGCTGTCGGTCGCATAGCGCATGAAGTGGTTCTTTTGCCCTTCTTTGTTCCACTGGCCTCCATTCCAGACGTCCTCCAGGTCGCGATACACCGTGGGCGTGTTCGCATCCTCGAGGAAGCGCCGGATCCATTGCAGTTTCGGGGGAAGGTCTTTCAGGGCTTCCCTGATCGCTTCCTGGCTGAGGAATTCATGTCCGTATGGCTCGAAGACGCACCTCCAATCTGACGTTCGGCCCGAGAGCTTACCACACTCCAGCTCCAACACCAAACACTGTCTTTCCACCCAGTCTGCGGTATACTCGCCTCCGACCATCACCCTTCGAACCCGAGGTGACGTATGGCATTCTGCAATTCTTGCGGCGCAACTCTGAATGCAGGCACAAAGTTCTGCAACAAGTGCGGAGCCGCCGTCCCGGCCGGCCCAGCCGCTCCTGGCGCGACCTTATCTCCCCTTCCGCCCGCCCCTCCGTATTCTCCTCCGCCATCCAAGGGCGGCAGCAGCGCGCTCAAAATCATCCTGATCATCATCGCCATCATCGTTGGTCTCGGCATCCTGACCGTGGGAGCCTTCAGCTTCTTCGTCTATCGCGTCGCCAAAAGCGCTCACGTCACGCAGAAAGGCGACAGCGTGAAAGTCGACACCCCCTTCGGCTCGTTCAGCGCAAACGATCCCGATCAGACGGTCAAAGAATTGGGAGTCGACGTCTACCCTGGAGCGCAGGTACAGAAAGCTGGAACCGCCTCCGCTACCGTGTTCGGCGTGCACACCGTGACGGCGAGGTTCGAGAGCGGCGATTCGGTCGAAAAAGTCTGCGACTTCTACAAAACAAAATTCCCCAACGCCAACATCAGAAGCTCCGACCAGAATCAGTGCAGCATTATCGCGGGCGACCAGGGCAACTCGACGACCGTGAGTGTGCAGTCCAGTGGCGACGGCTGCCAGTTTCAAATCGTCGCCGTGAGCAAAAAGTCCTCCAACTAGAACTGGCCGATGCCCGATAAAGTTGCAGAATCCGCGTCAGCCCCCAGGTCCTTCCAGATCGATGCCGCGGGGCTGGCGGAGGCTCTGCGCCGCACGATTCGCGGGGAAGTTCGGTTCGACCAGGGCGCTCGCGCCCTCTACGCCACCGACGGTTCGAACTACCGCCAGATCCCCATCGGCGTAGTTCTTCCCCACGACCCCGACGACGTGCTCGCCGCCATTTCCCTCTGCCGCGAATTCGGCGCGCCCCTGCTCTGCCGTGGTGGCGGCACATCGCTCGCCGGCCAGTGCTGCAACGTCGCCGTCGTCCTGGACTTCTCCAAGTACATGGCGAAAATCTTGGAGATCGATCCTGCCCGCCGCATCGCCCGCGTCCAGCCCGGAGTCGTGCTCGACCATCTCCGCAACGCCGCCGAAAAACATCACCTCACCTTCGCCCCCGATCCCGCCAGCCACGACCGCTGCACCATCGGCGGCATGATCGGCAACAACTCCTGCGGCGTCCACTCCGTAATGGCCGGCAAAACCGACGACAACATCGAAGAACTAGAAATCGTCACCTACGACGGCACCCGCCTAAGCGCATGTAAAGGTTTTGTCAGTAGCGCCGGCGTCCCGCCGGCTGTCGCGGGGGCGTCTCGCCCGCGCACGCTGGAAGGCCCGAATGAATCATGTGGGGACAGCCGCCCTCGGCTGTCCAGCAACCCGGGTTCATCGGGCCGCGGCGACTCCGGACGCCGCGATCAAATCTACACGTCTTTAAAACAAATCGCCGACCAATACGCCGATCTGATCCGCCAGAAATTCCCGCAAATCCCCCGCCGCGTTTCCGGCTACAACCTCAACTACCTCCTCCCCGAAAACGGCTTCCACATCGCCCGCGCCCTGGTCGGCTCCGAAGGAACCTGCGCCACGGTGCTGGAAGCAACCTGCCGCCTGGTCGAAAGCCCTCCGCAAAGAATCCTGCTTGTCGTAGCCTATCCCGACATTTTTCAATGCGCCGACCACATCCCGGAAATCATGGCGCACAAGCCCATCGGCCTCGAAGGCTTCGACGATCTCCTCGTCTACTACACCCGCACCAAAGGCATCAATCCCGAAGGCCTCGCCCTGCTCCCAGAAGGCGGAGGCTGGCTCATGGTCGAGTTCGGCGGCCAGACCATGCAGGAAGCCGAGTTGCAGGCTCGCGGTCTGATCAAAGCCCTCAAGCGCAGCCCCTCGCCGCCCAACACGCATCTCTACTCCGGCCAGCAAGCCAAGCGTATTTGGGAAATTCGCGAGGCCAGTCTCGGCGTCACCTCGCACGTGCCCGGCGAGCCACTCAACTGGGAAGGCTGGGAGGACGCCGCCGTCGCTCCCGAAAAACTCGGCGCCTACCTCCGCGACCTTCGAAAAATGATGGCGGCGTTCGGCTACAAAGGCTCGCTCTACGGTCACTTCGGCCACGCCTGCGTGCACACCCGCCTCAACTTCGACCTGCAATCGAAGGAAGGCATCGCCAAGTTCCGCAAGTTCGTCGAAGAGGCCGCCGACCTCGTCGTCAGTTATGGCGGATCCCTCTCCGGCGAACATGGCGACGGACAAGCCCGCGCCGAACTCCTCCCCAAAATGTTCGGCCCGGAATTGATGCAGGCCTTCCGCCAATTCAAGTCCGCATGGGATCCCGATTGGAAGATGAATCCCGGCAAGCTCATTGGCTTACCCGATCAGACGCCCTACAAGCTCGACGCCGATCTTCGCCTCGGCCCCAACTACGCTCCCTGGCAACCCGCGACCCGCTTCCAGTTCCCCGACGATCACGGCAGCCTCGCAGCCGCCACCCTGCGCTGTGTCGGCGTCGGGAAATGCCGCCGCGAAGAAGGGGGCGTGATGTGCCCCAGTTACCGCGCCACACACGACGAAGAACACTCCACCCGCGGCCGCGCTCACCTGCTATGGGAGATGACGCAGGGTCAGAACAGAAAAGACGCAGTCATCCGCGACGGATGGCGCAGCGAAGAAGTGAAAGACTCGCTCGACCTCTGCTTGGCCTGCAAAGGATGCAAAAGCGACTGCCCCGTCAGCGTCGACGTCGCCACCTACAAAGCCGAATTCCTCTCTCATTACTACGAAGGCCGCATCCGCCCCCGCAGCGCCTACGCCTTCGGCAACATCGACCTCTGGGCGCGCCTGGCATCGAACGCCCCAGGCCTAGTGAATCTAACGACGCAACTCCCATTCCTGAGAGACATCGCAAAACTTCTAGCCGGCATTCCGCCCCAACGCACCATCCCGCCCTTCGCCCCCGAAACATTCAAATCCTGGTTCCGCCGCACGCGCGACGCGAAGCGAGCGCAAACGTGGAAGAGTGGTTCGTCGATGGGCAATGCGTCGATGGGCGGTACGTGGAAGAGCGGCGCTTCAGCACCGCGTCAAGCGGGCCAAAACAATCGGGCTTTAGCCCCTGAGGGACCGCCCGTCCTCCTCTGGCCCGACACCTTCAACAACTACTTCCACCCCGCTACCGCCCGCGCCGCTGTCGACGTTCTCGAAGCCGCCGGATTCCGCGTCACGATCCCGCAAGCCAACCTCTGCTGCGGTCGTCCCCTCTACGACTTCGGCATGCTCGACCGCGCCGAATCCTTGCTGCTCGATATCCTCGACCAACTCTCCCCCGAGATCGAAGCCGGCATCCCCATCGTCGGACTCGAGCCCAGCTGCGTCGCCGTCTTCCGCGACGAACTGATCAACCTCTTCCCAAACGACCATCGCGCCCAGGCCCTAAGTAAACAGACCTTCCTGCTCAGCGAATTCCTCGAACAAAACTCGGCCAACGCCCCGCTGCCGCAGCTGAAGCGTAAAGCCCTGCTTCACGGACACTGCCATCACAAATCCATCATGAAGATGTCCGCCGAGGAATCTCTCCTTCACCGCATCGGCATCGACTTCCACTCGCCCGCTCCCGGGTGCTGCGGCATGGCCGGATCCTTCGGCTTCGAGCGGGATAACAATAAGTACGACATCTCCCAAGCCATCGGCGAACTCGAACTCCTGCCCGCGGTCCGCAAAGCCCCGCCCGACTGGCTCATCATCGCCGACGGCTTCAGCTGCCGCGAGCAGATCGCCCAAGGCACCGCGCGCCACGCCCTGCACCTCGCCGAAGTCCTGCAGATGGCGCTCGATCCCGCCCACATAACTTGTCATTCCGACCGAAGCGGGAGCGCAAGCGACGGCGCAGTGGAGGAACCTGCTGTTGGCCCGTACCCAGAATCCAGCCTGGTAAGCCAGAGTCAAGCTGAGATCCGCTCCAGCATGACCCGCGCCGGACTGGGCCTCGGAGCCCTAGCCGCCGGCACCCTGCTACTCTGGGCCGCCACCCGCAACCGCTGACTTGTCAGCCACTTAGCCGCTATGTAGGAACAGCCGCCCTCGGCTGTTCAGGTCGAGCGCAGCTCGACGGCCTCACGCCCTATGGCCCAACGCGCCACTTTCTGGGACAATAGATTAGTCTCCGGCGTCTCATCCGGCGCCTTCAGCGGCTCGGTCTCAGCCCGCGGCGGTACTCAAATGGATCGCGAATCCACAACCGAACTCGCAACCGGCCTTTCGACGCTGGCCGCCAGCGACCTTGCCCGCTTGCCCGCAACAACGCCCCTGCGCGGCTCCGTCCTGGTCCTGATCCAGTTCGACGTCTGCGAAGAGATTCGCCTCGACGAGCTCCGCAAGATCTTCGGCGCCCGCACCGCCGAAGCCAGCTTCAAGCATCAGGCTCCGGGATACGTCCGCTACCAGCGTCCTCCCGTCGAAGAGAGCTTGGAGCCGCTGATCCTCGACAGCGGCGAGCGCCTCGAAGGCCAGATCAAGTATTACGACTACGGCGTCGTCAGCCTGGTCTTCGAACTCCCATTCTCCGGCGACTGGGACACCTTGGTGAACCTCTCCTGCCGCTGGACCTCCGACACCAACTTCGAGAAGCTCGCCACCCGAGTGGTCACCCAGAAGCTCGAACGCGCCGCGCCCGCGCTCATCAAGCCCTACGCCTCGCAGGAAGGCGGCGCCGAGTGGCTGCAAGAGGACTACTTCATCTTCCATGTCAAAGAATTGAAGCTCGGCGACATCGACGCCGCGCCCTCGGCCAACGACCTGCTCGCCGCCCACGGAGATCAGATCGCCCAGGTCGTTCGCGGCGAAATGTCCATGCTTTCCGACGGCGAGCGGCAGGAGATTCTGCAGTCCCGCATTTCCTACTATCCCAACGATCTCGCCGTCATCGGATGGAACGCCGCCTTCATCTACGACACCGACGCCGGTGCCGAGACCGTGATCCAGCTTCTGCAGTACGCCAACTCGCAGCTGCTCGAGTTCCGCCACTACGATGAGCTTCTAACCAAAGAGCTGGAAAACGTCTACGACTTCCTCGACGCCGGCGGGACCGGGCTCTGGGGACGCTGGCGCACCGCGCGCGCCGCCTCCAAGCTGCACACCGTCCTTCTCGACGTGAACGAACTCACTGAGCGCGCTGACAACGCCATCAAGTTCCTCAGCGACATGTTCTCCGCCCGTCTCTACAAACTCTGCGCCCAAAAAGTCGGAGTCCCCGACTACAAAGACCTGGTCAAAGAAAAACTGCAAACCGCCGAAGACCTCTACCGCTTCATGGTCGAGCAGTTCAACCAGTCACGCGCCTTCGTGCTGGAGCTGATGGTCGTCGTAATCCTGATCATCGAGCTGGTCTACTTCTTCCGCGGCAAACCGATCTAAATTCTGATTTGTCATCCTGAGCGAAGTGCGTCGGAGAGCGAAGCGAGCCGACGTGCGGAGTCGAAGGATCCCTATGCGTGCTCCCGAACCCGGACGATTCAGGGAGTTCTCTCGCGACTTTGGAGACCCATGTGGGGACGGCCTTTCTACGCCACCGGGAAGACTGCAGAATAGTTCCTTATGGCCCCATCAGAGCGTGCACTTGGGTTTCGTTATCGCTTGCCCCGTTGCCCGTTCTGCCGTAAATGACGACCATGCAATCTCCGGCATTCACCTTCACCGGAACCGAGAAAATAGTCTCGACAAGGCTCTGCAGCGGTGCCTTGCTCGTTGCTCCGGGCGGAATCCTATCTGCCAGGGGCACACTCGCAAGATGCAGAGCATCTTTGGGAAGCCAGCTGTGCAGCGTCGAAAGCGGCGCCGGATTCGGGAATCCCTGGCTATTGAGGTTCTCCTCGAATATCCCGCATCCGCCAGGGAGCAGATAGAAATCATTGCTGGAGCCCCACGATGCACCCGTCGGAAGCGGCCCGAAGCCATTTGTCCCATCAAAAGTACTGTCGCTGATGTTTCCATAGAGTTCCAGCAAATGCCCGGCCGCCATCGTGAACGGAACTGCGAAGGCTTCTCCATCGATCTCGGTGGTATTCTGGCAGCCCCAATTCTGACCAAAGCAATATTCGCCGGATAGATCCATCACTGTGTTTGGACTTGGATTCTTGACAGGCTGGTAGGTCAGGTTGAGATCGGCCGACATCGTTACCTTGCTTTGCACCAGCACCGCGCCGCCGCCATAATAGAGACCTACACATCCAGTCATTGGCAGAGGATGAGGGAAAACAATATTCACCGGGAATGTGGAGACCGACTGGGAGGGGTTCTTCACGATGTCACTCCAAAGATAACCAGCGACCTGGCTCAAATTAATGTCGTGCGCCGGACATTCACCCTGCCAATAGACCAGGAGCCACAGGACTTGGCTGAACTCCGGATCGAAGTTCTTCAGCGAGATGGTCCCGGTAAGCGCCAACGCCTCGGCTGGCGACTTCGCGCCATCCAGCACGTGATACATGGCAAGAAACGTAGGGGAAAGGGGCTGCGATGTAGTCGTAGATTGCTGGATGTGCAGAACGGCCGGTTGAACGACGCTCTCCTGCGCCTGCAGGTTGGATGTTCTTATGCCAGCAAGTATGAAAAAGGCGCATGAAACTGCATTCCAATAAGCTTTCATTTTTCCGCTGATTCCTTTTTGAGCCAGACATGGCCAGGCTTTGCACCAGATCTGTAACCCCTCGGCGTGGTGAAAGTCGCGTCGGCGATGGGTTCCAGCCAGGTTTCACGCGCCACAGGTCACAAAAACTCCGCGGCAAACCGATCTAGTTTCCCCCACATCGTTGTCATTCCGACTCGGAGCGAAGCGAAGGGAGGAACCTGCTTCTCGTTTGCAGCACCTGTGCTCGTGTGGGATTGGCTCGTGTGGAAGGGACACTCCTGTCCGCTGCCTTTGACGTTGATCTTGGAGGTTGCTCGTGTGGAACGGACACATTTCGTCCGTCCATGCCGAGCGGTAGCTCGGCGGGCTTTTGGCAGGCAGTGAAGTTGAAAATTTGGACCGTTCTGTGAAGTTTACCTTTTTATAAACCCCTCCCCCCCTCCCCCCGGCCTATTGGAATCATTCACTTAGAGGAAAATCGGGGAAAAATCTAAGGGCTGCAATCACTTACGGGCAAAATCTTCCGTTTAAAGGACTTAGGGGCTGCCGATTTCGTTTTCGCATAACTCTGATTGTGCACCGTTGAGCTTTCTCAGTAAAGGTTGAACGAACATGGTGGGGCTGTGGAAGGCTGTGGAAAACTAGCAGGGACTCTTGGGGCGAAAGGTGGGCGGCGAGGTGGATGCATGGCAGCGTGTGGCGAGTTTTTCCGGAGAAGAACGAGCCGAAAACAAAGCGACCGGGAAGGGTGCGACTTCGAGTCGCACCGCATTAGGCTGGCCTTAGGGATTCGGCTTTATAACCGTCTGAAGCCGAGTTCAGTGTCGGCGCCTGATCGGCACGACTGGAAGTCGTGCCCTTCCTGTTCGTGGTTGTTTGGAGAGTCAGAGTCTCGCAATGCGAATCATTTCTTGGCAGCGCGTTTGGAGGCGCGGAGTTCGTGGACGGGGCGGTCGACATCTTGCTCTGCGATGCCCTGGCGGGCGGCTTTGGAGCGGCCGTAGGCGTTGATGTCGTCCCACCAGGAGCGGCGTTCGTAGTGGCGGAGGGCCTCGCGGATGAGTTCGCTCATGGTGCGGCTTTCTTTCTTGGCGATGGATTGGGCGCGCTTCAGCATGTCGGGGGGCAAAGTGACGGAGAGGGTGCGGGTGTTGCGCATGGGGATGTTGTATCGCAAGATTTAGCGTGATTTGGCGGAATTCTAGGTTTCCCGACGAAATCAAAATCCCCACCCGGTCGCAAAGGACGCGGCTAGGATGGGGATGCCCACCAATCAACTTAACGCAGCAAAAAAGGGTCCTGCGGCGTTGGCCGCGGGACCCCCATCCTGCGCGTCCTTTGTATGCTTGGGGGTGGGGAATGCAATGGGCACGAGGGTGGGGGACCGCGCGAAAGCTAACCCAAGGTCCCTCGACTGCGTTTTCGTCCGCTGGTCGCGGACGAAAACTTCGCTCGGGATGACAGACGTCAGATCGACATCAGGATCAACTTCAACATCAGCTTCAAAGCCAACGGACAGGAGTGTCGGCTCCACAATGAAGAAAAATGCCGCAGTCGATCTGACTTGACCCAAGCCGCGCCTGTCCGACAGAAGTGCACAGGTCCTTCAGCCGCGCAAAGAGAGCGCGCTTTCAGGATGACAATCAAAATCCCCTGGGGTCCGATACACTGTCCCTCAACAGAAGGGGGATGGCATGCGAGGGCTCAAAGACAAGCGCGTTCTGATCACGGGCGGGGCGAGCGGGATTGGGGCGGCGACGGCGGCGCGGTTTCTGGAGGAGGGATCGCAGGTGTGCGTGCTCGATCGCGATGCGACGGCGTGCGGGCACATCAAGCACGAGCTGCCTTTGTTGGGCGAAGCCATTATTGCCGACGTCACCGACCTGATGCAGGTGGAGGCGGCGTTTGCGGAGGCGATCCGGTTGATGGATGGTGTCGACGTGCTCATCAACAATGCGGGCATCAGCATCCGGCACAAGTTTCTCGACATCACTCCGGAGGAGTGGGAGCGCGTGATTGCGGTGAACCTGACGGGCGTGTTCTACGTGGCGCAGACAGCGGCGCGGCACATGTGGGAAAATTTTTCGGCAGAGCGGGGAAGCGGCGTGATTCTGCAAACGGCGTCGACTAATGGGGTGATGGGATATCCGTATTACGCGGACTACAACGCGACCAAGGCAGGAGTGATCGAGCTGACGCGGTCGATGGCGCTGGAACTGGCGCCGAAGGTGCGGGTGTGCGCGGTGGCTCCGGGATACGTGCTGACGCCGATGCAGCGGGCGGAATATTCCGACGCGATGCTGGCGGAAGTGAATCAGAAGATTCCGCTGAGGCGGCATGCCAAGCCGGAGGAGATTGCGGGTCTGTTTGCGTATCTGGCGTCGGAGGATGCGGCGTTTGCGACCGGGCAGGTGTACACGATGGATGGCGGAGAGACGGCGGGCGGGCTGGCGAGCCGGTGAGGGAGATGAAGGCAACCGTATTTCTTGGCGGCGGGCACATCACGGGCGTGATGGCGGCGGGGTTGCGGCTGGCGGGATATGCGGGCGAGATTGTTGTGTATGACCGGCATCCGGAGAAGGTGCGGGCGCTGCGGCGGGAGTCGCGTGTCGAAGCCGCCCGCGACTTGAAGTCGGCGATGCTTCGAGCAGAGGCGCTGCGGGCGGGGATGCTGGTGATTGCAGTGCGTCCGGGATCGGTGCGGGAGATGCTTGAGGAAGTAGCGGCTTGCGGCGTTGTGGCGCCGCGGCTGTGCGTGAGCTTGGCGGCGGGGATTCCGCTGCGGAATTTGCGGGCATGGATGGGGCCTCCGGTGCGGTGGGCGCGGGCCATGCCGAGTCCGGTGTGCCGCATTGCCAGAGGGCTGACTCCGGTGAGTTTTGACCGGAGCGTTACGAAGAGCGAGCGGGCGCGGGTGCGGCGATTTTTTGCGCACGTGGGGCCGGTGCTGGATTTGCCGGAACGCCAGCTGGATGCGATTACGGCGGCACACTCGCCTACGCACGGATATCATGCGCTGGCTGCATTGGCGAAGGCCGCGCAAGCCGCGGGGCTGGGCCGCGCTACCGCACTGAGGGCTGCGGCTCACGCCCTGGGCGATGGAATCTTCTACTGGCGAGAAAGCGGTCAGGGTCTGGAAGAGTTGTTGCGCGAAGCGGCTACGCCGGGCGGGATTGCGGCGGCGACTATGTCGGCGATGGATGCGGCGGGGTATAAGCGAGTGGTGGAGAAGGGGATTCGAGCGGGTGTGAAGCGGGCGCGGCTGAATGCCAGGGGGTGATTCCGCGCGGGCGATTCATTTGCGGGTTACCTTGGTTACCGTCGAGCTGGGGCGCGGTCTGCCACAATAACTCACGGTGCAACGAGTGCCCGGATCGGCGAGCCTGCGGGCTACAACTGCGATGGAAGTGATCACGGCCAACACGACGCGACGCAGCACGCGAGTTCGCGTGGAGATTCCGGTCAGCGTGATCAGTCTTGACCGGACCAAGCCGTTCGGGGACCGGTGTGTGGTGCTCATCGTGAGCGCGCAGGGATGCGGCTTTCGCAGCTCCGAGGCACTGCAGATCGGGACGCCCATCATGCTGAGCGGTCTGCCCGGTGGAGGCAGCGTCACGGCGCGGGTGGTGAACTGTGTGCCGCTGGGGAACGACGGCAACTATTTTCTGATCGGGGCCTCGTTGTATACGAACGGGAATTGTTGGGGGATTGCCAATCCTCCGGCAGATTGGCAAGGCGCAGCGCAGGACAATCCCGCGCCGCCGCCAGCGACCAGCCATCCAGCGGAGGCTCCGCAACTGACCGTGAACAAGAAAGTCTGGCCGTACAATCTGTTCTCCGAAGGCGCCGAAGTCCATCCCGGGCGCAAGTAAGTCCCTCGCAATAGGTCACACCACCGATTTCAATGTGCAGATGCCGCAAGACGCGGCAAGCTGCGTCTCTAGAGGGGCAAAACAGGTCGGTCTTGTTCTTTCGTAACCTCGCCAACTCCTTACACGCTGCCATACTCTGGGTAAGCATATGTCCGAAGAGCTCAATTCGACAGAGCCGGTTGTGCCGGGCAACAGGAATCAACTGAGCGACCGTCCGTTCCGCGTGAAGCTGCGGGGCTCGGTGCTGGTGCTGGTGCGGTTGCCGAATCGCCGGTCGTTGAGGGGCGCGCTCCATCAGCTTTCGACTTCGGGCGGAGTGATTCATCTGGAAAAACCGCTGGACGAGAAGCTGGAAGTCGAGTTGATTTTTCACCTGCACAAGACGACCATTCGCGGCAAGGCGCAGATGCTGTTTCCCATGTGGGCGACGCAGGGGTGGATGCAGCCGTTTCGCTTCGTAAACCTGGCCGATGCCGATCGGGAAAGTCTGGATGCGAACCTGAAGTCGTTTCTGGGCGATGCGGCGAAGGTTTCTGCGGCCGGGGCCTGAACCTACCTCGTGGGCTAAAGCCCTCGTCACCTCACTAGTCTCCTGCCTACATTCAAGCGTCGTCCACGGCCTCGTAGTTACTCTGGTTACCTTGGGGACGGGGACGGAAGGTCTATGATCCGAAGACAGGAATCATGTCATGAAAAGACTCAGCTTTTTGGTTTCACTCACGAACGACGACAATGACTACCAGCAGGAGCAGGCCGCAGTGGCGGAAAAAGCCGGGCGGCGTCTTGGCGTAGACGTGAAGATTATTCACGCCAACAACGATGCGCTGGCGCAGAGCCAGCAGTTGCTGCATTACGTGCAGGATTCGTCGGTGGTGCGTCCCGATGCAATCGTGTTCGAACCCGCGGGTGGCACCGCATTTCCGCAAGTGGCGCGGGCGGCGGCAGCGGCGGGAATTGGGTGGGTCGTGCTGAATCACGAGGTCGACTACATTCAGGAGCTGCGGCGGAAATATAAGGTTCCGGTGTTCACGATCACCTCCGATCATGAAGAAGTGGGCAAAATCCAGGGGAAGCAATTTGCGGCGCTGCTGCCGAATGGCGGATCGATTCTGTATATCGAGGGGCCGGCGAACAGTTCCGCGGCGAAAGAACGAACCGCGGGGATGAATCTGACCAGGCCGTCAAACGTTCAAATCAAGACCATGCGCGCGAATTGGACGGAGGAGAGCGCGTATAAGACGGTGAGTTCGTGGCTGCGCTTGCGGACTTCGCAGGAAAGTCATATCGATCTGGTGGGAGCGCAGGACGACAGCATGGCGATGGGGGCGAGAAAAGCGTTCAGCGAGATCCCGGAGAGTGAGCGGGCGCGGTGGATGAAGATTCCGATCACGGGCTGCGACGGGATGCCGAGGACGGGCCAAGCGTGGGTCCGCAATGGGACGCTGGCGGCGACGATCTTCATCCGTCCGAATACGGATCTCGCGATTGAGATGCTGGTCGAGGCGTTTAAGGGAGCTGCATTGCCGGAGAGCAAGATTACGGAACCGGAGTCGGTGCCGGCGCTGGCGGATCTGGCGAGGTCGGGGAAGATGCAGAAGGGCGCGGGCATGTGAAGTAAGGACGTTCGGGAGGTTTCAGGCGTCCCTCCGGGGCGCCTTTTCTTTTTTGATTGCGGTTTACCCGGCGTTGGAAACGCCAGGCTATATTCGGGTACGCCTACGGCGCACAAGGTGTTCTCGTTTACAGTTAAAATCCACATCCCTTCGGTAAGCTCTAACGTCACAAAAACAACGTTTAGATGGGGCACCTGCGTCCGTTTTGCGTTTGCGCACGGGCCGCTCGCCTTCGGCATCGCGGGACGGCCGAGGCGGCCGTCGCCACATGAGCCGAGGTGGCTAACGCGTCCGTCCTTACTTGTTTTTCTTTAGCCTGCCATCGGAGACAGGGCTTATTCCCAAAGGGTGGAAACGGGAGTAAGCTGTCCCCGGCCCTGTGGCCTCCGCGGGCAGGGAACTGCCGGGAACGTCACACGTTCGAACACCAATCACAAAGAGTGAAAGGGATTCGCTATGGGAAATGCCGCAAGAAATTTGGAAGTCGCTCCGCCACAGTATCAGGCATCGCAGTTGACCTGGGACAAGATCGCCGAGAGCAAAGAATTTAAGGATTTGATGGCGACCAAGAAAACTTTCATCGTGCCCGCATTCATCTTTTTCGTGGTGTACTACTTTGCCTTGCCGGTGCTGGTGGGCTACGCACCGCAATTCATGTCGATCAAGGTTGGGTATTTGAACCTGGCCTATCTGTTTGCCCTGTCGCAATTTTTTGTGGCGTGGCTGATCGCAGGGTTGTACGTCAGAGCTGCCAACAACTTTGACCGTCTGGCAGAAGACATTCTCAACAAGGCAGAGGATGCCAAGGGAGGCAAGTAAGCCATGAATATTCCGCTGACGATGTTCTTGGTGTTCATCGCCATCACGCTGGGTATTACTTACTGGGCTTCGAGGCGCTCGGCGGGAGCGAGCGCGTACTTTGCGGCGAGCCGGCAGATCAAAGGCTGGCAGAACGGGGTCGCGGTGGCCGGCGACTATATGAGCGCGGCGTCATTTCTGGGGATCGCGGGCCTGATCGCATTCTATGGGTATGACGGGTTTATGTATTCGGTGGGCTGGCTGGTTGCCTACCTCACCGTACTGCTGGTGATTGCCGAGCCGCTGCGCAATGCGGGCAAGTACACGATGGCGGACGTGCTGGCATACCGGCTGAAGCCGCGCCCGGTGCGGGCCACGGCGTCGCTGAGCACGCTGGTGGTGAGCGTGATTTACATGATCGCGCAGATGATCGGCGCGGGGACGCTGGTGAAACTGCTGCTGGGAGGAATGGTTACTTACAATCAGGCGGTGATCGGGGTCGGAATTCTGATGATCGTCTACGTGGTATTCGGCGGCATGCTGGCGACCACGTGGGTGCAGATTATCAAGGCGATCCTGCTGATGTCAGGGACATTCCTGCTGAGTATCCTGGTGTTGGCTCACTTCCACTTCAGCTTCAGTCAATTTTTCGCAGCGATCTCGCAGGTCACCTATCGCGACGCGAAGGGCGCGGTGGTGGTAAAAGACTTTCTGCAGCCCGGGCTTCTCTATAGGCCGCCGTACGGGCCGCTGAATCTGATCTCGCTGGGGCTGGCGTTGATTTTTGGCACGGCGGGATTGCCGCACATCCTGGTCCGGTTCTATACCGTGCCAGACGCCAAGACGGCGCGGCACAGCGTGGTGTGGGCGATGGTGCTGATTGGCAGCTTCTACATTATGACTACGTTTCTGGGATTCGGCGCGGCGACTATCGTTGGGCCCGATTTCATCAAGGGTCACGGCGGGACCAACATGAGCGCGCCGCTGCTGGCGAACGCTCTGGGCGGGTCCATCTTCTTCGCGTTTATTTCAGCCATCGCGTTTGCCACGATTCTTGCCGTGGTGGCCGGACTGACGATCAGCGCGACGACTTCGTTCTCTCACGATTTCTGGACGAACGTGATTCATAACGGGGTCGAGCGGAAACCGGGTGAAGAAGTGACGGTGGCGCGCATCTCGGCGTTTGTGGTGGGCGCGGTGGCGATCGCCCTGGCCATTGTTTTGCAGACGTGGAATGTGGCATTCCTGGTGGCACTGGCGTTTGCGGTGGCGGCGTCGGCCAATCTGCCCGTGATTGTGCTGTCGATTTTCTGGCGGCGGTTCAATACGGTGGGCGCGGTCTCGGGACTCGCGGTAGGTTTGCTGGCTTCAATCGGCCTGATTCTGATCAGTCCGAGCGTGATGGGGATCGATCCGCCAACCGTGACCGGAGCGGCGCGGCACCTGATTCAGGCCAAGGCATGGTTCCCGCTGGATCATCCCGGGATCATCAGCATTCCGCTGGGGTTCGCTGGAGCGATTCTCGGCACGCTCGTGACTCAGGAACCGGCTTCGCAGGATAAGTTCAACGAACTGCTGGTTCGGTCGAACACGGGGTTGGGGGCGGAGAAGGCGACGGCGCACTGAGGGCAGTGGTTAGTGGTTAGTGGTCAGGGCCGGGAGGCCCCACCCTTCGACTCCGCTCCGGGCAGGCTTTCTCGCGCAAAGAACGCGCGAGAAATGGGGCACCCGGTGAATATGCTAGATTGGGGTTCACGGGCCTATAGCTCAACGGTTAGAGCAGCAGACTCATAATCTGTTGGTTCCAGGTTCAAATCCTGGTGGGCCCACCAAACCTGTCATCATCCTCAACGTTGAACCAAGCATCGCATAAATCCTGCACAATCGACGTATTCTTGGAGTTCAAAAAGCCCCATTCGTGACCCCACACCAAACCTTGTGGAAACAGCATCGAACATAGCTCTCGCCGCTCGCTGAGTCCGGCCTTCTTCCACGCAGACGGAAGGTCGATTAACTCACGCTGGGTCTGAGCGATTAGCTCCTCCATGGTTGAACGCTCTGATTCCAAAGCAGTAATCGCGGCCTCAATTCGAGTAATTTCATCATTGATGTTTTGCTTCAGGGCGACGAAGTCCTCCTCGGCCAGTTCGCCCTTCAGTTTTGCCTTGATCGCTTGCGAGTTCAAATACTTCTGCTCCTGCAAACGAATCGTTAAGGCGCGAGAGTCCTGCTTTGCTCGTTCCTTTCTCTTCGCCCAGACTTCCTTAGCGATGGTGGGAAGCAGGGCCAGATACTCTGTGGTGGGTTCGTACTGCGCGATCCAGCCCACGAAGGCTTGCTCCAGTTCTTCGGCGGGAACGAACACGGAGCGACAGCCCTTCTGGTAGCACCAATAGTATGGGAACTTCTTCTTGGCGATTCCCGCAGTGAGGCCTTTGTTGCATTCCGAGCAGCGTATGAACTGGCGCAGCGGAAATTCCGGGTTAAGCACCTGCCGAGTTCGCGCAGTCTTCGAGCGGCCCGTTAGGACCTGCTGCACCGCGTCAAACAGTTGCTGGGTCACGATGGGCGGGTGGACGCCGCGTTCGATCAAATCACCTGACTTGACCCAGCCAGCATAGATGGGATTGCGCAGTGCAGCGTGCCACGTCTGTCTTGGCAACATCGCCCCTCGCGCATTTCGTAGGCCAAGGGCGGTGATCGTGCGAAGCACGTCGTCAGAGTTGTAGTTGCCCGACGCCATCAACTCAAAACCTTTGCGAACCAGTGGAGCACGCTCGGCATCAAGCCGGATAGTTGAACCTGCTCCTGTCTTCGAGTTCGTATAACCAATGGGCGCACGCCACACGAAGCGGCCCGCTTTCACCGCTGCATGCATCCGATACTTCACGCGCTCGCTGAGACTGTCGCTGAAGTATTGATTGAATACGCCAGTGACCCCAGCCATGAATTTGCCTGAAGCGGTTCCATCAATATGCTGCTCGTCCACGCTTCGCAGGCGTATGCCCAACTCCGCAAGTGTGGTAATTAGGGTACTTTGGTCAGCGACGTTTCGTGCAAGGCGCGACAGATCAGCAACAATGACGTTCCCAACTTTGCCTTTTCGTTTGCGGCAGAATGTCAGCAGTGCTTGAAGTTGAGGGCGATCAGCCGTCCGCGCAGATTCGCCTGCATCGGTGAACGCAAGGGTGACATTTAGGTTCTGAGAACGGGCGAAGTCTCTACACTTTTTCTCTTGGACGGGCAGACTCTCGGATTGCTCTGCGGTGCTGACTCGGCAGTAAATTAGATCGTCCATGGCTGGGCCGATTCTAACGCGCAACCTCGCGCAGCAGAAGAGCACTGCCGTGCTCGTGCATGGCACAAGTGTGCAGTTACGCTACCCGCGCTTGGCTTTCGCCCAGCGTGCCCGTTGCGCTGCTGCTATTCTCCTGCGGCCCGCTGCTGAGATCGTTCGCTTGGGCTTCGTGATGACGGTTTTACCGTTCGCCTTCTGCTTCGCCCACCGCGCTTTCTGCGCGAGACTGATTTTTCTACGGGCTGTTGCTGACATCGGACGCTTGCTGTTACCTCTGCTGGCCGCCGACTTCCCGCTGATTCCTCGCAGTGCATCCGCGACGTGCTGCAACCGAGCGATCTCTTGTTCTACCTCTGCTAAAAATGCTCCTGTATCCATAGGTCCCCCTCAGGTTCGTCCCTAAACAACCACGCAGTTTACCATGTTGTGCGTTGAAATTACTGAGTGTGGTGCTAGACTCCCCGCATGGCGAAACCAAAGAAACCAGAACACATTCAGATCGGAAACATCGAGGCGAAGATCAGCGTAGGCAAGAACAGCAACAAGGTTCACCTGAGCATGACCCTTAGTGTGAATCAGGAGGAACGCTTCTTGAAAATGCTCCAGAAACGCAAAGTGCGAAGAGGCAAGAGGTAACGGAATGAATCCAACTTTGAAGCAGATGATGAGCGAGTTGCAAGCCGCAGGTCAGAATTGTGGTTACATATGTGCGAACCATGTCGTGTGGATACGAGGACCGGGCTCACCTTACACGGACACACCGACGCTGTACACGGAAGAAGACTTGAGCGCAGCAATTGAATCAGGACTGCTCTTGGAACAGAGAATGTTGAGCGGCGAAAAAGGCTGGACGTATTACATTCCGGTTTGACTCGTCGCCCGCCGCGTCGCGCTGATCCATGGTGCGCCGGACGCGGTGAAGAATAAGGCTTTTCTGTCGGGGGGAATACGCGAAGTGCCAACACGATATGCGCTAGTTAGAGGAATACTGCAACGTGTTTGGAGCCGTGGCCGCGAATCTTGATCCCTCCCCATTGTTTGTTGCGAATGACCACTCGCTAAGGATGTTTCAGCACGCAGGGCAAGATGCTCGTTAAATTCGCGCCCTGCCTGCGAGGTAGAATAAAAACAAATAAGGCATACTTGAACCCTCCACTGGGTTCGATTTTGGTTAGAGCCTCACTCGTGGTTGACGCCACGGCGAGGCTCGTTACGCATTGAGGGGAACGCTATGCACCAGTGCTTTATTCTTGTTCTTCGGCCTCAAACTGCGTAAAGCGTATTCCCGCGCAACCCATTTGCCGAAGTTTTTTTCCTCCCCTTTTTCCTTTCCTTTCTTCACACAAAACTCTACGGCGAAGTCCCTGAACTGATCCAGAAAATTGTCACTCGCGTGCAGTTGCTTAACAGCAGTCGTAGGAGTCCACTTGTATTCTGTTTTGTGAAAAATACGAAGGTACTCCTCTCTTGCTTCCTCTTCTTCGTTCTTGTCCTTAGCACGCGCCTCAACCTCTTGCCACAACCTCAGCAACGCTTCTGCTTCACCATCCTCCTTCTTTTCCTCCTCCCGTTTTCCTTTCGTCTTCTCTGCTGCTTCTTGCAACTTAAGCAGGCTGAACAGCGGTAGTCTAGCGCCAGTTGCTGCCTCTCCATCCCGCAGTGCTCGCTGAAGATAAAAAGTCTTGGTTGAAGCGTCGAAGGTGAGTCCAGTCTTTGCAGGGATGCCGAAGAATTTGTGGCCAAAACCCTCAGGTCTTTGGTCGGCAACCGCTGTGGACAGCCACTTGTAGTAATTTGTCGAGAACACCACGCCGTCTTGATATTCATTCCAGCCATGCTTGTGTTCTGGATCATCACAACAGGCTGCAATCGGGAATGAACGCAGGCACTGAAAGACACTTGGAGAATCTGGTTTCAAATCGGCTGGATAACACTGTGTGCGGTCTTCAGCAGAAGCAAGATCACTAAACCTGCTATTGCCCTTCCAAGGCACGTAGTCCCAAGTCTCGCCGTCTCGCGTAGTCCTCTTCGGTGCGCTGTAGATCGTGTGCAGAAACGGAATGAGTTTTGGTTTTGGCTGTGTGGTGGTCTTACCTAGCGCAATGCTGTCCCAGATCGCACGGTGCTGTGCTATTAGATTCCGAGTGGCTGCTTCTTTTGCTTCCTGCGTGTCCTTGCGCTCCGGGAAGACAAAATCGTATGTCTTCTGTAACCAAGGCCACCACGCGGGATTTTTGTGAAACAACTTAAAAACTTCTTCTGAGGGTCGCTCAACAGGTATTGCGAAGTGCCATGCCAGAGGTTGGCCTCCCTCCGTGTACCTCTCGGTCATGGCTTCGTCATATCGCTTTTGCTCCCACTCAAAATGCTGTAGGTGCTTCTCATCTGCTGTTTTCTTCTTGCGCTCGTATTCTTTTCTCAACTCCATCAACTCTTTATCGAGTCGCGCCAGTTCTCTGTCTAGGGTCTTTTGTGTCACGAGAGGTGGTTGTGTTGTCTGAGACGCATCAACAACGGCTGGAACACTGCGTGATGGTATAAGTTCTCTGCACATTGAGCACAGTTGTATGCCAAATTTCTTCCCGACAGTTCCACAAGGTTCGTTGTTGAAAAATACAATGGGCCTACTACATCCTTTCCAGTCATTGGGTAGGGGAGTGTTGGTTTCGGTCGGAAATTCGCGTTTCGTGATTGTGGTTTCTAGATGGACGCAGTAGTAACAGGTATCTTCAGTCAACAACTCTTTGTGATGGAATTTAAGCGTCGAATGAATGCACATTGTGATGGCCTCCTTTCGTCAGAAATTTGTGTCCAAGAGAGTTTTGTTCAGAACGTACCCAAGGAGTTGTGAATCACTGCTGGCTTTCTCCGCTGTGGGAGTGCTTGGCGCTGCTGTTCCTCGTCCGGCTCTTACTCGTCTCTCTATGCTGGCTTTGATCTGCTCTGCCTCGCCGTGGCTGTCCGCCTTACCTGCCCGTACTGGGTTCTCTTGGTGACCTTTCCGTCGCGTTGCCTGCGTTGCTTCTCTTCGGCCTATCCTTTGTCAATCTCGCCTCGGGACTCTTGGCCTCTGGCCTCTACTTTCAGGATAACCGATCTGGAGACAGAAGTCAATGTTATCCAAAAGTGCACATTTATAACGATAGGAAGTGCACTTGTAACTACAGTATATTCATATAGATATGTAGAATATGACCACTCCTTCAACTCCCGCCACGTATATATAGAGGGGTGTTTAACATGCAATTCAAGATAACCCGCGTGGAGATTGCACCGATCATGCAGGCATCTTCAGGCATCGTGCAGGGCTTCGCGCTTGGCGATCTGCCGCGCCCTCGCGTGCATGAGAAGACAGTGCGTGCCTTACTGCGCCACGCGCCTTCTTTCATTGCAGGAGGCAGCAACACTGGCGTGCCGTACACAGTAAAGGACGTGGCTCATGCGCTGCACGCAGACAACGCGCTGACAGTGATTGCGATTGCTCTTGATCTGCTCGCCTTGCAAGAGCAGGGAGCCGTGACACCTGAAGCACTGGAGCGATTGACAGCAGGACTCACTGTGACTGCACTGCGCGAACTGGTGAAGACGCTGAAGGCAACACAGCGCGAACGCGAAGAGATTGAAGCAGAGCAAAAGCTATAGACCTTGCGTGGCGAGTCCCACGCATGTGCAGGGCATGGGATTGAGTCTCCCGTGCTCTGCTTTTCTTTTATGGACTCAGACAACCAAAACAAACCGCTCTACCCGAAGTACAAACACAGGAAAGAAGAAAGAGAAGCACTACATGAAGTCCTTCAAGGATTTAACTCCCATCGCGCAAGAAGCGTTGCGGAAACTCCGTGCGCTGCATCGCCTGCCACAAACAACAGGCTCTGTAGTGGCCGAGAGAAAGATTTTGAACACGCTGAACTCAGTAGAGACGCTGGACGTGGCTCTGATCCTCGCGGCAGAAGAGGCCGACCATGAGTAAGCCCATCACAGGACATATGGCCTTCTGCATCGCGGCCAAAAAGATTCAGTGCAGCACCATGCCAAAGAAGTGCCTCCTCCTCTATTACGCCATTAGAGCCGATGAGAATGGGCACTTCTTCGATTCCAACTTCAACATCTCAGCAGAGACCGGAGTGAGTGACAGCACAATCACGCGCAGCAATCAGGCGTGGTCGAAACTGGGACTACTCACAGTGACGAAGCCTGCGAAGGATTCCAGCAAGGCGAACGACTATCAACTGCACCTCAAAGCGTGGCAAGCCTATGCTGCGAGGTTCAACCTCGAAGACGAGGTGATGAAGGCGAAGATTCTACTTCGGAATGCAGACAAAGAACGCCACGCTCGATGGCGTGAGAGACAACGGCTGGAGGGTAAAACCCTTGCTTCAACACCGCTCTGCCAGAGACTCAAAGCGGCCATCAGTGGATGATACCTGTCACAGTCAAACGTCATGCCGTCACAGTCAAATGTCATGTTTGTCACGCGCAAACGTCATGTTCAGGGCATGACGTTTGACCCGTCATCAACCACATCAACCAAAATGCTTATCAACCAGCATCAATCAGGGCTTGCGCCCATTGGTGTGAACCTGAAGTTTTAGTAGGTGGGTTGGAGGCAGAGAAGGGCTAGGCGATAGCCCAACAGGTACCGCGTGTCACAGTCAAACGTCATGCAACTTAATCGAGGTACGCAGTCCCCATGCGCAGATCAGTAGTTAGAGAAATTGCCTACAGCCTTCAGCAAGACACTAGGCTGCGGACGCCAAGAGCATTCAAAGCAAAAGCGTGGTCTCCCAAAGGCGCATCACTGTTTTGTCCCGTCTCCCGCGTCCCGCGCACTTGCGCCACGTTTGACAGGAAGAGCGGACTAGCAATTCTTGCTTGCGGACACACCCGAACGCAGAGCCTATGAACAACATCAAAAACAGAACAGCGTCGTGCCAAATTGGCTGCACTAATGTCGAAGTTCACGAGCAAGGTCATTCCATTCTTTTTAACCACTTTGGCGTGAAGTGTGAAGTACAGCCCAGACAGAGCGTACCCGAACCCGGAGCATCACTGCTACTCCACGACTACATCGCTGTGCTCGTGGCTGGGGCTGTTGCCGAGCACGCGGTATTCCCAGAGCAAAACATCTTGTGGAGTGTGGGCGGTGACGCTGCCATCATCGCAAGGCTGCTTGGTGCTCCAACATCAGAGCACCTTGCTTACGCAACGTGCTTGGCGAGCATCATCATTGGCAATGTGGGACGCTTGCCAATTCCAGAACCACATCAAACACTGCTACGCGAGGCAGTTCGCAGGGCAACTCATATTTTGAAACAACAGGAGCAACACAATGCGATTTAGTACACAAGCTACACTCGGTACACCGCTACCAGCGCGTGTCGATTTGAAATTTAGTGATACGCTTCAGATTTTCATTCAGGACGATAACGGAAACCCGTTAGTCGCCACATCAATCTACCTCACAAGCCGCGATCCACAATCAAGTTCTCAAGGCGGCAGCCTCAATGCCCAAGGTCTGCTCGGCAACGATCCAGCCGCTACTTCTGCGGCACTCACTGCGTTTCCCTCGGCGTATGCAACCATTTCGGGAAGTTCAGTGATGTACCTCGCATCCGCTGCATCTGCAAACGCGCAGCCCGTGCGTGCAATTATCGTAGCAGTGTCTGGCAGTGCTCAGAGATCGCTAGAAATAAACGTAAGTTAGATCACGGTCTGCCGTGACCTTGGTGACAATTTTCAAGAAAAGAGAAGACTAAATGGAAGAAGTAAAGAACGACATAGACGTAGAACTACAACTAGCACAAGCAGCACTCGCTCGTGCTCAACAAAGAAAAGCAGACGCCGAAGAGGCCGCACGACTCGCTGCACAGGCTGCGCTCGCCAAGAATTTAGCAGATGAACAGGAACGACTAACGCGCCTTCAAAGAGAAGCAGAAGAGACTCAACGTCGTTGGGCAGAAAAGCGTGCTGCTGAAGAAGCGGCGAGGCGTCTTGCAGAGGTGGCCAAGGCCGCTGAAACCCGAAGGCTTGAGGCTGAGTTTGAAGCGCGGCAAGAAGCAGCCCGTGAGGAAGCTGCACGACACGAACGCATCCGCAAAGTAACTGAGCAGGCACGGCAGGTAGAAATAGACGCAGCTAATCTTGAAGCCTCTCTGAGACAGGCAAACACACCCCGCGAAGAGTCTAAACCTGTGACCGTGCAAAGTCCTGAACATCCGCTGTCATTTCTGTTCACTGGACAATCCCGAACAGAAGAGACGATACCTGCTCCGGTACCAATGTCTGCTCCTGTGACCATGCCTCAGGTGAAAGCAGTGCGTAAGCCCTGCGTACCGGACGGAAATGATGTAGTTGCACTTGGAAAACTGTGGTACAGCACGACGAAAGAACGACCTTCGCCTATGAAGTTTGAAGCGCTGCTTGGTAAAGGATATTCCGTCTCCGAAATAGAGACAGCGTTACGCGCAGTGCAGTCACAAGACATACTTATGAGCAGTGACGGTAGGCTCAACGCTGTCGAATCACTGCTGGAGGCTGAGAATGTCTCGGCGTAATCTCACAGAGAAACAACGGAGGCAGCGGCAAGAATTTGTATCAGGTACGACCGGACTCACCAGCAAGCAGCCGACAGAACACATCACGGAGTTCCAGCAACTTCTCCAACGCCTCGGACTAATAGAGGACGCCTGTCATTTGAATGAAGAGTGTGCAGCATGGTGCCGCGTGAACAGAGACCGTCGCTACATTCCAGAAAATGTGCTGTACAGATTGCGTGTGAAGAGTCTCTACGAAGAGGAGCAGGCCCCGTTTTCACTTATTGACAACACGCTTGTGCCGGAACCGAAACCTTTGGAAGAAACCGAGGTGCCGGATGAGCCGTCACAAGAACAAGCAGCATAGCGACATTGAAGACTTGCTCCGAGCAGCAGACACACCTGCACCAACTCCTAAACCGATAGCTTCACCTATTCCGAAGATTCACCTTCCCAAGGAAGAACCTGATCCAACCAAGCCGATTGACTGGTTTGAAAGCTATGAACGCCATGTACGGCGCGACTAAAGACCCAGAACACTCAGAGGCGCATCGCGCCAGAAAGAAACCACAAAATGTCAGAAGCAGTCCTAGATGTTGCGGCGCTTGATGCGTCCGCATCAGCAGTAGAAGCAGAGATTCCAGCGATTGAAACACCCGCTGAAGCACCTGCTAAGGAAACACCCGTAGAAGCTAGAGCAGAAGCAGCGAAGACAGAGGACAGTAAACCAGCAGACGACGCCGTAGCCGACACAACCACTGCACCGATTACGCCGAAGGTCATCAACAGTCAGTTGCAGGAGTTGGCGAAAACTAACAAACCTCTTGCGACTGCGATTCACTCGCACGTTAAACAGGGCCTTGAGAGTCAGAAGTTCCTGAAGGAGAACGGTGTCAAGGATTTCTCGGAACTCAAGACCAAACTCAGTGCGCCGGACGAAGCCACTGAGCAGTTTCGCCAAAGCGTCGAAGCCTCGGATGAGCTGCTTTACCGTGGTGATCTGAAGGAGTTGTCGAACAATGTCTTAGAAGACATTACAGCAGAACTTGGTGACGCTGCTCCAGCACGACTGAGCGTACTGTCTGAGGCATTGCTGGAGAAAATCACAGAAGCTGATCCAGCAGGTGCCACGCGCATTCAACGCGCACAGTTCCTTGCGGCCTCCGAAACCTCTGGACTCATTAACTCGCTGAACAAACTGAACGGCTACATCGTAGCTGGTGACACCAAGTCGGCTGCGAACCTGCTGAAGAGCATTGGTCGTTTCTTCTCTGAAGAGATCGCTGCGAATGAGAACGTCGCAAAGACGCGGACGGAAGGAAAAGCAGCAGCGGAGAAGGAAACAGCTGCGACCGTTACGAAGCTGCGTGGTGAAGCAGAAGCATCTGTGGACAAATCCATGAACATCACCATGGGTGGATTTCTGCGACCGTTCTTACAGAGCCAACTAAAAGGTGTTCCCCGCACTGAATTAGTCTCTTTAGCAGAGACGATCAAAACTGAAGCCAAGCTGGCCCTTGGGAAAGACGCGGCATATGTTGATGAGGTTTCAAAACTGTGGCAGGCGCTAAAGACTCCGAGGCATAAAGAACGGTTGATGCAGAAGTTCGAGGCTGCGTTGAAGAAGAATGACTTTGGCAAGAGGTTGGTTGAGCGCGTCTGCCGTGAGAAGTTCCCAGAGAAGTTTACAGCGAAACCTGTGACTGCTGCAAAGCCCACAACCGCGAAGATCAATGTCAACGGCACATCTCAAGACGCATACGTCTTTGCAAAGCGTCCTGAGAATCTGATTCGAGACTCAGTGACTTTCAAAGGACGCGAGTACCACGCTTCTGACCTTCAGCAAATGCAGATGATGTCTCGTGGTTTTGTGAAGAGCAAGACCGGAAACCCAATTCTAGTTACGTGGAAAGTGAAGGCATAAAACCATGTCTATATTCGATGAAACAGTAGAGCAGCGCAAGGCTCGCCTGAAGGCTGAAGGTGATGCAATCGAAGCTGCACGCGCCAAGCAAATCGCCACAGCAACGGCACAAACCGCAGGGATGAACGAAGCCTACTTCCACAAGCAGGAAGAATTGGCACAGCAGATCGCAGAGCAGAATGCTAAGAATGCTGCTGCACAGAAAGAACGGGAAAAATCTGTGAATGAACGCAGAGCAGCCGAAGCTAGGGCACGGATAGAAGAACTACATGGCAAAACTAATAAGCCTCCTGAGGGTTGGCTAGATACGGCGGGAACTATACCTGCTCCACGAAACCCGTCGATCACACTTCAACCTCTGCCGGAGAAGTACCCCGCTGGTGATCCACGCAGGGACATGTCGGAAGACTTGATCATCCGCATGGGCATGAACCCAGACCCAACGCAGCCAGCATAACCAAGCGCAAAGAAGTAGGAACCACATCGCTACCAAAAGACGCGGCAGAAATGCCGCGCACATCTTTTCAAAGTTTCACCAAGGAGTTTTTACAGCTATGAGTAACTTTCGCAAAATCGCGCACGACGCTGCTGCCCGTTCGGCCAGCACGGGGGAAGACAGCACATCACTGATCGTAAACACCTCCGCACGCAACACGAAGCGCAAAGAAGCTGGCTACAAGCCAATCAATTTACCTGTGTATGACCGTGGGGGTGATGTCTCTACGGAAGCCTCTCGACGCTTGCAAGCCAGTGGGGATGCAGGAATCCAACGGTTGATTGAATCACCAGAGGCACCACTGATTTCCAGCAGAGCACCCAATGCAGAACCAAAAGGGAAAAGCATTGGAGAAAACATAGGCAGCATCATCTCTGCTATCGAGCCAACACCCAAAATCAAACAACCTACATACATGCCGCGCACAAGCGCACAGAAGGCCGCAGCGGAGCCGGACGTAGAAGCACCACTGATTACCATGCCAGCGCCGGACGTGAAGAATTTTCCATCAGCCATCGCTGCACCTATCGCAGACAGTGGTGGGGATGTTCCCATCGACGTGAACGACGGCCAGCATCAGGTGGCGATCCTGCAAGACGGAGAGAAGGTGCTCACTCCAGAGGAAGCAGACTCCTACCGCGCACAGCAGAGCACGATGAAGCCTCTCGGTGCTCCGCAGAGCAAGCCGAGTATCGGACGCATTGAACCCAGCACGTCGGAATCCACGGAGCAACTGATTCCATCGCGCGGCACGCCTCAGGAAAACGCGGCGATTGCTGCTGATAAGAAACAAGCGATGGGACAAGGCCCCAACGGTTTTGTGAAGTTAGGCACCGCTCTCATTCACGAGCGTCATCTGGAGCCATCTACGTCAGACGTAACAGGGCCAATCGCAGACAATTCAAGTGCAGCACCACGACCGGGATATAGGCCCATCGTTACGGATACGACTACTGCACCAGCAGCGCCAGCACTCACACCTGTTGGTCACAAAGCCACAATCGCTAACTACGATAAGCAGATTCAAGCTGCGCTGGATGAAGCAACGCCAGAAGGTCAAGAGAAAGCAGATCGCCTTACTGCTGCAAAACAGAACTACATCAAGAACACACCATGGGGTTCCGCAGAGAATCACCCCGGCATCCTTGGCAAGATTGGGCACGTCGCCGAAAGGATCGCAGCACGCACACCCGGTCTAGCTCCTATCATAGCGACACTCCCCGGTTCCGAAACAATGCGTGCCGCTGAAGAGCAAAGCGCTTACGGGCGCATCCTGCCAGATACAGAAGCTGAGGAGAAAGCAGCGCAAACGGCAAAAGCACAGGCCGAATTGAAAGCAGGGCCTGCCGAGAAGCCTGCTGAGTATGAAATCAAATCGGATGATCAGGGACGCATGTGGCGTGTGGACAAACTGAGCAAGCAACCACCACAACTGATCACCTTCGACAAGAGCGGAGCACCAACCCTGTCTGCCGCACCTGCTGGAGTACAACCACCAGCATTTGAGCAGCCCACGTTCGGCAAGAAGACCGAGAAGGGCATGGATGCACCAGCGAACGAGACACAGCAGTCTGAGTTCACTGCACAACTAGCAACCATCGCTCCAGCTTTGTCTTCAGACGAGCGCAGCACTTTTGCATTCCCAGCGGGATACAAACCAACTCTCAAGGAGATCGAAGACAACAAGAAGCTGCTGCGTGAAGCGAACTCTACCAAGCTGGCAGGCAAACGGGAAGACCTTGCAAACCAAACGGCGCAAGCAGCTTCGAACAAGCGCACGCAGGAAGAAAAGATGGTTGAGCAGATCGCTAAGGACATCGCACCAATGGACGTGAACAGCCTGAGCCAACTAAAGACCATCACTTCGATGCGCAGCGATCAACGTTCACTGATCTACGCACGAGCCAAAGAGTTGAACCCGGAGTTCAACACTGCTGAGGTAGATCGCAAAGTGAAGATGCTGGACAACTTCACGAACGGTAAAGACGGACAGAGCCTGCAATCATTTGGCACATTCTTGGAGCACGCTGGAGATGCCAATCAGGTTGTGCAGAACATAAGAAATGGTGTCACACCTCAAATCCTGAACGTTCCATTGAACGCTTTAGAAAAACATGGTTGGGGAACTACCGCCACACAGTTATCTGCTGCGTTGGAACCCGTGCGCAAGGAGTTTGAAGGATTCCTGCTAGGAGGCCGTGCGCTGTACGCGGAAGATCGCAAGGCAGCAGAGACCATCCTCAGTGATTCGTCTACTCCAGCACAGGTGCAAGCAGCCTTAAAGCAGATGGCTCACACCGTCAGTGCTCGCTACAACGAAATGGACAACCGTTTCAAAAACACGATGAAGGTAGACATCAGCGAAGGCGTCGGCCCTCTGTCAGATTCCGCCTTCAACGGTGCAGAAGCAATCGGCGTGAAAGAACTCGGTGGCAAGACACTGAGAGACGGCAAGCATGGGTACGGCTGGTACAACACCAGCACTGAGGAGAAATAAGTATGAGTGACAACAATGATGGGTTCGTTCCATCTATACAAGCAAAACCAGATGCGACACAGCAGAAGCAAAACGCCGTGAAGCCTGATTCTGCAAGTGTAGCTTCTCCTCAGAAGGACTCTGGAGGCACAAGTGATGGGTTTGTGCCTTCTGTTCGTGCCAAGAGTAAGCCCTCAGAGGAATCCGAACAACCGAGCGTGTTTGAGAAGACCGACAGAGCAATTACAAGCACTCTGGAGACGAACCCAGAGAACTTGAAGAACCTTGCTCGTACAAACCTCATCGAAGTTCCGAAGACGTTGGGACGGGAAATCTACAGCGGAATCAAAACAATCGGAAGCATGCCGGGAGGCATCTATCACGCTTTTGCTGACGAGCCTACGCAGGAGGAACGAGAGAAAAATGCGCAGTTTGAAAAAGAGAACGGTGAAGCGCTGGGAACAGAGACTTCGGGACTAAAGAGAATTGGTCTGGGGATAGAGCGCATGACTGGAGTCCCAGCAGCCGAAGAAGCTGTGAAGACCTACGCAAACCCAAAGACGCGCCCTAGCTATGAGCAAGTTCTCAATGTCGCACCTGAAGCAATCGGCCAAGGTGCAGGCGTAGTGACCGCTGCTGAGGTAGCTCCCAAGATTGTGCGAGGTGTGAAGGAAGCAATTCCTTCTGCAATAAGCAAGGTTGCAGACATCACGAGCAAAGTAAAAAGCCCAGACACCAGCACGCTTGGAGGTGTTCTCACAGATGAAGCCAAACAATACGCGCTGAGAAAAATCCCCGGCTACGACGTAGTAAAGACAGCTAAGAGGATTGCGAACAAAATCTCCGACTTGAAGGAAGCTGAGAACGCCTCTGCGCTCGGTAAACCTGCTGATGAGCTAATCCCTTCGCGTACTGCGAAGCCTGCAACTGATCCGAACCTAGTTGATAACAGTTACGTCCCGAACAAAGCAGCAAAGCCAGCAGGATTCAAGTCAATCCTTCCTGAAGAGCCGACTGCTGAGGCAGCACCAGAGGAACTGAAGCCAATCGGCTCAAAGGTCGCAGAGCCTGCATCTGATTTGAAACCCATTGGTAAGGCTGCACCAGAAGAAGCAGCCGAAGTGCGTCAAGCACGGCATGTTCTCGGCAATGTCGCTGTGGACAAGTTGAAGAGCGTAGAAGGTGGGCCTGAGGCGTTGCGACGTTTGACCGCTGGCACTTATCAGCAATTCGCTGATCTGGCGAACGCCTTGGACATCAAGAAGCCTGCGTACCTCGCTGAGAAAAACGGAGAGGCGTGGCAGGCCAGTGAGTTCAAGCGAACTGTGAAGGAGCATGGGAAGTCTTTGAGTGGGCCGAAGGAGACGGTTGTACGCGAATTGCTCTCTAAACCACCTGCTGAAATTCTTCAGCACACAAACCCATGGGTAGACAGCACAGCGAAATATCCAGCGCAAATGTCTTCACTAACAGAACGAACGATGAAAGCGTTGGGTCTGACTGAGGAAGCTAAGAACAACTTGCGTGCATCTGGCGTGAGTGACGCGCAAGCCCAGTCACTTCTAGCGAAGCTGACGAAGCGCCAACTTGAGAACCTCTCCGAGACGATGGAGAAGGGAGAACACCTCCCAACTGTCAGCGGAGGATCGCAAGGAGCCGAGCTATCGCCTAATGCAAGTGGCGAGTCTGCTGCATCGCAGGAAGCGATCAACAGAACTGTAAGTGAGAAAGCGAAAGGCACGAAGTACTACCGCTTGGACACCAGATCAGGAAGAGCTATACCCCTGATTGGCCCAGATCGTGTGGACGCTACCGCTGGAGATTACGAAGAGATTGTCAAGGTCGGAGTGGATGGCACAGAGACAACTCTCGATAGAGGGAGCAAGGCGAGGCCCAGACTTCGCAGCAGCAAGCTAATCCAGTAGTAAACCCTCAACAAAAATCCTCAACGACAGCTCCGTTGGGACAGCCGTGGGAGATGCCTGCCCGTACAGGTGTCTCCCGCGCATTCTTACGGGAGAAAATATGTCAGTATTTATAAATCTTGTGGGCCGAGTGTTTGGAAGGCTCACGGTGAAAAAGTGTGCAGGACAGAACAAGTGGGGTCACGCAATGTGGTTCTGTGTTTGTGCTTGCGGGACAAAATACAAAGCACTAGGGCAGTGCCTCAAGAGAGGCGATTGTTCATCATGTGGGTGTCTTCATCGTGAAGCAGAAGCGCACACTATACACGGTCACTGCAAACACGGCAAAGAGTCTCCTGAGTATTGCGCGTGGGCTAGTATGATTCAACGCTGCACCAACCCCAAAGCTACAGGCTGGAACAGATACGGAGGTGCAAATCCGCCAGTCCGTGTCTGCCGTCGCTGGAGATCATTCGAGAACTTCTTGGCCGACATGGGAGAACGTCCCGAAGGCACCTCACTTGGAAGAACGCTCGACATAGGAGCCTACAGGCCGGAGAACGTATCTTGGCAAACCAGAATAGAGCAACGCGCAGAGGCAACGAAGAAGCGAGCACTACTGAAGGCGGAGTGTGTCTCTGCGCTCGCCGCCTAGGTAAACAACATCTTCAGTCTTTCCTGCGATGCGTTCACGAGCCTCGACTAGAACCATCATTGTCAGTTCGTCCAGCATGTCGCTAGTACACATCCAAGAGCCGCGGCCTAAAAACTTAGGCAGCTTCTTGGCGACGGGTTGGGCGAGAGCACGGGCTTCAGCAGGATTATCGAGGTGATGAAGCAAGATCGTGAACAGTTTCGCCTCGTCCAGCGTGTGGAACTCTTGGGAAATAACTAGCGGAAGTTTTTTCCATTGGTAGCAGTGCTCAACCTGAAACTGCGCCGTCTGCTCAGGAAGCCAGCCCAGCGACAGCGCCGTATCGTAGTCTGCGTCCTGATTCAAGACCTGAACTTCCTTGCCAGTGTACGCAGCGACAGCGAGCACGCCCTCATGGAATCGGTAAGTTAATTTCATCAGGCTCATTGTAGCGTCCTGCTATACCCACGAACAGCACTCTTTGGTAACTACCCACAAGTGGTGTATCTAAACCAACATTTGAAAGGAACGACTTTGCGTTACAACGAAACGATTCAGCAACTGACACAGGAATTTGCTGCGCGTGTCTCCAGAAACCATGCTCAACCGGACAGCCTAACACTCAGCGAAGAGGAGGCAGAATCACTTGTGAATAGCTTCCCATCAACGGTGCTTCTTGAAGGGTTCAGAAGGGCAGGCAGCTACACCAAGCAACACCCACACGCTGAACGTGCGGTGATCCTAAAGGTACTGCACAGCCTTGCCTCGCGTCTGCTCAACGAATCTCATGCACGCGGAAAGTATATAAACTTCAGCGGAATTGCCCCACAGACGCATGACGTGCGCCCAGCGTCAAGCCCAGCACCAACAGACGAAGACATCTATGACGTACAGCGAGAGTTTCAAGAGAGTGTCACGGCTCACATGCTGGATTCTCGGTGGACACTTCACGAGTTTGAAGCTGCTGCGTTGCTGGCTAACCATTCAGTGCCAGATTTACGAAGACTCTTTGACAGAGTAGGCAAATGGGTTCTACAGCAGAGGACGCAAGAATTGATCTTCCACGATCAAGACTCAGTGACAGCCGAGACCTTCAAGATCGCCCACACAGCACAACCGATGGAAGGACAAACGATTGAAAGCACCTAAGCATGACTCGCAGAAGGAAGGACTCAGGCTCCTTAAACGTCGCCTGATCTGCTGCACAGCATACGCAGATAGCCGTGAACTGAAAGCAGCGATCAAGAAGTTCCGCAATGTCAATGACACAAGCAAACACCCCGTTCACGACATGATCCTAGCGCATGAGTGTGGACATGCAACGGTTGGGCTTCATCACAACATACCGTTGCAAGCCATTGTGATTGAACCCAAGGCTCCTCTGAATGGAATCGAGGCAAGTGGCGGGTGTGTGTTTTGCTTAAACGGAACTGAGAGTAAGACTGCGCATCTTCAGATGCTCGTAGCAGGAGTGGTTGCAGGTTTCGTTTACTGCGGTTCTGTTTTTGGTGAGAACATCGCCGCGAAGGAAAAACTCTTCGATCACAACACTGATGCTGCCAAAATCTGTGATCTTCTTTACGAGAGAATCACGAAGAGGCAAACGAGGGAATGTGATACAGCCCTGCATCAGATAGCCATGGGCTTGCGTGTCACCGCACACCTTTCTAAGCGCAACATAGAGAAGCTGAGACAAGTGGTGCAGAGCGCGAAGGAAATTCTGCTCACGCACGAGTCGAAATTCAAAGCACTGGCTCAAGCCTTGTGGGACAACCGAGACAAAGCCCCAGACTCACACGCGCGATTGAGCCAAGAAGAGATCACTGATATTTGGACTAAGAAGAAGGAAAATGTATGAGAGAAGAGGCACAACAGCCGGAGGCTTTGGTCAAACAGGATGCTCTGCCAGCCCTTGAAGTGGTGAAGAATCGAGATGGCTCAGATCGCCTAGCAGCGCGGCAGAAGGGACGATTCGTAAAGACTGCAAACGCTCGTGTCCTCGCCACGCAGAAGTCTATCGAGAAAATCCTGCATCTGCCAAACGATTCTGGCAAGACGCAGCTAGAAAGGATCATCACTACTCAGGCAAAGGTCGCAGAGGAAAACACCGATGCGCGGAACTTAGGTGCGGTGACAAAGTTCATCGAAGTCACTGACGAGATCAGCGGAACTAAAGCAGCGCGTGAGGCTCTGACGAGAGAAATCAACACGCCCTTGATCCCAACAGTCATTTTCATCTCAATGCCAAACCTAATGAATCCAGAGATCGAGGACTACGACGCGAAAGTCCGTGCCTCTGCCGAGCGTAATCGTAAAGGCCCTTCAGAGCAGTTCCTCATTGCGAACGCCGAAGTGATCCAGCAGAACGCGCCGAAAGGTGCGGACAAATGCTGAAGACACCAGAGGAACGCGAACGTGCGCAGCGAGAGATGCGAGAACGCAAGGCACAGGACAAAGTAGAACACCGAAAAGCAGCAGCACGAAGAGCGATGCGCAAACGGCGATTCAAAGCGAAGGAAGTGCGCCGCGTTCAGAAGTATCGCGCCAAGAAAAAAGCTGAAGCAAAGACCGCACGCCATGTCGTGTTGATGGCGGAGAAGGCTGCACGTGCTCTGCGTCGTGCTGTGCGAGAAGAGAAGAAAGCCTGTGACATGCGGAAACACGCGACTGCACAGGCTGGCTTCGTCGCAGGATGGTCAGCCGTGGTTCCACAGACAGACGCAGAACTGAAAGCACTGTCGTGGTCGAGGCGCTACCGCGAAGCGTATGCACACGGTGCAGCCGAGAAACGGCGCTGTCAAGAGTTGATGGAAAACAAGGGCAGGTGAATTGAATGAAAGTGCCTAAGCACGTTATCAATCTCGTGGGACAAACCTTCGGGAGACTGAAAGTTATGGAGTTTGCTGGGTGTGATAAACGGCGATCCTCCCTGTGGCGTTGTGTCTGCCAGTGCGGAGAAAACTGCATTGTGCTAGGAGGTAGCCTCTCCAGCGGAAACACTGCATCGTGTGGCTGCCTTAATCTAGAACTGTCAGCAGGGCGTCTCACCAAGCACGGATACACGACTCACAACAAAAGGTCACCAACCTATCGCTCTTGGATGAACATGCTCTATCGCTCCGAAAACCGTGATGGTCACCATCTTTCATACGCGGAAGTGCGTGTGTGTGACCGCTGGCGCAAGTTTGAGAACTTCCTCGCTGATCTTGGCCCACGTCCCAAGGGATGTTCCTTAGGCCGTATTCTCGACACAGGCAACTACGAACCGGGGAACGCATTCTGGATGACCACAGCAGAACAGTCACTGAACAGGCGCAACAGGTTCAACATTCGCAAGTGGACGAGCACTTCAACGTTCTGTCCTGCACAACAGGCAGCATAGATCACAACCCATGCCCCAAGGCCCAGCGCAGATCACCGCGTTCGCCTTGGGGCTTTTTTGGTTTCTGGCTCCGCATCTGCCTGTGCGCGTTCCCAGCGCCTGCGAGGGGGTTTTGAGTGAAATGGCCTGTTTTCGTCAGTTATAATGGCTCCTTATTCACTTCCATGCCAAAGCTCACAACAGTTAGCAACTTGAAAAGAGCGGCAATCGCTCTTTGCATCGTGATGGCGCTATTGATCGTTTGGAT
>Ga0210384_10000332_pt1 | contig 73934 bp, 69 predicted proteins | sample IncBWH2MmetaG_FD_160574 | JGI IMG/M metagenome (GOLD analysis project Ga0210384, IMG submission 160574) | Forest soil microbial communities from Barre Woods Harvard Forest LTER site, Petersham, Massachusetts, United States - Inc-BW-H-2-M | ecosystem: Environmental > Terrestrial > Soil >... | reverse complement strand
TTTCCCCGAGCGGCCCCGGAAATAGAGGCCAAGAAAAAGAGTGATGAGCAGATAGCCGACGATGGCAGCCCAATCCGCAGGCGAGAGTGTCAAAGTGCAACCTTTCTAAGCGAGGTTGGCGTGCGCCGTACTATATAGCACTTCAGGCCGCTTGGCAGCATGGACTTTTCTGATTCCTGCGGCTGTTGGCCAGAATGATTTGCTGGAGGCATCGGGTCACTGCGAAATCGGGGCGCGCGCCGCCCGCCCGGGAAACATACCGTCGACGAGTTGGCCATTTGTGACGACCGGAACGCCGTTGACGAGAACGAACTGAATTCCTTCCGAATACTGCAGCGGCTCTTCGAACGTAGCTTTGTCAATAACGCGGGCAGGATCGAATACGGTGATGTCCGCATCCGCGCCGACGCGAATTCTTCCTTTGTCCTTGAACACGGGCGCGCGCTTCTCCAGCCGTTGCGCGGGCATCAGCGTCATCTTCCGCAGCGCGGTCATTAAATCCAACGCCTTCTCTTCGCGCACATAGTGTCCCAGCACGCGCGAGAATGTCCCTTGTCCGCGTGGATGAACTTTCGCTCCCGTGATGGGCATGCCATCGCTGGCAACCATCACCATGGGATTCGCCACTGCGGCGCGCGCAGCTTGCTCTGGAATGGAATGGATGACGACGACTCCGCCTTTTTTGCGGTACGTCTCAAAAGTCTCCGCGGTCAAGCGTTCACCGGTGTCCGCCCACTGCACGTCGTGAAAAGTGATTTCCTGTTTTTCCTGCCATCCCGGATCGAAAACAGCGGATTGCAGATAGGTGCTGCCCGCGGTGTACGGATAGCACTCGGTGGTCACGTCGAGGCCGCTTTTCTTCGCGCCTTCAATCACAGCAATCAGTTGCGGCGTGTATCGGATTCCCATGCTGGTGATGTGAACAACGTGCAGCGGTGCACCCGTGGCTGCGGCCGCGGCAATGACTTCCTCCAAAGCGCTCAAACCATTCTCCGGCTCTTTCCCGCCCGCGTAGCGCAGATGAACATGCACCGATGCGCCATATTTTGCCGCCACGCGAAAGGCTTCCACAATTTCCCAGTGCGAAGCTCCGGGTGTGTAGTTGATGCCCATGCCCTCGGCAAGTGCACCGCTTTGGAATCCTCGTTCCAGCGCCGCCTTGATTTGCTCGATTTCCCCTGGCGTCGCCTGGCGATGTGCCGCGGCATCTTCCGCGTCCATCTCCTCGGCACTCACCTTTCCTCCCAAGCCGTGCTCTCCGTTTGTCTTGGTGAGAACATTTCTGCGCACTGGGATATGGCCTATGCTCACTCCGAAGTTGATGAGAGACTTCCCTTCCCTCGCCGCATACCAGCGGTCCACGTCGCCTGTGCCACCCTCCAACTCGAGCGAAGTAGTCACGCCATCGTGTGCTTGAAATTGATAGTTTCTCGGCTCCTGTCCGTGCTCATGCAGGTCGATGAATCCTGGCGTAACGTCAAGACCCTTCGCGTCGATGGTCAGCTTCCCCTTCAGTGTTTCAGTCGAAATCGCGCGAATCTTGCCGCCGCTGATTCCCACGTTCCTCACGGCATCCAGACCCGACTCAGGATCCATCACTCGTCCATTGGCGATGACCAGGTCGTAGCTCTCGTCCGCGGGCACTGCGCTTTTCATGGCACCAATGCCGAAATAGACGGCGAGCAGCGCCACTGGCATAAGCGCAAGCTTGATCTTCAACCTTTTGCCCCGAACTGACATGAGCCCTCCGCGCACCAAACTGGGCGCTAAGTCTCTTCGGGCCCGGTGATTCTGTCAAAGGATTTCGAACCGATTTAATGAGGCCAATTGCAACTTGCGAGCGCTTAGAAAGAAAAAAATGCCCCGGATCGCTGGGGGGAGCGACCCGGGGCGGGGGTACTACTGAGGGGGGCCGGAGGAAACTCGTTTTATTTAGTGCACGTGCTGCACGGCTAGCAAGCAGATCTGCCGCAGCTCTTCGTACGTGAAGTAGGTCTCTTCCTGTTCGCCTGCGATTTCGCGGTGGCCCAATCCCGATTCACTGGAGATGCGGCTCAATTCCATTTCGGAAATGCCCAGGAGAACCGCTGCGCGCCGCCGTGTTACGTATTTCAATTCTTGTGCTTTCATGGTCATGGTCGTATCCCTCACGCAGGAAGTAGAACCATCGCATCTTCTTCAACGGCCAAAATCATCGCTTTATAAATGTCCACATCCCACCCGTCGCCGATCCTCATCCGAACCGTTTCGGCACCATCCTTCAGCAGCTTCCCACGCAGCGGCACCTTGATATCGCCTAGGGCCACCTGCAGGACCACCGGATGGCCGATCCAACTCTTGAACGCGCTGTCCATGCTTGAATCCCCCTCAGTGCTGCAGCGTGACGGGTATGAGAATCGCGCACGGCCACGAAGCCCACAATGGTACAGAGAGGGCACAGAACTAGTAAGAAGGTACTGTTTGGCGTTTCTTCACATGATTTCCGGCTGTTTCCATCGAGGTACATCGGTACTGTTTTTAGGGGACGCCCGGCCCATAGGAGAAAGCCTGTGGGCCCGTCATCCTACTGTTTATGACGCGCCACAATTTGCCGGAGCGCAACCCACTGAACGAAAGTCCAGTGGTATCGTCCCCGCGGCCAGGCATTGGACTGGCTCTTGGTGGAGGTTTTGCGCGCGGCTTCGCGCATCTTGGCGTTCTGCAAGTCCTCGAGCAAAATCAAATCCCCATTTCGCACATTGCGGGAACGAGCGTAGGCAGCATCCTCGGCGCGGCCTATGCCAGCGGAGCGCCGCTCGCGCGCATCATTGCCACTTGCCGCACGCTACGTTTTCGCGACATCGCTCGCTGGCGCGTTTCCCGCCTGGGCCTGGCCAGTAATAACCGGCTGGGCGATTTGATCGAGCGTGTTTTTGAATCCCGACAGTTTGAAGAACTGCGAATTCCTTTGGCTGTGGTTGCCACCGACCTCACTACCGGTGAGCCCGTTGTCTTTACGCAAGGGCATCTCGTCGACGCCATTCGTGCCAGCTGCGCCTTCCCTGGTCTGTTTGAACCGGTCGAAATTGGCACGCGCTGCCTGGCCGATGGAGGACTGGTGGCCCCGGTCCCAACGCGCGCCGCACGTGAACTGGGCGCAACCTCCGTTGTCGGAATATCCGTCGGAATGCAGGACGGCCACCGCGGCGCTCCCACCAATATCTTTCAAGTAGTGAGCCGAGCGGTCAGCGCGGCGCAGAAGCATCAACTCGAAGTCTGGGAACGCCACGCGGACATTGTTCTTCGTCCGGACGTGCAATCCCTGGCTTGGGACGATTTCGACCGCGCCGAAGAGGCCATCGAGGCTGGGGCAGTCGCCGCTCGCCGCGCGCTTCCGCGCATCCAAAAGCTCTTGGGCCAGAAGGAAGACTCGATACGCGATATGGAAGCGCGGCAGGAAGCGGAAGACAAAGGTTACCTGTGGCTTGCGGAGGCTCTCCGATGATTCGGCTTAGCGCTTGGCTCGCGGCTCTTACCATGCTGCTCTTTCTATGGCATGAATGTGGAGAGGACGTCGGCGTTTTCTGCTACCGTATAGGGCTGGGAGCTTTCGCGAACATGCGTTCGCGCTCTCTTGTTCTTGCACCTGTGACGGATTCCAAAATTCTTTCCACCGCGAGGCATTACTCCGAGTGCTCGACTCCATCCTCCACTTTCTCCGCGCGCTCTACGACCCCGAAGGACTCAAACAGCTAATCCATTCCGGCGGCGCGCCTCTCGTCTGCATCATCGTTTTCATTGAGACCGGCTTTTTTGTCGGCTTCTTTCTCCCCGGTGATTCCCTGCTCATCACCGCCGGCATTTTCTCCGCGATGCCCGATGGCATCCCCCTCAAATGGCTTCTGATTCCCGTCATGCTTTGCGCCATCGCTGGCGATCAGATCGGCTACTGGATCGGCCGGTCTGCGGGAGCAGCCCTGTACCGCCGTGAAGATTCCCTGTTTTTCCGCCGGAGCCATCTCCAGCGCGCCCACGATTTCTACGAGAAATATGGTGGCCGTGCCGTTATCCTCGCGCGGTTCGTTCCCATCGTTCGAACGTTTTGCCCCCCGGTCGCGGGGGCCGCGAAAATGCCCTATGCCCGTTACATCGTGTTCGACATCTGCGGAGGCATTCTGTGGGTCGGCGCGATGATTCTGGGCGGCTATGCGCTGGGCCACTCGGTGCCCAACATCGGAGCCCGCATCCATTATGTGATCGCGGTAGTGATCTTGGTCTCGATCCTGCCGGTGATCATTAGCTTCCTGCGATCGAGGCGCTCCCCTCCCATCTCCCGTGCCGAGGGTAAGTAGGCCGTGGCACAGACCAAGTTTCGGGCCATCATTTTTGATATTGGCCGAGTGCTGATCCGCGTGGACGTGAGCCGAGCGACGGCGGTGCTTGCCAACGGCCTCGCTCTCAATCCTCAGGAAGTGTGGTCCGCGATTGAAAAAGATCCGCGCTGGATCGATTGGCAGGAAGGCCGCATCTCTCCGCAGGACTGGCACCTCCATCTCAGCAAACGTCTTGGCGGTTCACTCACATTCGAACAGTTCACGGAAGTCTGGAATCGCGCTCTGGCTCCGGAACCGATTCAGTCCGAAACGCTCCTCAAAAAACTATCGAGAAACTACCGCCTGGCCCTGCTTTCCAATACTGACCCGATCCACATGTCCTATGCAGAGGCCCACTTCCCGTTCTTCCACTTCTTTCCAGTTCGAATCTATTCTTTCCGCGTGGGAGCCAGTAAACCCGATCCGCTTATCTATCGCGAAGCGCTTCGCGCATGTAAAGTACGCGCGGAGGAGGCGATTTACATTGACGACGTCGCTTCCTACGTCCAGGCGGCGCAACGCCTAGGAATAGCTGGCGTCGTCTTCCGGACAGCGGAACAGCTCGAGCAGGAACTCCGCGCACTGCGGGCGCATCCAGATTGAAATTAGGCCAAGCAAAAAATCCGCTGTTCGCTCTCTGTTCGCGTAAACTTTGCTAGGACTAGTACCACCCTACTGATTTTAGCCTCCTCCAACCATCCATTCCTCTATCACTTACCGCCATTCTCTGCTTGACCCGTTTGGCTTCGTGCATGCAACCCTTTTGTTACGGGCCGGTTAAAAAAGCGGCGTTCCCCTACTCAGGGGTGAGGAGAAAAGATTGACTATGTCAGACGATCGCATCGTAGAAGTAAGAAATGGTTCTTCTTGGCAGCTTCCCGCCATTATTGTTCTCGGGTTGGTTGCCCTAGGCGGGCTTGCTTTCGGCTGGAATGCTTCATCCAAGCTCGACAGCACGCAAGCAGCGGTTGCAACACAATTGAAGACCACGGAGCAAACGGTACAGCAGGATATGTCGTCCCTGAAGGACCGGTTGGCTCAGGACGAAAAGGCCAACACAGAGCTTCAGGGCGACCTGAAGGTGGTCACTAGCAAGCTCAAGATTACCCAAGGCCAACTGAAGAAGGCGCGTGAGGAATCGGCGAAACTCAACGACGCGACCACCCAAAAGGTGGTAGCGCTCGACACTTCCGTCCATTCCGAACTAGCGACCAAGGCGACCACGGATGACGTGAAGACCGTGGACACCAAGGTTGTTGGAGTGAAGACCGACCTGGACGCCACGCGCGAAGACCTGAAAATGGCTCGCAGCGAGATGGGCACGCTCATCGCGCGCAACCATGACGAAATTGACCAGCTCCGCCGTCTCGGCGAACGCGACTACGTTGAATTCACCATCGTTGGCAAGAACAAGCCGACCAAGGTGGGCAACGTCACCGTAGAACTCAAGGGCGTCAACGAGAAGCGCAATCAGTTCAGCGCCGCCGTGACGGTCGAAGACAAACAGTTCGAAAAGAAGAACCGCGCTATGAATGAGCCGATCTTCTTCTACCTCTCCGGCACGCATATCCCGCAGGAGATCGTGGTTAACAAGGTGGGGAAGAACACCATCAGCGGCTACGTCAGCATCCCCAAGGCCAACGCGCCCGCGGGCTCGACGGCTGCGAAGTCCGGCAACTAACTACGGGTAGTTTTGCTCCGGCCGAAGTTGGCCGGACGCGTTCCAAGGCGGGCAGAAGATTCTGCCCGCCTTTTTCTTTGCTTGGAACTGGGCGCAGGGTGGAATTCCGATAGAATGGACTTCGACCTACCGGAGCCTTGTTTGCGCCAGACTGCCAATATCCTGTTTATCGCGGTTGATTCGCTGATCCCTGCGCGAGGCAAGAGTTTTGCGGGCCTGGACGAATTTACGGCAGCCCTTGACCACCAAGGCATCCCTGCTGTTTGGCTCACCAGCAGGTCGCGACTCCAATTTGACGAACCACGCCGCAAACTTGGCCACACGCACCCCTTTATTGCGGAGGACGGCTGCGCCGTCTATCTCCCAGAAGATTACTTTCATTTGCGTCCGGAATCGGTTGCATCCAAGAAACAGAAGCAATCGACGGTGCGGCTGGGCCGCTTTACCTGCTTGCCCATGGCAGAGGCCCTGCCGGCCGCTGCGGAGGCCCTGGAAAGCCTTTCCGAAGATACCGGCGTGCCAGTTGTGACTTTGGGATCTCTGTCCCCCAGGGAGTTAGCCCAAAACACGAATCTCCCCCAGCGCGACGCGGAGCTCTCCCGGCAGCGCGATTTCGACGAAGTCTTCTTTTTTGCAGGCGTATCAGAGAAAGACGTGGAGCGGTTCCTAGCCGAGGGCCACAAGCGCGGGCTGCAACTGCGCCAGCACGGCATCCTCTGGTCCATCGCCATTGGCGCCAGCGTGCAGCGGTGCGTTCGTGAACTGTCCAGGCTCTATGACCGAGCCTTGCGCTCTCATGCCCATCCCGTTGGAATCGCCACGCAGGACCAGGCGCCGGAACTTTTCCCCTTTTGCGAGCGAAACATTCTTCTGACTGGTGCCAACACCTCTGGAGGCTCAGCTCAAGATCGGTCAGACACCCCTCGCACGCGGCGGTTGGCCCTTCAAAATCCTGATATCTGGGAGCGGGTTCTGGAAGTTGTGGCCACGGGAAGCTGGACCGCCCTGGAAGCAAAATGACATAAATGCGCGTTCGTTTGCACACATCTTCCGCCGCAAGTCGCGTTGAATTGGTTGGACAATACTCACAAATTGCTCATTTTCCACGCCATAGGAGTCACATCCAAAATTCAGGTCATGGCCTTCCAATTGCCACAGTCTCAGATGGCAGGTGAGCATGTCCCCAGAGTCTGTCGAATTGAAACTGCATGGATCGATTGTTTAGGAAAATTGAGTACTAGGAGAACCCCTACCATGGTTTGGCTTCGACGTGTCCTCCACCTTCCCGCTCAAGAGTCTCAGATTGGACTCGTTCTTGTACTGTGCGTCATTGGCATGAGCTTCATGTCCATTGCGCTCGTGTGGCAGGCACAGATCATCGCCAACCAGCGCGAAGCCATTCAGTGGCTCGAACAACTCAAGTTCGGCGGCTAGAGACTGCCCATCATTGCTTCGATTCATGCGCTGACTAGCTTTCTTCTGCAGCGGCGGGACTAGAGTTACTCCGCTGCGCCGGGTACCGCCTCCTTTGAATACATAACAACATTCGCCACAATCTCCCGCGACTTTTCTGGCCATCTGTGATTCAATAGCGCTACAGGGGATTTCTTTCTTGGGAGATTTGCTGTGAAACGTAATTTGATTCTCTGTTTGTTAGCCGTAACACCCGCATTTTTTCTCGCCGCAAAACCTGCAACGGCTTTACCAGCTACGGTGCAAAGTTCTCCTAACGCTGTTCAACCCCAGGCTTCTAATCCGGCGTCCTCGCATGATCGCCACCATCGGCGGCATAGTCGTGCAAGGCACCACCACCGGCATCATTCCGGTTCTAACCACTCCAGGCATCAGTAAGAAGCAAGGGCTAGAAAATCAAAAGGGGGAACCGGGCGGTTCCCCCTTTTGTTAATTTGCTGTGTCGTCCCGGAAGCGCGCAAATAGCACGTATGTTTCGCGAGCGACGCGCACCGCAAGAGCGGTGTGTTCAGCTTTGGTGCGGCTCTAAGCCCGGTGGAGTCATAGTCCCTCCGGAGCTCACTGAGCTCACGCCTCGCTTTTACGCCTAGGATTTGTCCAACGCAAGCGAAGAGTTGGTGAACACGCGAAATCCACAGATGGCAAGCAACGTGAAGTACCCATCCAGATGAAGTTTGTTTACTTGATGAAGAGCGTTTCGCGAAGTTGGTCACGGCTCACGAACGATTTCATCGTCCGGTAGCGGCCAAAGAGGTCTTGAATCTCACGGTTCTGGTAAACCTTTTGCGCCGGACAGATGACCGCCGTTGAAATCATTTGCAGCGTGTTCGAATCCGCCACGCGATAGCGCTGGAATCCCTCCGGCTTCTTGCTGTGGAACATGGCGAACACCACCCCGCCAGGCCGCAAGAGCTCTGTCAAATTCAACACCATTTGCTTGGCCAGTGTAGGCTCGAGATAGTCCAGCAAGTCCCACAACAACACGGCATCAAACGAAGATCTCGGATATTGCAGATTGTCGTTCAGAAAGCGAGTCGCGCGGCCACCCGGGGTCATGTCCAGAGTCTCGATAGCAGTCGCATCGTCGCGCAAACGCGCCTCTTCCTCATTCAAAAAGCCCTTCCACCCGCGAAGTAGATCTTCCGAAGAGACGCGAAACCCGCGCTCAATGAAGAAACTTAGTGTCGTTTGCCAGGCCGGCCCCAGATCCAGCAGTTTGCCCCGTCCCAAACCATCAAGATTCCAGAGCAGTTCTTTAAGTCCGTTCGAGACACGCGTTGTTTCAAGCGTCTCTGGCGTCCGAGGGGCGTTTCCGCCAACTGCAGGCGTCCCAGGAGTTCGCGGACGCAGATTCGCAGCCACGGGTCGCGAAACATCGCGGCTCGTTCCGCTCCCAACTCCGATACCGAATTTGTGGAGGAAACTCATCGCTTAATCCGCCGCGTTCCCAGAACTCAAAGATGCGGCCTCCGAAGACTTGCTTCCACCGGCGGCTGTGGCGGCTTTGGTCTCCGCTACTCGAACTGGCTGCTTCCCGGCCTCAACTTTGCCCTTCAAGAGCGCGCCTTCTTCAATCGCCAGGCGTTCCGTCTGCACTTCGCCGGTGATTTGGCCCGTGCTCCAAACTTGAACTTTATCGCGGCCCGTAACTTTGCCTTCAATTTTCCCGCGCACGATCACTTCGCGCGCATTCACATCCGCTTTCACGCTGCCATTCGGTCCAATCGTCAGGCTGCCATTCGCAAGATTCAGTTTTCCGTCGACAAGCCCGTCAACATAGAGATCTTCGCTGCCCGTGACTTCGCCCTTGATTCGAATTCCTTGGCTGATGCACGCCGCAGCGCGAGAAGAAACCGGCAGCGCACTGGAACTTAGGGGAGTACTAGCCGGCAATGCACTGGATGGCTTTGGAGAATTTGCGGAGTCCGGGGAACTTTCTGAGATTCCTTGCGGCTTGACATCATCTTTTTTCCACATAAAACACCTCGACATCGAAAATTAGATTTTCGAAGCCGCATATCGCAGGGCTGGTTGGGAGCCGCGACCCGGAAGAGTGAACATAGTACACGACTTAGTGGGTGTAAACAAGAATGGCGGGTAGCAAATGTAGGGTGTTTCGTGAAAGGCTATACCACTAATAGAGGAATCAGTGCTCCCATTGCTACCATACATTGTGCTGTCTCACTTGTCTCACGTCTTCCCGTGCGTTTCCCACACGGCCACCACCATCCCCGCGAACTCCAAAGTTAACTCTTTGGCTGACTTACGCTTTTCCCACCAGTGTTGCGGATCGAAGTCGCCATCTCGCGCACTCGCGATGTGCACCCCTATGCCCTGTGGAAAAACGCGCCGGAAAATATACCGCGCTCTTCTCGTGTGATAGTTCGACGTCACCACAATCACGCTGCGCCATCTTTTTTCCTTCGCAAATTTCAGCACTGCTTCCGCTTCTTCCTTCGTGCTATCTGCATCCTGCGGCAGCCGCATTATCTTTTCTTTCGGCACACCCCTCTCGATTAGGTCATGCTCCATTAATTCCGCGATGCCCGCGTTCGGCCGCAAGCGTCTTCCGCTCGCCACGATCAGCGGGGCCTTCCCTTCCCGCAATAATTCCGCTGCGCGCGTCGCCCGATCGGCATAGAAATTATCGTCACTCAGCACGACGAGCGCATCGGCCTTGCCAAGGGGATCCTCGACGATCCACGATTCCGCAACAAACCGGAGAATTGGCCCCCGCACAAGGTACAAAACCGCGCAAAACACAATAAAACAAAGGAGAATGATGAGGTTGACGACCATGCCGCCCCGTTCGGCTTTTTTCGAACGGGCGCTGTTCATGAATTCGGGTCCAGTGTCCTCAATTGCGCCGCCGCCTGCTCTGGCAGCTCCGCATTGAAGTACACCTCTTTGATGCTGTAGGACTTGCTGCGTTTTTCTACGATCGGCAGGATTTCGATGTGCCAGTGATAGTCTTCCGCCAGTGTCTTCCAATAGCCGGATAGTTCGCCTTTCTTGCTCTTGGTGCTGGGTGCTGTGTGCACCACCAGGTGAAATGCCGGAGCGACCTTTTCCAAACGCCGCAAAACGCGCCCCAGTAACGCCGCCAATTGCTTGCGATTCGAGCCGGGCCGCGGCTGCTCAAACAGATGATTGTGGCGCCGGTGTACGAGCCAGATTTCGTACGGAACGCGGGACGCATAAGGGCACAGCGCGTAGTACTCGCCTTGTACATCCACGATGCGCTTTCCCTGCTTCTCTTCCTGGCGCACCGTGTCGCAGAAAATACAGCGTTCTTTGTCCTTGAACCATTCGTGCGCGGCGCTTAGCTCATATTTAATGCGCCGCGGCACAAAAATCGTCGCCGTCACCTGCGAGTGAGCGTGCATCCATTCTTCGCCGGCCATCGTGCCCTGGTTCTTGAAGACGCTGACGTACTTGAATCGCGCATCTTTTTTCAAGTCAGCAATGCGCGAAGCCCACACCCACAGCACACGCTCGATCTCTTCGTCGCTAAACTGCGACATTCGCCTGTCGTGCGCCGGCGTCTCCACCACCACTTCGTGGGCCCCGATAGCGCGCATCTTGTCGTACATGCCTTCCGCGGAACGACTGGCCTCGCCTTCGATGTGGTACAGCGGCTCGGGGTGCGCGATCACGCGAACCTGCCACGCTCCCTCTGCAGGCCACGTGAGTATTGACGGCAGCTTCTCGATTTTCGCGGGCTCCAGCGGACACTCCTCCACCGATTCACTGAGTACTTCTCTCTGTCCCAGGATGACCCAGCTTTGTGTGATGGGATCTTTGCGGAGTTCCATGCGGTATCTTCAGCGGGTGTAACGTGCAGGAGTGGGGCCTTGCTCCAGCCGGTGGCGGTCCCAGATCGCGCCTTCGCGCGTGAAGTACGCCATCTCAAAGTCCTGCGTCAGTTCGAGCGCGTCCGTCGGGCAGGCGTCCTCGCACAGCCCGCAGAACATGCACCGCGAAGTGTCGTAGGTAAACGTTGTCAACACTTTGCGCCGGGTCGCGTCGTCGCGCTCCCAGCCCACGACAATCAAGTTTTCCGGGCATGCCAGCGCGCACAAATTGCACCCGATGCACAGTGTCTCGCCCGTTTCCGGGTTGTTGTTCAGCCGCGGCGCACCCCGATACCGTTCGGCCACCATTGGCCGCTCCAGCGGATACTGCTCGGTCACAATGTTTTTGGGATTCTGCGCCCGAAAGGTGACTGCCAGGCCCTTCAAAAAGTCTACTTGGAACAACCGCTCCAGGAGTTCCCGCATGCAAGTTAGTGTGTTTCCCCCCTCCTGAATTGTCAAGCAGACCGACAAATCTTATGTTCATGCTATTCTCTCGCCGAACATGGACACGGACGTCCAATTCATGCAGGAAGCCCTTAGCGAAGCAAGCGCTTCCGTCAACGCAGGCGAAGTGCCCATTGGAGCCGTTCTGGTTCAGGACGGAAAGATTCTCGCCCGTTCCGGTAATCGCACTATTCGTGACAATGACCCAACCGCGCATGCTGAAATCATCGTCCTTCGTGAAGCGGCCCGCCTGCTCGGCAATTACCGGCTTCCCGGCACCACGATGTACGTCACCATCGAGCCCTGCAGCATGTGCGCCGGGGCGATGATCCAGGCGCGCGTACCTCGCCTCGTCTACGGCGCCGACGATCCCAAGGGCGGCGCGGTGCGCTCCTGTTTCGAAGTCCTTACGAATCCGCGGCTCAACCACCAGGTCGAGGTCACTTCGGGCATTCTTGCCACCGAAGCGGCCGCCCTTCTCCAATCTTTCTTTGCGGCACGCCGTTGAGCCTCTCTCTTCTCTGCGTGCTCTGTGCTCCGCCCTCCGTGAACTCTGCGTTAAATCTCCTGCCTGTGCCTTCGCGGGCCGTAGCTCACACCCGCGCTCTCTGTTAAACTCGAATCGTAACGACCGCGGAGAGGTGGCTGAGCGGTTGAAAGCACTCGCCTCGAAAGCGAGCGTGCGGGAAACCGTACCGTGGGTTCGAATCCCACCCTCTCCGCCAGACTTTTTCCTCATCAGCAGATTCAGGAAATGAAAAAGGCCGGGCATTTCTGCCCGGCCTTCAACGATTTCAAGAATTAGAAAGCTTCAGAAGTGACAGCTCGCCGCGCCGCGTTTCTGGAGATATTTCTGGTGATATTCTTCGGCGCGATAAAACGTGCTTGCCGGAGTTATCTCCGTCGCAATCGGGCGCTTTAGCTTCCCGCTGGCTTCCAGTGCTGCACGCGATTTCTTTGCGATGGCTTCCTGCTCCGGAGAATGGAAAAAAATCGCCGTGCGGTACTGCGCGCCGAAGTCTGGCCCCTGGCGATTCACTTGGGTCGGGTCATGTGCCTTCCAGAAAATGTTGAGGAGCTGTTCGTAGCTCACCTTAGCTGGATCGAAGGTCACCTGGACCACTTCCGCATGCCCGGTTTCATCGGTGCACACATCCTTGTACGTGGGGTTGGGCATTTCTCCGCCGCTGTACCCCACCGCCGTGTCGATCACTCCGGGCACTTGCTGAAACGCCGCCTCCACGCCCCAAAAGCATCCCGCTCCAAACGTTGCAATTTCTGACATTGCTTGTCCCCTTTGCTTCAGGCTCTTTTCACACCCCATCCAAGGCGATTAGATGCGCGAAGCACAGTCCATGATTCACGGATGATTCTACAGCGCCTTAGTGCCGTGCGGGTGCCGCGGCGGTCTTTAACTTGTCCTGTGCAAGTGATTTATATGGACCGTTTACGGAAGCGGCTTGCGTGAACGCCTCCTTGGCTTCCGCGGTTCGCTTCAGATTCAACAAGGCAAATCCCAGACGGTATTGATTGCGCCCGTAGCTCGCATCGTCTTGTTTCAGAAGCGGCGCCGCCGCTTTCAGGTTATCCACTGCCTGCGCGTTGGCTTTTTTTTCGATGTTCACCTGCCCGAGCGAGCTTAGGGCCAGGCCCTTTTGCAGATTCTTCTGCTGGGCCCACTGTTCGTCGGTCGCGCCTTCCGGCTTCTGTGCGGAGTCCAGCAGCGAAATTGCCTTCTTCGCGTAAGTCTCGGCCTTCGCGAGTTGATCGGGTTTGTCGCAATAATAGTCGGACAGCACCAGCAACATCCCCAGATTGTCCGGGTCCTTTGCGAGAAGCCCGTTGGCTACTTCCAGCATCTTGGGCGTGTTCTGCGCCTGTGCATACGACGTTGCCGCTATTCCCAGCGCCTGATTCGCATAGGGTGAATCAGGAAAGGCTTTCGCAAAGCGCGCTAGCAGCTCCGCGCGTTTACCTGGCTCCTTTATCTGATACAGGCCGCTGAAGACCAACTGTTGAATGTAGGTATAGCCGTCCTTGTTGGCCTCCAGCGCCAGCGCCTTGTTCTGTTCCCATTGTTGCTCGGAAGAGCCCGCCGGGGCCGTCGCCGCCTTGAAACGCTGCATGATTCCCGCGGCTTTCTCCCCGTAGGAAATCAGCCGGTCGACATCGCCCTTTTCCGAGGCCGCGCGCACCATGTTCTGCGCGTTTGTGAAACTATCGGGGTCGAGGGCAAAAAGTTTGTCGCCATACTCGAAAGCCTTGTCGTAATTCTTCAGCGTGATGTAGGTCTCTACATAAAGACCGTCCACGGTGATCGGGTAGTCGCCCTCCTGCCCCGCTCCGGCAGCAAACTGATCGATCAGCGTGAGTTTCTGCGCCGGATCCGTTGCCGCGTTAATGGCAGTCAGCGCGTGGTCGGCATCCGACCCAGCCTGAATCGGAACGTACTTGCCGATTTGCTGGGCCATCGTCGGGCATGCCGAATATCCCAAGATAATCAAGGTCGTAATCAACAACTTGCAGCAACGCATAAGCACCTCCACGGGCAGGAATTGGCTGCATATTAGTGCTGTGCTCCGCGCCACGCAAACAAATTCCTTCGCCGCGCTCTATCCGGATGGGCTCATCTGCCGTGCCCACCGCAGATAAATGATTCCCGCAAGAAAGTCGTAGGTGAAGTGCACCACCATCGCCAGATACAGCGCACCGGTCATCCACACCAACGCATGAGAGCCTATCGCAATTGCACCTATGAAAATCATTCGCGACAGTTTCTGGTTCGCATGGCCGAGCGCGAAAAATAAGACGCAGATTGCTGCAGCCGTCCACCGATTCCTGGTCATCGGCAGCAGCAAGGCAAACATCACGCCGCGATAGGTGATTTCCTCGACCGTGCCGGCCGCCAGACTCACCAGAAACCACCATCCCAAATCTCTAGTCTCGTTTGGACGAGCAAGCAGTGTCTGTCGCTTTTCGTCGTCCGAGGATCGTCGCCAGAACAGCGGCATCACGCCGAGGCATATCCCGAGCATGCCGATGGCGAGAATGACTGCATTTCCGCTGATTTTTCCCGCCGTGAACACATCGATCTCTCGAAATCGCGCGGTCAGCAAAGAGATCGCGAGGAATAGAACCTGCATCACCAGAACATTGATGAATATTCGCCTGCGTGGAGGAATCCGCGCACCCGCGCGAATGCGCCGTCCCGACTGAAACGCGATGTACGGCACGAATACGCCAAAAATCAGCAGAAACCAAATCGCCAGAAGGTCCATCTGCCTCCGCGCCTCGCTGTTTGTAAAGCCGGGACAAGATGATAGAGACGCGCATATTTTTCAACAACAAATCCTTACCTCTCGCAACTAACACTCTCTCCGGCAGGCGTAAAGCCGCAAAATTGACGAACTCTGCGTTTCGCGAGACGATAGAAGTTTTGGATGAGGTGCCGGAATGGACTTGGGACTCACAGGGCGCGTGGCTATCGTCGCAGCGGCCAGCAAAGGGCTGGGTCGGGCGGTGGCGGAAGAGCTGGCACGCGAGGGCGCGCATGTAGCGATTTGCGCTCGTACAGCTGGGACGATCGAGGAAGCGGCGTCATACATCCGGAAAACGACCGGACGCGAGGTCTACCCGGAGGCCCTCGATGTGTCTGATTCAAAGGCAGTTGCCGCGTTTGTTGCCGCCGTGGAATCGCGCTTTGGGCGCATCGACATTTGCGTTACCAATTCCGGCGGGCCTCCGTCTAACTCTTTTAGAGACACCAGCCCGGAAGTCTGGCGCGTGGCCATCGATCAGCTCTTGATGAGCACCGTTAACTTCGCCAGAGAAGTTCTACCGCGCATGCAAAAGAATAGGTGGGGACGTCTGATTACCATTACATCTTCTGCGGTCAAACAGCCGGTGGACGGCTTGCTGCTATCGAATTCGATCCGCGCTGCTGTGACCGGTTTGGCGCGCACTCTGGCCAATGAATACGCGGCCCACGGGATTACTGTGAACAATGTTTGCCCCGGCTACACGCGCACGGCGCGCTTGGACAATCTCGCGGCGTCCATCGCCAAGCGCACTGGCGTCAGGCCGGAAGAAGTCTTCGCCGGCTGGGAGCATGAAATTCCCGCTGGCCGTGTCGGCACTCCCGAAGAATTCGCCGCGGTCGTTGCGTTCCTGGCCTCAGAGCGCGCCAGCTACGTCAACGGGACGTCCCTCGCCATCGATGGCGGCCTGGTCAGGAGTCTCCTCTAGATCGTAATGGCCGCCGCAATCCGTCGTCTCGAACTCACTCTTCTGACCGAGCGCTTCGCCATCTCGCGACTTGCCGCCGATGCGCCGATTCCGGACTGGGCCACGCGCGGCCCTTTTTTTTCCGCGACGCGCACGGGCGATGAGCTTTCGGTGGTCTGCGAACTCTCGCAAGTTCCTGTCGGCGTGCAATCGCAACTCGGCTGGCGGGTTTTCAAGGTTCACGGACCCTTTGTCTTGTCGGAGATAGGCGTCTTGTCCGCACTAGCCGCGCCGCTAGCCGAAGCAAGAATCAGTTTGTTCGCGATTTCTACATTTGATACGGATTACCTGCTCGTGGCCGCGGAGACGCTCTCCGCCGCCATCGCCGCGCTGGGCCGCGCAGGACACACCATTCACAGGAGCAATGCAGAATGATCGGTAGCCTCTCTCGTAGTATCCATCGCCATCGAAGCCGTTCGCGGCATCTCGTACTCGCCGCGTTGCTGGCGACGATTCTCCCGACCTTGCAGCTTCGCGCCGACGAGCCATTCGCGCGCAGCCGCGACTATGATTTGCAGCATTCGAAAATCTCACTGCGCTTCGACATCGAACAGAAAAAAGTTCTCGGTGAAGTTACGCACTCCCTTTCCGTCCTGCGCGAGGGCATCACAAAAGTCAGCTTCGATTCCGTAGGCCTCAGCATTCAAAGCGTGACCGTCAACAAAACCGCCGCGAAGTTCGTCATGACTCCAGACAAGCTGGTGGTTCCACTTCCAGCTGCCGCGAAAGCCGGGGAAAAGTTTGAAGTCGCCATTCGCTACGAAGGCAAGCCTGCCAAAGGCATGTACTTTATTTTGCCGGACAAGGACTATCCGGACCGCCCCAAGCAGATATGGACGCAAGGTGAATCGGAAGACACGCGCTACTACTTGCCGACGTATGACTATCCGAATGACCGTTTGACTACGGATACGATTCTGACCGTGCCCGCCTCCTGGCTCACCGTTTCGAACGGTAAACTCATCAGCGTCACCGACGCCGGCAAAGGCCTCAAAACCTGGACTTGGAAAGAGTCCGTTCCAAGCTCGACGTATTTAATCACCGTCGTCGCCGGAGAATTTGACGAAATGAAAGACACTTGGCGCGGAATTCCCGTCACGTATTACGCTCCGAAGGGCCGCGGCGACCGCCTGCCCATCAACTATAGCCGCACGCCCGCGATGCTGGATCTCTTCAGCCAGAAATTCGGTGTGGAATACGCGTGGGAAAAATACGCGCAGGTCATGGTGGACGATTTCGTCGCCGGCGGCATGGAGAATTCGAGCGCCACGACCAACACCAGCAGCTCCCTGGTCCATCCCAAGCTCGCCGCCGAATACACCACCGGGCAGGACGGCCTCATCTCACACGAACTCGGCCATCAGTGGTTCGGCGACCTGGTCACTTGCAAGGACTGGGGAGACATCTGGCTCAACGAAGGTTTTGCTACTTTTGCGGAATTCATGTGGATGGAAAAGCAGTTTGGCAGGCAACAAGCCGACTACGACCGCTGGCAGAACATGCGCGAATGGATGGGCAGCAAGGAATTGTGGAACAAGCCGATCGTGCGGCACGATTTCGACGATTCCAGCGAATTTGACGGCAATGCCTACGATAAAGGCGGCCTGGTCCTCTATATGTTGCGCCAGCAGCTGGGCGAAGACGCGTTCTACCGCGGCCTCAAACACTACCTCGAAGTGAATCGCGGCAAGAATGTTGTCACCGCGGATTTTGCCAAAGCTATGGAAGAGACCACGCACACAAACATGGACCAGTTTTTCAGCCAATGGGTGTACGGAGCCGGCGCGCCGAAATTCGATTTGAGCTACACCTACGACAACGAAAAGCACCAGCTGGCGCTCGCCGTGAAGCAGACGCAAGATACAGAGGGGCGCGTGGGGATCTTCCGCATTCCCGTCGAAGTGGAAATCACCACGGCCACCGGGCCGAAGCTCTACCCCATCACCGTTTCGAAATCGAAAGAGATTTTTAGTTTCCCGTCAGAATCCGCGCCGCTTCTCGTGCTTTTCGACAAAGGCGGTCACGTCCTCAAGTCCGTGGAGTTCCACAAAGAGAAAAAAGAGTGGCTCTACCAGGCGAAGAATGCCGCGGAACTCGCGGACCGCGCCGATGCCGTAAGCGCGCTAGGGAAAATCAAGAACGACCCCGAAGTTATCGCCGCGCTGGGTGATGTATTGCGCAACGACAAGGCCTGGGGAGTGCGTGCAATCGCCGCGGACAGTCTCGGCGAGATTGGCGGGGCAGCTGCCTCAAAGCTGCTCCTCGATGCCGCCAGTTCGAACGATGCGCCTTGGGTGCGCACCCGGATCATCAACGCGCTTGGCAATTTCAAGGACGACGCGGCCGTCGCTGCAAAACTCAGTTCCATCGCGAAAGAGGACACCTCCTATCGTGCCAGAGCATCCGCGCTGCAGGCGCTCGGCCGCCTCAAGGCACCCGGCGCGTTTGCCACGCTGGAAGCCGCGGTCAACAGCGATTCACCCGATGGATTCCTGCGCAATGCCGCCCTTCGCGCCTTCAGTTCGCTAGGCGACAACAAAGCCGTGCCGCTGCTCCTCCAATGGTCCGCCGCTGGAAAGCCCCTCGAGTCCCGCACCGCGGCCATCTACGGCCTCGGGCGCATGCCAAAAGAAAACAAAGACATCACCGGACAGATTGCGGGTTATCTGACGGAACCGCGGCATCCCATTCGAATGGCGGCGATCTATGCCCTGGGGGCCCGCGGCGATGCGGCCGCAGTTCCCGCCCTCGAGGCGCTGCTGAGAAGCGATGACCTCAGCATCGAAATGGTGCCGATGATCAAGGGACAAATCGCGCGCCTGAAAAAGCCTGCGGATAGCAAGTCCGTTACTCATCCCGGCACGGCTGAAGACGGCAAAGAATCCGGCTCTAGCGGCGCTGGAGAGAATGCCTTGACCGACCGGCGACTCGAAAAGCTCGAACGCCTCCTCCAGGAAATGAGCGAGCGCCTAAAGTCCATTGAGACGCGCCTCCCGCCCCCGAAAAATTGAGCGAGTTGGGGGGTACCCACAAAAAGGGCCCCGCTTTGCGGGGCCCTTTTTCTTCTCTGTGAACTCTGCGCCTCTGTGTCCTCTGCGTTAAGCTTTTTCTTCTGACTTTTATCGGTTCACGGCTCCGCAATCAAAATCCGCAAATCTCTTAAATTGTTTCCCGTCGGACCAGTCACAATCGCATCCTCCAAGCGCGAGAAAAACGTAAACGCATCGCTCCGCCGAAACGTATCTCCCGCATCAAGCCCCGCCGTACGCGCACGCTCCAGCGTCTCGCCATCCGCCACAGCTCCCGCCGCTGGACTATTTCCATCGATGCCATCTGTCCCGCAACTAAGCACCGCGATCCTCTTTCCTGCAATCTTCTCCACGCAAGCCAGCACAAACGCCGCATTCCTCCCGCCGATTCCATTTCCCGTCACCGGCGAGCTTACTTCCCCATCCGCGATCAACGCCACACGCTGCCCGCGGTGCATCTTTCGCAGGTCTTCTAACTGCTCAAGCAAATACTCTGTCGCCTTCTCCACCGGCCAATCGTCCGCCGAATTATCGCAGCATGCGATGCATCCCTTCGCTTCCGCGGCATGATGAGCCGGATGAAACAGGTCGTCCATTCCCAAAAGGAAGGAAAAATGCGCGGTTCGGAATGCCGGAGCATCGCCTTTCGGCGTCTCCGGTATTTTGCCTTCGTCAAATCGGCGTCGCAACGATTCTGGCAGCTTCTCTCGCAAGGAGTATTCCATGAGGATGCGCTTCACATCCGCAATCGTCGTGGGATCGGGCAGCGTAGGTCCGGAAGCCAGCGCGGACTCTTTTCCCACAGGTACGTCGCTGACCGCCAGCGTGATCTTCTTCGCGTTGTTCGCGGCTGCCGCCAGGCGCCCGCCCTTCACCGCGGAAACATGCTTCCGAACTGCATTGATAGCATCGATGGGCGCCCCGCATGTCACCAGCGCGCGATTTACTTGCTGGACCTCTTCGAGGGTGAGCGTTCGGTCCAGCGGCAACTCCACGAGCGCCGAACCACCGCCTGAGAGCAGAAAGAACACCAGCGTCTTTTCATCGCAGCCCTTCAGAAGTGTAAGGATCGCCTCTGCCGCTTTCCAGCTCTCCTCGTTGGGCATCGGATGACCACCCACGAAGTACTTGACTCCCGACAAAGGCTTCAGCGCCGCCGTGGGAGCAGAAACCACGCCTTCGAATCTCACGAAGGGCGCCAGCACGGCAGCGAGCCCGCTTACCATCGCATGTGCCGCTTTCCCCATGGCCACCACTCGAAGTTTCTCGAAGTTTCGCAGATCGAAAACGGCATCGTCGCAATGCAATCGCGTTCCATCGCGACGCAGTTTTCGCTGCATGGCCGCGGGAATATCAATCGCAGCAAGAGTTTCCTGGAAAATACGGCGGGCGAGTTGCTTCAGATCCGCCATGGTAGGTTTGCCGAAGAACTCCTCAAGAAGCCTTGAACACTTCCGGGTTCAGCATGTTCGCTGGCTTCTGCCCCGCGAACAGTGCAACGACATTCTGCGCCGCCATGCACGCCATTTTCGTCCGTGTCTCCCGCGACGCCGAAGCCAGATGTGGCGCCAAAACCACGTTCGCCCTCTTCAGACCCGAATGAATGAAGGGCTCATTCTCGTAAACGTCCAATCCTGCGCCCGCAATTTTCTCAGCTTCCAGCGCCGCCACCAGCGCCGCTTCATCCACCACCGGCCCGCGTGAAGTGTTGATCAAGAACGCCGTCGGCTTCATGCGATAGAACTTCGGGGCATCAAACAATCCGCGCGTCTCCGGCAGCAGGGGAACGTGCACGCTCACGAAATCCGATTCCGCCAGCAGCGTATTCATATCGCGAAACTCCGCTTTCAACTCTTTCTCTGCCGCTTCCGGCGCCCGCACCGCATCCGTATAAATCACCCTCATCTGAAATCCGCTCGCCCGCCGAGCCATTGCGCGCCCGATCCGCCCAAATCCAACGATCCCCAGCGTCTTCCCCCAAACATCCGTTCCCACCAGCTGATCCAGGCTCCAGCCCTGCCAAATCCCCGACCGCGCCAGCGCCTCGCCTTCTCCCAACCGCCGCGCCACGGCCATCATCAGCGTCCACGCAAAGTCCGCCGTCGTCTCGTCGAGCACTCCCGGCGTATTCGTGGCTACCACGCCGCGCGCGGTGCACGCCGCAACATCTATATTGTCGAATCCCACCGCGACGTTGGCTGCAATCCGCAGTTTCGGCGCCGCTCGCAGCAGCTCTTCGGTCACTTTCTCCGTCAGCAGACAGACCAGCCCATCTTTGTCTTTGAGCAGCTGCAACAATTCCGGCCGCGGCGGCCGATCCGGCTTGGTCCAGTATTCCACCTCACAGCTCTCCTGTAGAATCTCCCTCGCCGGCTCAAACAGCGGGTGCGTCGCAAACACTTTCGGTTTCGCCATCGATCCCTCTTCGCAATTTTGGGAAATTTACACTAACACAACCCCGCGTCCCAGACCTATCTTGCCGTTGCGTGCGCTCCCCAACTCTCACTATAGTGCCATCTGCGCATTCGCGCATGGTCTCACGATGAGCTCAGGCCTCGTCCAAGAACTCGAAAGACTCCTCGGCGAATCTTCCGTCCTGCACAGGCCGGAAGACCTTCTTCTTTACGAATACGACGGGTCCGTCGAAAAGGGCCGCCCAAACATCGTCGTTTTTCCTACCACCACCGAGGAAGTCTCCCGCATCGCCAAACTCGCCACCAACTACAACGTTCCCATCGTCGGCCGCGGCGCAGGAACCGGTCTCTCGGGCGGGGCGCTCGCCCGCACCGGGGGCGTGATGCTCGTCTTCGCCCGCATGAACCGCATCCTTGCAGTGGATGCCGAAAACCAACGCGCCATCGTCCAGCCCGGAGTCGTCAATTTCGAGCTCACCCGCGCCGCTGAACCTCATGGCCTTTATTTCGCCCCGGATCCCTCCAGCTGGAGGTCCTGCACCATCGGCGGCAACGTTGCGGAAAATGCCGGCGGCCCGCACACCCTCGCCTACGGCGTAACCACCAATCACGTCACCGCCCTCGAGCTTGTTTTCCCTGACGGTGAAATTGTCCGCGTCGGAAGCAAGCATGGCGAAACGACCGTCTACGACCTTACCGGCCTTTTCGTCGGCTCCGAGGGCACTCTGGCCCTCGTCACTGAAATCACCGTGAAGCTTTCGCGCAAGCCGGAAGCCGTGAAAACGCTTCTCGCCATTTTTGATTCCGTCGATGACGCCGCCGAATCCGTCGTGGACATCACCGCCCGTGCCATCACTCCCGCCGCCTGCGAAATGCTTGATGGCTGGACCTTGCGCGTCGTCGAAGACTACATCCACGCCGGATTCCCCATGGACAGCGCCGCTGTTCTGCTCATCGAAGTCGAAGGCCTCACCGAGGCCGTCGCCGCGCAAGCCGCCGCTGTCACCGAAGTTTGCAACGTCCACCACGCCCGTGAAGTCCGCATCGCCCGCGACAAAGCCGAACGCGAACTCCTCTGGAAAGGCCGCAAGAATGCTTTCGGTGCGCTTGGCCGTCTCGCTCCCAGCAATTACGTTCTCGACGGCGTCATTCCGCGTTCGAAACTGCCGCAAACCCTCCGCCGCATCCAGCAAATCGGCACGCAGTTCGGTTTTCAGATCGGCAACATTTTTCATGCCGGCGACGGCAATCTGCATCCCATCGTCCTCTACGATCCCCGCGACGCCGCGCAATTCGAACGCGCCATGCAAGCCTCCACCGAAATCATCCGCTACTGCCTTGAAGTCGGTGGCGCGCTCACCGGAGAACACGGCGTCGGCATGGAAAAATCCGAGCTTATGCCGCTCCTCTTTTCCGACGCCGATTTCGACCTCATGCGCCGCGTCCACGACGCCTTCAATCCTGATTGTTCACTCAACCCCGGCAAAATCTTCCCGCTCAGCAAAGGCTGCGGCGAGATCCGCATCCGCAAACAACCTAGCGCATCTGCCGCTCGCTCATGACCACGACTTCAGCAGATTTCACCGGGAGACTCGGAGCCGCAATCGGTGCTTCTCATTTACTGAGTGATCTTGCTTCGCGCGCCGCCTACGCCGTCGACGAGATTGTTCCCTCTGCCGTGGCAAAACCTGCCTCCGCCGAAGCAGTCGCCGAAATCGTTCGCTTTGCTTCTCTCGAAGAACTCGCGCTCATCCCTGGCGGCAACCGCACCAAGCCCGCCATCGGCATGCCACCCTCGCGTTACGACATCGCCCTCGACATGACCGCGCTCAACCAAATCGCGCACTACGACCCAGGCGATCTCACACTTAGCGTGGATGCCGGAATCTCACTCGCGCAATTGAATGCCGCGCTCTTCGAACACAAACAATTTCTTCCTCTTCTCGTTCCCTGGTATTCGCGCGCCACAATCGGCGGCACAATCGCCTCCGGCCTGCATTCCCCTTTGCAGCAGTTCTACGGCACCGCGCGCGACTTCCTCATCGGCGCCGAATTCATCGACGGTACCGGCAAGCGCTGCAAAAGCGGCGGCCGCGTAGTAAAAAATGTCACCGGCTACGACCTCCACAAACTCCTGATCGGCTCGCTCGGCTCGCTCGCCGTTATCACGCGCCTGAACTTCCGAACCTTCCCGACTCCCATCGCCGGCAGCCGCGGCTTCGTCGCATCGTTCCTCAACGCTGAGGGCGCGCTCGCTCTTCGTCGCGCCATCGCCGAATCGTCCCTGACTCCGCTCACCCACGATGTCGTGAGTCCCGAACTCGCCCAGATCTTCGCCACGCGAACTCCAAGCACACCGGAGCCTGCCGTCTTCGCGGGAGAAGACCGCGCCGCGGCTCAAAGCCCTCTCCCGCCCATCGGCAATTGGTTTAACCCACACGGATGGCATCTCTGCGCCGCCTTCGCAGGCACCTCCGAAGTCCTCGATCGCTACGCCCGCGAACTCACCCTTCTCGCCGAACGATCCCGCGCCACCTCCACCACGCTCCTCGACGACGCCACGCGTCCCGCTTTCTGGGGACGCCTCCGCGAGAGCCTCTCCATGCTTTTGGAAATTTCGCCTGCAACCGTCATTTACAAAATCAGCGCCCTCCCCAGTCATCAAGCCGCGCTCTTCTCCGACTTGCGCCAAATCGCCGATCGCGCCAAACTGTCGCACGCTCTTGTCGCCCGCGCTGGCGGAACGATTTACTTTGCGCTGCTCCCCGCTTCTATCAGCGACGAAACCACCCCACGCATCTCGAACTTCGCGGATGAACTCTTCCGCTCCATTTCCCCCGCCGTGGACCCCGCCCACACCCATCGGGGTCGCGCCACTCTGCTCTTCGCACCGCCTACATGGAAACACTCCCTGCGCTTCCCAGATGGCGGCGAGGGACAAACTCTTGACCTCTGGGGCCCGCCTTCCCGTGATCACGCCCTAATGCGCCGCCTCAAAAACGCCTTCGACCCGCAAAATATCCTCGCCCCCGGCCGCGTTTTCTAGATCACGGTTCTGCCTCCGTTCTTCACAAGCTCTCCGCACTGGCCTTCGGGCCAGTTATTCATTCAGTTGCCATCACCGAATCGGCTCCTATTCCCAGAGGCACGTACCCTAAGCTTGGAGAGTGCAGTCCTACGGGTGAACCCATGGCTTCGTCCATCCACCGGAATCTAATCATTCTTCTCATGGCGTGCAGCCCCGTGTTTCTCGCTTGCTCTCGAGGTTCGAATAGGCCGCTCTCCGACCGTGAACTGCTAGCTCTGGTAGCGGGTAATGCGCTCTGCGAGAACATTGCTTATGAGATCAACGCACGCGGCCTGGCATTTCATCCTACGGACTCGTACCGCGCCCAGCTCGCTACTGCGGGTGCCGACGCCAATGTCCTCGCAGTGTTGAACAATGCTAAGGTCACAGTGATTTCTGGCAACGCCGAGAAGCAATCTTCTTCCGAATTGCTCGATCATCTCGCTGCGGCCGGCAAGTTGATCCATGCTAAGCAGTATCAGCAAGCCGCGGAGGAGCTCAATAACTCCCTTCAATCCGGCGCTGGCCCCGAAGCTGGTTTCGTAATGGGTGAGCTTCTGCGTAAGCAGGAAGAGTGGGCCAAGGCAGCTTCCGTTTACGAAAGAGTGCTGCAAGGGAATCCTGATTTTCCTGAAGTCCATACCAAGTTGAGTTACTTGATGTATCACTTGGGCGACCCAGACGAAGCGATGCGCCAGGCCAAAGCTACCCTCACTCGAAATCCAAAAAATGCCGAAGCCCACCTGTATGCTGGAATCGCCCTCGATTCCCTTCGAAAATTCGATGCTGCTGAGGCCGAGTACAGAGAGGCTCTCCGCCTCAAGCCTGACTACGAGATCGTTCACTATGACCTGGGAGTTTCGTTATCAGATAGAGGTAATAAGGACAGTGCAATCGCGGAGTATAGGAAGGCTCTAGCGCTCGATTCGAAGGACATCAACGCACGCTACAATTTGGCCAATGAACTACAAGCCAAGGGCGACATCCCTTCGGCGATTCGCGAGTTTCGAGATGCCAAGCTTTTGGACCCGCAACGATTTGACGTGCGAATGAACCTGTCGTCCGCGCTCATTGACGGAAATTTTAATGCCGAAGCCATAGTGGAGCTTCGCGAACTGGAAGCTATGTTCCCCCATTCCGCGATGTGCCACCAGGCCCTGGGCCATGCACTTCACCTGACTTCGGATTTTAAGGCTGCGGAGAAAGAGTTCCGCAAAGCTGCGGAACTCGATCCTTCCGACGCTGAGCCGCATCTCAGTCTCGGCGCCGTTCAAGAAGACCAAAAGAATTACGACGCTGCCTTGGAGGAATATCGCAAAGCAGCAAAGTTGGATGAGAACTCCGCGCATGCGCATCGCAATATCGGCAGAATCATGCTGGCCAAGAAGAATATCGCCGAAGCTCTGAAAGAGTTAAGTCAGGCAGAGGATCTCGCGCCCAGCGAAGCGCCAATACATGACCTTTATGGCCAGGCACTTCAGGACTCGGGAAATCTCGACGCAGCCGTCGCAGAGTTCAGGCAGTCTTTCTCCCTCGATTCGAAACAGCCCGAAGTCCACCTCCGATTGGCGGCTGCTCTTGAGAAGAAAGGGGATTGGGTTGCAGCCTTGGCGGAATTCCGCCGCGTTGCGCTCGCCGGACCCAATGTCCCGCTCGGAAACAATATTTTCAGAGTGATTACTCCCAACCCTGAAGACCAGCTCAAGCAGGCGGAACTGCGCTTTAGCGCGCATGTTGCGGGCCTAAAGGCCGCGGGAAAAACCGCCGAGGCCGCAAAGCTGGAATCTGGCGTCGCGGCTTCCAAGTCGGATGCCGGGTCTTCCGAGAAACTGGACGCCGCCATGCAGGCCGGTTCCAATTCCCTCATGCAAAGGAATTGGGAAGACGCAATCCGAAATTACAAGCAAGCCGTGGAAGTAGGCGAAAAAATGCAGCCTCATGATGGACGCCTGGCCATCGCGCTTGGCGAACTGGGCAGAATTACCATGGGCCTCCAACAGTTCACCGAATCGGACGCATTCTTTCAGCGGCAAATGAAAGTCACGGCGGAAGTCTACGGCGCTCAATCGCCCATGCTCTCCGAGCCGCTCCAGAACCTCAGCATGCAGGCAGTCGCGCAGCACGACGTCGCCTCTGCGGAAAAATTCTTGAGCCGTGCGCTCGAACTGAATCTGAACGCCTACGGCGAGAACAGCGCTGGCGTATCCAACAGCCTCAGGATGGTGGCGCACCTGTACTTCTCACAAAACGATTTCGCCAGGGCGGAACCTATTCTGCGGCGCGCCGTCAAGATTGACGAAACGATTTACGGCCACGATGGTCAGATGGCCGTGATCAATCTCAACTTGCTTTGCGCGCTGTACGACCGCTCGAGCCAGCCGGACAAAGTAGCACCCTGCCAGGCTCATATGCTCGAAATATTGGAAAAACAGTATGGCGCGGACAACCCCATCCTGGTTCCCACGCTCACCAGTGAGGCTCAAGCCCTTCGCAAGATCGGCCGCAACGACGAAGCCGCAAAGATGGAACAGCGCATCAAGTCCCTACAGGCCAACGCAGTGAACCAAAACTGAGGGCCAGCGCGGCCTGATAGAACCAAAGTCTTCTCTTAGTGTGCAGTCTTCTCGTGCTCGGCTTTATAAGCCTTCCACGCGCCATCAATCACGTACGCATGAATCGCGTCCGCATCCGCCACTGTCATCTTGTCATGCGGAAACGCAAACTTCGGCGGATCGGCAAATCCCGGCATGCCCTTGTCCCAATGCGAGCCGCCCAGCACGATCTGATACCAGTCTTTGTGCGCATCGGCAGGCATGTAGCGAAGATCCGGAATCGCGCCACTCAGCACCCACGCTCCGCTGCCGTCCAGCTCCGGTGAGTGGCAACCGTCGCAGACAAAAGTTCCGTAAAGCTTTTCGCCCTTGCGAATCATTTCTTCACTCGCCTTTTGCTCCGGAGGCTTTGGCACCGGCGGGATCACATTTTTGGGATACGGAAACGATGTGTTCGCGCCCAGCTTGAACGCCAGCAGCCGCGCTGGCCCGCGCTTCGATTCCGGCGTGGCCATCGTCCGCGCAGGCGCAAAGAGCCGCGACCCCGATCCCCATCCAACAGGGGTGATCACGTATTGTTCTCCGTTCACGGAAAATGTCACCGGAATGGACTCAATCGCCGATCCCGTCTTGATCGACCAAACTTTCTTTCCACTGTCTGCCGCATACGCCGCGAATTCTCCGGTCCCTTGTCCCTGAAATACTAGATTGCCTGCCGTGGAGAGCAAGCCGCCATTGACTGCGATCTCCTCATCCACGGTCCAGCGCGCCGACTGGCTCACCGGATCCCACGCAATCAGCCGCCCATAAAGCCCCGCCCCACCTTCGCCTGCCTCCACTTCAGCTTTCGAATCGGCGTGTCGATCGGTTGTCGGCACATACACCAAACCAGTCAGCGAGCTGTAGCTCATCGGCCACCAGTTGTGAACCGTCCATTGCCTGCCGCCACCCTCCGATCGCGGCACCAGCACCGCGCGCCCCGTTTGCAGATCAATGGACTTGGCCCAAACTACATGGACGAGCGGTTTAGCCGAGAGAAGCTTTCCAGTCTTGGCATCCAACACAAAAAAGAAACCATTCTTTGGCGCGGTCAACGCCACGTGCCGCTTCTCTCCATCCATCATCAAATCAGCCATTAGAATGTGGTTGTTTTCAGAGTGAATCCCTTCCGTCCCCGTTTGGTAGTGCCAGACGTATTCTCCCGTGTCCGCCTTCACCGCAATAATGCATTCGCCGAAGAGCCGGTCGCCCGTCGCCTTAATATTCCGGAACTCGCCGTAGTCCACCCCCACCCCCGCCGTTCCGAAAATCACCAGCCCCGTCGCGTCGTCATAAGTAATTGCGTTCCACACATCTCCGCCGCCGATCTTCCACCAATCCTTTCCTCCCCAGCTTTTCGCCGCCATCTCCAGCGCCTTCGTTTCGAATGGCTTCGACGGGTCGCCCGGCACCGTCCAGAATCGCCACGCTTCCTTCCCGGTTTCCGCATCATAAGCCACCAACGCGCCCCGAACGCCGTCATCCGACCCATTGAAGCCCATCAGAATCTTCCCCTTGGCCACATGCGGCGCACCGGTAATTCCCGTTTGCGTCGGCTCGCAAACCTGCGCTTCCCAGACCTGCTTCGCCGTCGCCGCATCGATGGCCACCAGCCGGCAATCCCCCGTCCCCACGTAAACTTTTCCATTCCATACCGCCACGCCCGCATTCACGCGCGCTGAATACGATCCATTGATCGCCTGATTCAGCCGCACCTTGGGATCAAACCTCCACATCACTTTTCCCGAAACGGCATCGACCGCATAAACGATTGACAATGGCGCGCTCACATAAATCACGCCATCGACCACAATCGGTTCCGACACCACGCCCATCCCGCTCTCAATATCCAACGACCAGGCGAGCCCCAAGCCACCGATATTTTTATCCGTGATCTGCTGCAGCGGGCTGAAGTGCGACCCGTCAAACGTCCGCCCATTCAGCAGCCAATTGTTTCCTCCAACCGCCTCTGCTGCCAGTCGCGCCTCGTTCACGTCACCCGGTTTCGCCGGATGATCAGTCGAACCATGAAGCGCGATCGCTGCCACGGCGGCGAGTCCCGCCATCGTCATACCAACCGCTTGCCACGTCTTCATGCCCGGCCGCCTCTCTGAAGTCGTCCAAAGTTCTGACTTGAGCGCTATCATCACGAGCGCAAATTCCTTCGTCCAGAACTTATTTGGATGGAAGTTCCCGCCGCCATGTTAGTTGCCCCGCGGAAACAATGTCAACGCATGGGCCTGCCACGCGGCTTGGCCGGCACGCACAACGATGGATGACGCAATTTCCGCAAGATCCGTGTAGGCTCCCGCCGGCCTTCCACACTCGCATGAAAACTTATTGATTAGTCGTGCAGAACCACGCTGAGGAGAGACCCGTGGACATGCAGGCCGCCGTTATGCCGGATGAAACCCATCTTCTTGAAGCGATTCATGAAAAAATTCACGCGCGAACGCGTCGTTCCGATCATTTCCGCCAGCATTTCTTGCGACACTTTGGGAAGCATCTTTTCCTGTTGAGAATCCTTGCCATAGCGGGCGAGCAGCAACAGCGCCCGCGCCAGACGCTTTTCGCTGGAATTAAAGAGCTGGTCGATCAAATCCTCTTCGATGCGGATGTTGCGCGAAAGCATGTAAGCCATGAAGCGGTCGGAAAGAGCGTGTTCCGCGTGCAGCACCCGCACCATTTCTTTTTTCTCGATCATCAGCACGGCAGTGGGAACAATCGCGGTAGCCGTCCCCATGCGCAGATGCTGCCCTGCCAGGCAACCTTCGCCGAAGAAGTCCCCCGCTCCCAGCATCGCCACCACGGCTTCCTTGCCAACCTGGTTGACCACCGTGAGTTTGATGCCGCCCTTTTGGATGTACATCACGCTCGCAGCAGCATCGCCCTGCGTGTAAATCTTCTGCGCTTTCTCATATAAAACGACTCTTCTCGCTATCCCCGCTGAATCGAGAAAAGCCTGCGCGTCGAAAACATTCTTCTGCTTGGATTTTTTCTTAGGCTTAGAAATGGTTGAACTCGCGATCGTTCTCACAGCTCCACCGCTTGCCTCATATCTTAGCAAATCTCGGCGGTGGCGGACAAGACGCATCATTTACGGTTATATTAACCTTTTATTACTGTGCAAACGCACGCCTGTGCTGCCGTCGAGTCCGGAGCCTGTTTCAATCTGGCACCGCGAAAATGGAGCGTGCTCACGGCCTCGATCCGTTGTGCCGCGGCTCCATCGGCAGCCCTCTCTCCAGCTTCCTCTCGTACAGCCCCGAATCGGCTTCGCACAGCAGGCCTTCAATCGTCTCGCCATTCTCGGGATACACCGCGACTCCCACGCTCACTGTAACCCTCGGTCCTTTGCCATCATTGGCCAGGCTTTCGCAAATCCGCTTCGCCACCTGGTCGGCTGCTTTCGCATTGGTCTCCGGTAGCACCACGGCAAACTCATCTCCCCCGAATCGCGCGGATGTGTCGATGTCCCGGCAACACGACAACAGCACATCGGCCAGCCGGCAAATCGCCTGGCTGCCTACCATGTGTCCGTGGCGGTCGTTGATCGCTTTCAATCCATCCATGTCAAAGAGCAGCAAGGCAAACTCCCGGCTGGTCCGCTTGCTCCGCTTGATCTCCGAATCCAGCACGTCCACCAGGCAGCGATAATTCGCCAGCCCGGTCAACGGATCGCTGGCCGCCTGTCGCCTCAAGTGATCCTCCAGCTCGCGCTGCCGCGTCACATCTTCCGCGATCACCTCGTAGGCTTCCCACTCCCCGTGTTCGTCCAGGACTTCCCGGCCGCTCAGACGCACCTTCAGAAGGGTGTGGTCTTTCCGTCTCCATTCGATTTCGACCGGTTCGGCTGGGACTTCCGTATTAGACTGCCCCAGCAACTTCGCCCGTCTCCCCGGATCCTGAATCATGTCTCGTGCGAGATCTTCCCCCAGGAGTTCCTCTCTCGTCCCATACCCCAGCATCCGCATCATCGCTTCGTTTACTTCCAGGAATCTTCCGTCCCGGCTGCAGCGGCAAACCCCAAAGCTTCGATTTCCTACCAGCGCACGATAACGCGCCTCGGAACGCCGCAAATCTTTTTCCGCGCGATCCCGCTGATCGCGCAGCACCTTTTCATCCAGCGCTCGATGCACCGCCACCGGCAGGTGCCCGAGGCTCTCCACTTCAATGCAATCCGCCGCGCCTTTCAAGATCAGCTCCGCCGCAATTTCCCGTTTCAGTCCGTGTGCCAGAAAGACAACCGGGATGTCCTTCCGCATTTCACGCAGCATGTCCAACGCCTGCGTTTCCCGCCAGTTTGGACTGGGATATTCCGCCACGATCGTGTCGTAGACTTCAGAATGAAGCCGTTCCGCGAACTGCTCGGGAGTTAAAACGATATCGGAGCTGACGGTATACCGCATCCTCTTCAGTTCGTGCAGGCAACGCTCCACGTCCGCCAGGTATCGATGAACGAACAGGATTCTCACAAGATTCTGTCTGCGCCCGGGTACGCCGTCCGCAGAAGCTCGAGCCACTGAATCGACACGCAGTTGAGGTTGTGAAGACATTTCTTGCTCGGACATAATCCCGGGGCGCAGTTCCCTTCCGCGCCCAACTGCACCCCGGGTTTAGTCGGAGTTAACTCGCGCAAAAGGATACCTTTCGGAGACTTCTGCCGCTGTCCACAATTGCACAGAAGGTACTGACTTGGTACCCGCCTCCGCCCCACCCCGCACTGCCTTAACCTGAGACCCCAACGCCCTGGAGTCTGATATTCCTTGGGCGCGAGCCGTCCTTCACCCATCCCTCTTCTCCCTCCCGTACGCTTCCCGCTCAGCACAAATTATAGTTTTCAAATACGTGCTTTACGGCACATACATCGCCCGCCCTCTAGCGCATAGTCCTATTTGCCGGGACTCTGATTTCGGGTCTCCCGGACTTTTGGAGGAATACATCGTGCGCAATTTGAATCGCTACATCAGTTCACTCGTCTTGGCTTCTGCCCTTGCCGCGCCAGTGCTTGTCATGGCTGGTCCTGCGCCTCAAGAGGCCAGCGTCCAGGTCCGAGTCTACGATCGGAATCACAAGGACTATCACAATTGGGATGACCGCGAGGATCGCGCCTATAGAGGCTATCTCACGGAGCAGCACAGAAACTATCGGGAGTACAACAAGCAAAGCGGCAAGCAGCAGCGCAATTACTGGGCCTGGCGCCATAGCCATCCGGACCGCGATTAGACAATTCACCAACGTCTCGGTGGTCCCGTCTCGGGCACCGTCAAGCATTTCGCGCGCGAAGGGCCGGTCTGTTTCCGGCCCTCCCTCGTGCGTTTCTCTCCTGCAATTCCACCACGATTCCCTTTTCGATGTGTAATTCAGTCAGTGCCTACTGAAATCTCCCGCTCCGTTCTCATTTCCCGCTGTTCGAGTTGACATGCCCTTCCGTCCGGGAGTCTAATCATCCGAATTCCTGTGGACAATCTTCGGCTTCTGCGCAATCTGTGACATGTCAAAATTCGACCTGGAATCCTGGAGCATCTGATGATCCTGCGCCGTGGCCTCTCGCTTCTGTTCGCGTCATCTGTTCTCACTACCGGGGCCTGCAACTCTTCCCATCCTCCCAAAGCCGCCGGCGACGGTGCCGACTGGCTCGTGCACGGCAGAACCTCCGACGAGCAGCGCTTCAGCCCCTTGACGCAAATCAACGAGCAAACCATTTCCAATCTCGGCCTGCTTTGGAGCCGCGAACTCGGCACCACCCGCGGCCTCGAAGCCACTCCGCTCGTCGTCAACGGCATCATCTACACATCCGGCGAATGGAGCATGGCCTACGCGCTCGACGCCAAGTCCGGCGAAATCCTTTGGACCTTCGATCCCAAAGTACCCAAGGCCCGCGCCCGCACCATCTGCTGCGACGTTGTAAATCGCGGCGTGGCCTTTCACAACGGCAAGGTCTACCTCGGCACCCTCGACGGCCGCCTCATCGCTCTTGACGCCAAAACCGGCACTCCCGTCTGGGACGTCACCACCGCCGACCAGTCCAAGCCCTACGCCATCACCGGCGCACCGCGCATCGCCAAGGGAATGGTCCTTATCGGCAACGCCGGCTCCGAATTTGGGGTCCGCGGCTATCTCTCCGCCTACGACGCCGAAACCGGCAAGCTCGTCTGGCGCACTTTCACCGTCCCCGGCGATCCCGCGAAGGGCTTCGAATCCAAAGCTCTCGAAGCCGCCGCGAAAACTTGGCACGGCAACTATTGGGTCGCTGGTGGCGGAGGCTCCCCCTGGGACACCATCGTCTACGACCCCGGACTCGATCTCGTCTACACCGGCACCGGCAACGGCACCGCCTGGTATCGCGATCTTCGCAGCCCCGGCGGCGGCGACAATCTCTATCTAGCTTCCATCCTGGCTCTCCGCGCTACCGACGGCGAGCTCGCGTGGCACTTCCAGCCCACGCCCGGAGACAACTGGGACTACGACGCCACGCAACCCTTAATGCTCGCCGACTTGCCTATCGGCGGCGCCACTCACAAAGTCCTCATGCAAGCCTCGAAGAATGGGTTCTTCTACGTCCTCGACCGGCAGACCGGCCAATTTCTCTCCGCCAAGCCCTTCGTCAACAAAATCACTTGGGCCACCGGCGTCGATTCTCAGACGGGTCGTCCTCTCGAATCGCCCTCCGCCTACGACGGCATGAATCCCGTGGTCGTCTCTCCCGATCCCAGCGGAGCCCACAACTGGCATCCCATGGCCTTCGATTCCGCCACCGGTCTTGTGTATTTCCCTGTCAGAGAAGGCTCCACAGGGCTGCACGCTCCCGACAAAGGCTGGAAATCCAATCCGTCCGGCGTAAACATCGGCAACAACTTCCGCTACGAAGGCCCCATCTTCGCGAAATTGCTCGCCGCTCCTCCTCCTACCGGGCATCTCATCGCCTGGAATCCCGTCGAGCAACGCCAGGCCTGGCGCGTCGACCTTCCCACGGTCGAAAGCGGCGGCGTCCTCGCCACCGCCGGAAACCTCATTTTCCAAGGCCGCGCCGACGGCCTGCTCTCGGCCTATCGCGCCACCGATGGCAAAAAGCTCTGGGAGTTCAACGCCGGCACCGGCATCATGGCTCCGCCAGTTACCTACCTCGCAGGCGGAGTCCAATACGTCACAGTGATGGTCGGTTGGGGCGGCGCAGCTGGCCTAATCAATATCCCCGGAAATGGCCCCTTCAAACCCGGTTTCGGCCGCATCCTCACCTTCGCCATCGGCGCCAACGCCAAACTCGAAGTCCCGCCGTTCGGCCATTCCGGCCCGCCCACGCCCGCGATCCACGTGAACGCCACGCCGGCCACCATCCACGAAGGCGCTCTCCTCTATGGAACCTACTGTTGGAATTGTCACGGCATCGTAGCCGTCGCCGCCGGCGGCGTTCCCGACCTCCGCTACGCCTCCGCCGAAACCCATCAGCAATTCGAATCCATCGTCCTCGCCGGCACCAGCGGCGACCGCGGCATGCCCTCCTTCAAAGACGCCCTAAAGCCCGCCCAAGTCCGCTCCATCCAGGCCTACGTCTTGGCCCGCGCCGCCGAATCCTCCGCCGCAGCCGCGGCTCCCGCCGCAAAACCCGCCCCGCCACATTGAGCAGGCCCGTCCCTCACTCCAAGCGCCGTAGGCGCGTCACACGTTAGCCCAGCCCGTAAGGGCTGGGGAACAATTCAGAAAAAAAACCAGCGCCGGAGGCGCGGCTCCCTCCTACTCTTCCGCAAGGTTCAAACGTGCAACGTTCCCCCCGCCTCCCACTTGCCGTCGGCAGAAATTCTCCTTTTCACAAGCGTGCCGAACGGCACAGACATCCAGGGGTCAAAAGTAGATAGTCATCTCAACCGGGATTCTGAAACGGAGTGTCTCGGTACACGGAGGAAACACCTTGCGTCATATCAATCGATACTTCAGCTTGTTGTTCTTGGGTGCTGCCTTGGTCGCGCCTGCCGCCCTCATCGCCGGCCCCCAGCCTCAAGAAGGAAGCGTCCAGGTCCGCGTCTACGATCGCGACCACCGCGACTACCACAACTGGGACGACCGCGAAGACCGCGCCTACCGGCGCTACCTCGTGGTGCAGCACCGAGGCTATCGTAGCTACGAGCGCCAGAACTACAGAGTCCACCGCCATTACTGGCAGTGGCGCCACAGCCATCCCGACAACGATTAAGACATCTCCCTTCTAGGGGCGCAGCATTGCTGCGCCCTCTTCCCCCGTTGCATGGGTGCGCCTCTTGCGTCCCGGCTGCCTTTACTAGGGATACCGACGATCTGTGTAGGGAAGCCCGCTGATCGAGCCTCACCTAAATCGAGGACGGATCAACCGTGATAGCCATTTCCAAATAACCACAAAACGCATTTGCCAATTGCATCTGCCGCGGCGTTCTACACTCCGGTTCGAAGAGTCTCGGGCTACCCACCAAAATCACCGTCGTCATTGCTCGTGACGTCGCTACGTTCAACCGGTTCAAACTGTATAAAAACTCCATCCCCCGCGGCGCATCCTCCGGCGATGACGTCGTCAGAGAATAAATCACGATTGGCGCTTCCTGCCCCTGAAACTTGTCCACCGTCCCCACGCGCATTCCCGGCAACCGTCCCAGTAAATCGGAAACCTGTGCGTTGTAGGGAGCCACGATCAGCACATCTTCCGCCGTGAGCTTTCTCGGCCGGTCCACACCGCGCTGCCATTTCACTTCCGGTTTCAGCAATCCCTCCACGATCTTAACTACCGCTTCAACTTCTTCTGCCGCCGAATTCCGATTTCCCTCATGTTCCACCTGAGCAAACCAGAGACCTCCTCCTTTCACCCACGGGTGCCCATCGATCACATAGTTCTTCAGCACTTCGCGCGACTTCAGCCGCCCCTCATAAAACATCTCCGACGTGAACTTGCTAATATTCGGATGTAGCCGCCAGGTCTCCGGCAGCAGCAATCCTACGTCGGGCAAAATCGTCTTATGGTCGCCTAACAAATGTTCCAATGCGGATTTTTCCGCGCCGTCCGGATGACTTCCCTTCAGCGGCCGCTCCAATTGCTGCGGATCGCCAATGAGCACCAAGCTCTTCGCTGCATGCGCCACCGAAATCACGTCCGCCAACGCCATCTGCCCCGCCTCGTCGATGAACAGCACATTCACAGCCTCAAAAAAATTCTCCTCCGCCCACATAAACGACGTCCCGCCAACAACATTCGCGTTGCCCACTCGCAGCGCCCCAAGTGCGATTTCTCCACTTTCCGCAAGAGCGATTTCCTCGGATGGTTCGCCGTCCTTCCACTTCTGCATGCATCGCACGCTCTGGATTCCCTCAACTTTCGCCGCCAGAACCACTTCGCCAAGCAATTTGCGGATGACCTTGTTGGCGAGGGCTGTCACTCCTACCTTCTTTCCCTGCTTCACCAGTTGGCAGATCATGCGTGCGCCGGTGTACGTTTTTCCGGCTCCAGGCGGCCCTTGAATTGCGAAAACGGTGTCCTGCATCGCCATTGCGATTCTGTTGGCGCTTGCCACAGGCGCTTCCATCGGAAGTGGAGGAACCGTTTCGTTGTTCCTCAATCGCGGCGCATATCGAAGCATCAAATCCCGCGCCGCCCTGTAATTCCCTTTGGCGTCGATTCCCATATCCGCGACCCACTTGGCAATTCGGAAGATCGCATCCTTCTGGTCATCCACGTCGTACGGCCGATCCCACAAATACACAGCGATCGGGTGTAACTCTGCGGTGTTTCTCGTCTTTTTAATGTCAACGGTTCGCGTCGCAGAACTAATATCCACGACCGTCCCAAACTTTTGCAGCTTGTGATAAAGTTCATGGCCCTTTCGCGCTTCGGTCTCCTGCTTTTCAAAGCGATACCGGTCCGTCGGGATTCTTCTCTCGACCCTCAATCGTTCCATAAACTGCAGTCCACCCAGCCCTGACTTCTCTTCGAGCAGCTCGTCCTCGTCTAAATCATCCAGACGGAATTTCTCCCAGTAAGTCGCCTTGTCTTCGCGCCGGTGCCAGTCCAGTAGCTGTGCCAGAAGCCACTGCGCCTGCTGCGCCTCTGATCGGTCCATTCGATCGGCGGGCAAATCTCTTGTAAGCCTAGCTACGAGATCCGCCACCCGTTTTTGTCTCTCGCTCAGTTCTTCCGGTGGCTCTGGATCGCCCATTACTGGCCGCGTGATCGCATGTCCCTTCGCTATCAGCTTCGCGCGTTCCGCCTCGAGCCAATCGCGCAGCGCTGCAGTGGACTCACAATCCTCCCGGTTGTACCCTTCCATTGCCTCGCGCTGCTCGTCCCTGATCGTCTCGCCCTTCCATCCCAGTTCCAAGTGATGTTCGATGTGCCGCATCGCCGCGCGTGAAGCATCGAGCGACGTCTTTCGCGCAAACCCGTAAAACGCCTCCATCTTCTTGAGCGAATACTCTTCCACGCTCGCACGTATCGCCTGTTTCACCACTCGGAGCAGGTCGACAAAAACCCCGGCGCGTAGCATTCCGTCCATCTCTTCTTCCCGTGTCGCGTACTGCCCCATTAATCGCTTGAACGCGCTTGGTTCGTTCGCTCCGTAGTGATACACATGCATTCCTGACTCTTCCGACCAGCGCCGCATAATCTCGTCCATCACCCATTCGAATCCGCGTTTTTCTTCCTCCGCCGTCAGCGTCCACCGCTTTTCATACACCAGCTCTCGGTCCGCATCCCTCACCGAAAATCCGAATAGATACTGCTGGCCCAGCTCTCCCGCAAATGAATCGCCCTCAAGGTCAACAAACATGTCCAGACGGTTAGCCTCCGGCAGACGGAAAAAACCCGTTCCCTCCGTAACCGGTAAAATTGGTTCGTGTACCAAGCGCTCCTCAAGGCGCCCCTTCACCTGCACCCGCGCCTGCTTCCCCAGGCTCTCAATCGCCTCTCTCGAACCGCGCCTTGGCTTCTCCTGCAGCGGTATGGGTAGCGCCGCTAGCTTCGCCATCGTTTCAACTTTCCACTCTTCCAGCTGTCGCTGCTGTTGCCTTCGCATCCCCGCCACCAACGACAAATGGTCGTCCCCTCGTCGCTTCGTATCGCATTCTTTGAACCACCGGCACACTTTGCAGTGCTCCACCGGTTCTGGATATGTTTCGGATTCGACGCTCTTTCCTATAGGGAATGCCTTCCGAGGCGGTCCGCCACTGATTGCACTAGCGAGCCTGTTCTTCACGTGCCGGTAATACGCCGCATACTCTGACACTCGGTATTTCTCGCCCGCAAATCCTTCGCCAGGCGGCACCACCCACAAGAACTCCGGTACTGTCCCCTCCTGAACCTTCGCCAGCAAGTCTGAATACAGCGAGAGTTGCAGAATCGTCGTCGCCTTCGTTTCTCGCGCCAGCTTCGTATCCACCACTTCGTACGACCACTTCCAGCGCTTGCTCGGTTTCTCCACTCGCCGCAGCACATCTGGCCGTCCAAACCATTCCCCGTCGCTGAGCGCGCCTTGCGCGATCACTACCGCGCCGCGTTCCATCAGCGCGAGCGTTTCCCCCAACAGTCGCTCCTCATCTCTGTGATCGATGTGCTCTAGATTCTCTACCGTGAGCCCCTGCCCAACCAGGTACGCGAGATAGTCATCCTGGTGCCTGTCACCTCGTTCCAAGATGATCGCTAGGTTCGGGTCAGCCCAATCCGGTGCGGCTCGCTCGCCTCGCGCCACCTGCAAATCCAGCGCGGTCAGGTGCCGGCATGCGAGGTGATTGCTCAGGTCTGACCCCGCAAGTCGAATTTGCTGCCCAACAGTCTTCATAGGATGAAAGCCTAAACTAGTTCCACTCCGCCGGCGGGTGGCACACTCTTGATCCTGTAGAACGCCCCTGGTAGGCCTAACCTTGTGGTGCCTACGATCTATAGAATCCTACAAACTGTACAAAAGTGAACAGTACGTGCCCTTGATAGTCTCTACGCTCCAAGGCCAGAGATCCAAATTGGAAATTCCGGCTCAATTGCCAACCCCGGGCTAATACTCGGCGATGTTCTAAAGGCAAAGGATGGAGAAAAAGCATGTTTCATTTGATCTGGTACGTTCTCATTGGGCTAATCTCCGGGGTCATCGCGAAAGACGTCATGCACGTGCACATAGCGATTTTCTGGACGGTCGTGCTCGGCATCATCGGAGGGATCATCGGCGGCGCCGTTACCCACATGTTTTCACGCCCGACAAACGAACGATATCATCCTGCCGGCCTCATTTTTTCCACACTGGGCGCGATCCTAGTCCTCTTCGTTTGCTATAAGCTGAATATTCATTTTCCTGCCGTCTAACCGCATCTTACCCCCTGCAAGTGCCTGGGTGACGCACTCTTGATCCTGCCCTCACCGTGAACCAAGATAGTTGGAGTCGCACTTTTGTGTGTGCCCGCGTCGAATTGCGGAAGTGCTAGGCAAGATAAAACCAGCGTAAAATCAAACCAGCGATGTCATACGATTTCTTCGAACGGGCTGACGAGTTACAACCGCAAGCAGGTTCGAGTCGCTCGGGCGGTCCACCACGAAAATCGACACTGGCTGGTGTGCCTAATCCACAAAACTGCCCCCAATGTGGCCAGTGGTTTCCGTCCAAAATAGAAGAATCTGCCATGAGGAAAACTCGCGCCAAAGACTCTGACGAATGGGAAAAGCTACGTCAGAAAATAGGCCATAAGGTGTACGTGCCTGGAGCCGTCGAGCGCCTGACTTTAAACCGTTGCTTTATCCCCCAGGCCCACGAATGAATAGCCGGCGCCCTTGCACTTCGGGCATTCTTTATTGCGGTAATATCCGGTTGCTTGACAGTGTGTACATTCGTTCCAATCAGATGCTTGGATCGCAACAGCGTTAATGCCAGTGCAGCGTTGTTTGCCGCTGGTTCTGCAACAACGGCCGTTTACAACTCTAATGTTGTATCCAGCGCCGCCACACTCGGTACAAGAGGTAACAGGCAGTTCTCGCTTCATTACCTGATGATACGCCTTTGCCCGTGCGTTCACCTGTTCCATACGGCACCCTGCCATGCTCGCCCGCCCTTCAACCTTTAACCTTTCAACCTTCGTATCCCCCTCCATCCGAACCACTTAAGGTTATCCTTGACTAATAGTACCAATATGTCATAATACTCAATGTAGTCGGCGCGACTCTTTCGTGCCTTGCCTCCCATGGGCGCTCAGCAGGTAGCCCTTCAAACTCCCCCAAGACTTTCCCCTCCCAGACCGTTACTTTCTCGCCAATATGACACACCCATAAGTCCTTTGCTTGCCTCACTTACGCACGCTGCGCATCTCTCTCATTCTTCACCACTTACGCGCGGGATTATATACTTGACACAAGGTACGGTTCCTGTTAGCCTTTCTTCATGGGCTTCCGATTCAACGTGGCAACGTGCTTCTTAATCAGGCCGTGGCCTTTGCTCGTGAACAGGTGCCGCATGGCCTCATCTGTTGTCATGTCTTTCGGGTGCTTTTTGACTTTCTTTTTCATGGTGCCTCAATGACTAAAGAACTCAGCCTCTGTGAATTGATTCAAGACTTCGGCGACGAAGACAAGTGCCGCGCATATCTAGAACGCCTCCGTTGGTCTGATGGCGTGCAATGCTTGGAGTGTGGCTCTCGCAAAGTCTACCGCATCCTCAAGCGCAATCAGTTTGTCTGCGATGATTGCTCGCACCAGTTTAGCGTGACGGCCAAGACCATCTTTCACGATACGCACTTGCCTCTGTGGAAGTGGTTCCTTGCGACCTACTTGCTCTGTGAATCGCGCAAGGGCATGTCTGCGAATCAGATGAAGCGCCAGCTCGCCGTGAGCTACAAAACGGCTTGGTACCTCTGCCATCGCATCCGAGCGGCCATGCTGGAAGTAGCGCCGGAGAAACTTGGTGGCACGGTCGAGATAGATGAAACCTATGTCGCTGGCAAAAAGCGTCGTTGGCGTGCAAAGGGCGATGTGTCGGTTGTTATCGGCATCCGGCAACGCAACGGAGACTTGCGGTTGATCCGCGCTCAAGACGCCAAGTCCAAGACCGTGCGAGATATTATCAACGCCAACGTTGGCAGCCATGTAGAGGTGATTTTGACCGATGAATCGGCTATCTACCCCTACGCGCTTGACAAGATGCAGACCCGGATTCACAAGACTATTAACCATTCGCGGGAATATGCCCACGGCGACGTTCACACCAACACCGTCGAATCTGCTTTCTCGCTTCTCAAGCGCGGCATTGTGGGAACGTGGCATAAAGTCTCTGCGAAGCATCTCCCAGCCTACCTAGACGAGATGTGCTTCCGATTCAATAACCGCAAGAACCCCTTTCTTTTCCGCGATACCATGCTCAAACTAATTGATTCTCCGAACCTCGAATACAAACACCTCACAGCCAAAGTCGAGAATGCGGCCTAAACTCATGGCGGGCCACCCCTGTCTTCCAATATGTAGCCGCCAGAAGCGAGTGCCTCCCTAATATTTTTGAAATCAGTTTTCTCAACCTTTTTTGGCACTAACAAGACGTAATAATTGGTCGAAGACTTGCCGCTAAGAAGCTCATTGAGGTATTGCTGATTCCATGAGCACACTATCAGCACATCGGTTCCACTTATGTCAAAGAAATTTGAATGTGAAATGTTATCCGTGTCTAGAGGGTCTTCTGTTGCATTCCAATGAAAGCAAGCAGCCCACAAGCGATACTTATCGGAGTAATCTTTGAATTTACTGGTATCAACAACTATCCTGCCTCCTGGCGTTCCTTGCAAAAACGGAACCTTAGGGGGTAATGGTTTTATTAGTCTCAAATTCTGGTCTAAAGAACCCCAGTACTTAAAGTATTCGACTGCCCGTGGTGGGAAACTCTCCGCTTGACGTGCTGTTGTAACGTTATCCCAACCAACCCACGCAAGTAATCCGAAGATGGCTAAACAAACCACAGTCCTAGCGGGTTTACTAAAATTCTTAAGCGTGAATGGTGAGTGCCAGCAAAAATCCACGCAAGCAGCGCAGAGGATTACAAATAACGGTATTCTCATATACCAAGTCATGGGAAACACCACAAGTACAATGGCAACAACCATGCCGATGTAAAATTCAATGGATGACCTAGTAAGAGGCGTTTCCCTCTTAGCTCTGTCCATAAGGCCAGACCTCCACACTTGAACGGCATTATAGCACCGTCCTTGTATGAGGTATACAATCCCGCTTACGCGTCCTTTGTTTTCATGCGCTTATGCGCTCTTTTGCACTACCCAAAGACTTAACTCCTCTCTTTTCAATCACTCCCGCACTCTTCTGCCGAAAAGCGGGCGTGGTAGGGGAGCGCGTCCCCAGTTTCCTATTCCAGGTGCGCCCCGTGGCTCTTCGACCGGCGCGGTCTACGCGAAGAGAACTAGCCCCGCCCCTGACGCTGCGACCCTTCGACTCTTGGACTCTTTGACTTTCGACGCTCAGACGTTTCTCTCGCGCCCGCACCGCTAACTCCCGTAGAATCATCCCCCATAGCGATCACCGATATGCTCCCTTCCCCCATCCCCGGCCAAACTCCCGTCTACGAGGACTACGCCCGTTGCATCCACTGCGGCCTGTGCCTCAACGCCTGCCCCACCTACCGCCTATGGAATCTCGAAGCCGATTCCCCCCGCGGCCGCATCCACCAGATGATCCACGTCGAGTCAAAACACCAACCCATCACCGACTCCTTCGTCGACCACATCGACAAATGTCTCGACTGCCGCGCCTGCGAAACCGCCTGCCCATCCGGCGTCGAGTACGGCAAACTCGTCGAACACGCCCGTGCGCGCATCGATCTCGAGTACGAGCGCTCCTGGTTCTCCCGCGTCGTCCGCGACTTCGTCTTCCACGAGTTGCTCCCCAATCCCCACGTCATCACCGACTTCGCGCGGATTTTTCGTCTCTATCAGCGCTCCGGCCTGCAAGCCATCGCCCGCGCCATTGGCGTCCTGAAACTGCTCGGCCTCTCCGACCGCGAACGTTTTCTCCCGCGCATCGACGATCATTTTTTCTACCGCCGCTATGGTTGGAGCTACCCCGCCGTCGGCCCGCGCCGCGCACGCGTGGCTTTCTTCGCCGGCTGCGTCGCCAACGTCACGTTCTCGCAGCTCAATGAAGCCACCATCCGCGTCCTCACCGCCAACGGCTGCGAAGTCGTCGTCCCCAAAGGACAACTCTGTTGCGGCGCCCTCGCCGCGCACGCTGGCGTTCGCGACGCCGCCCGCGAACTCGCACAAAAAAATCTTGCCGTCTTCCTCCGCGAAGATTTCGACGCCATCATCACCAACGCGGCCGGCTGTGGCTCCACGCTCAAGGAATACCATCATCTCTTTTTGCCCGAAGAACCGGAGTTTGCCCAAGCGCGCGCCTTCTCTGGAAAAATTCGCGACGTCACCGAATTCCTCGTCTCCCTCGGCCTCACCGCCAAACTCAAACCGCTTCCCCTCCGCGTCACCTACCAGGATTCCTGCCATCTTCTCCACGGACAAAAAATCCGCGAAGCTCCGCGCGCTCTTTTGCGCGCCATACCCAAACTTGATTTTGTGGAATTGCCCGACTCGGAAATCTGCTGCGGCTCCGCTGGAATCTACAACGTTACGCAAACCGAAGCATCTCTGCAATTGCTCGCCGAAAAAATGCACCACGCCCAATCCACTCGCGCCCCGATTATCGCCACCGCCAATCCCGGCTGCCTGTTGCAACTGCGCGCAGGAGTCAGGATTCACCGCACCAGCCAGCAAGTCCTCCACGTCGTCGAACTCCTCGACCGGAGCATGCGCTCTTGAACCACCGTCGTTTGTTTAACTCCAGAAACGGCAGCGCCCTCCTCGCAGCGATGGGGGCTGCTGCGAAAAGGGCGTGCCGTCTTCAGGAGAGAAGATCGCTACTTCGAAAAGCTAATTCTCCGATGGTGGTGCCGCCTGCGGCGCCTGCTTCATCCCACGCCGGCCCATTCCGCGCTGCTGCACGGTGTAGTCCGACGGCACGGCAAACAGCGACGCAGGCTGTTCGCCGCGCTGAATATTCGTCAGCGTATAGCTCGTTTCCCCGAATCGTGGATCGCTCCGCTTGCTCATCACCACCATTTGCAAATCGTTGGAGTACCAGTGTTCGGAGACAATCAAGATCGGTTTCTCGTTCCCGATTTGTCCCACCGGGATCGTCCGCGTGTAGCGCGTTCCCTGCGCGCTCACACCCGCGATCGTCTGTGTGCCCAAGTCTTCCTTCTTCAGCGATCCGTCGGCCAGCTCTTTCTGCATACGCGCCTCAAACTTGTTAGCAAAGCCTGCGCCGTTCTTTTCGTGCCGCGCTCCCCCAAACGACATTTGGCGCGCGATTTTTTGCTCCGGCTCGAGCGAATAGCCTACCTTCGCCACCGGATCATGGATCACCACGAACGAACGCGGCTTCCCCGCTTGCGCCAGCATTCCAACCGAGGAGAAGTTCACTTCCTTGCGGAAACGTCCCTGGCTGTCGCGGAAAAGATTCGTCTGCGTCTTGCGCGAGATTTGGTTGCCGTCCGAAAGCGTCTGCGTAGAAACGGAAACCGCGACCGCGCTGAACGGCGCTCCCGTAACAGTTTTCCCGCCGTGCATTCCCGCAAAACCCAGCAGCTCGATCTTGTCGCCCATCGGCGGAGCCATCATGTCGCCGCCAGGACCGCCATGCATCATCACGTCACCGCGCGGAGGCGGGGGTGCCTCCTGCTGCGCCTGCGCAACGCCGGCGCTCAACGCCAGCGTCACACCAAGAATCAAATTCATCGTCAATCTGCGATTCATTTATTCCTTCTCCTCTTCTCTCCCGAACTGCTGAATTCTTTTTGCTGCTCTGCTATTGCGGCAAGCGCACCGCTTGCGGCAATCCGTCGTTTCCGACCAGCAGGTCCACCTGGATCCATTCACCGGCGCGATCTTCGTTCACCGGCAAACCCAGAGCGCCCAGCGCGCCGCGCTGCATTCGAACGCGCACGATGTCCGCATCGTCCAAGTCGGTTTGCAACACTCCAGGCAGCATCGTGAAATCGTTTAACTCATTGTCGGCAACCAGCATCTCGGTTTCTGCGGCATTCGAATCCGCGGTCTCGAATGATCCTTGCGACGGAAGGCCGGCTCCCGCGTTTTGATTTTTGCCCGAAAGATTGCCGGCGGCTTGCGAAGCTTTCAGATGTGCATTTGGAGAATCCTGCAGGCTCAAGCGCCAGTTTCTCCAGCTCACCACGCCAACCAGTAGCGCCGCTGCCGCCAGCGCCCATGTTGCGATCACCGCGGTACGCCGCGTTTTGATGGTGCGATGTTGCGTCCGGAACTCCTGCCGCAGCCGCATCTCGACGCGCGCGGGCGTTTCTGCTCCAGCAGTCGCTTCCGCAAAGAAGCGCAGCTCCATGCGAGCGGCTTGCCAGGAATCCTCCAGCGCGGCACACCGGGAACATGCGCTGGCATGCTCGCGCGCGGCAAGGCGGTCCTCTTCGCTCAACGCCGCATCGCGTTCCGCGTCCAATCCAATCGCTTCAAATTCTTCGCACTTCATCTTGTACTTCCCTCGTAAATCCACAAACTGACTATCGAGCAACGCTGGCGCGCCGCGGCACGTCGCGCAACATTTCCAGTTTTGCCAGCAGCAAAGCGCGCCCGCGATGCAGCCGCGAACGAATCGTTCCGATTGGGCATCCCGCAGCCTGCGCCGCTTCTTCGTAGCTCATCTCTTCCAACTCGCACAGTACAATGGCTTCGCGAAACTCCGCGGGCAACTCCAGCACTGCGGCTCGTACTTGACTCCGCCGCTCGCGTGATTCCGTCCAATTTGCCGGCGTAAAGACGTCCTGCAACACAATTCCATAGCCGGTGCCGTCCTCGTTTTTTTCTTCCAAAGGAACTTCTCGCGGCCGGCGCTCCAGATGCTTCATCACGCGATTCCGCGCAATTCCGTACAAAAACCCTCCCAGAGTACCGCGCTGCGCATCGTATTTCTTCGGGGCGCGCATCAAAACCATGAAAACATCCTGCACAATTTCTTCCGCGGCCCAGGCGCTGCCGGTCATGCGCAACGCAAATCGATACATCGCCGCCTGGTGCTGCCGGTAGAGAAGAGTGAAGGCCTCTTCGTCACCTTTAGCAGCGCGCCGCAACAAAACGTCATCTCTCTCTTGCTGAGCGATCCTCATCTCCCCTGATGAGACGTTCTGCCCGGTCTCTTTGATCAATTCCACGGTGCGCGACAAAAAGTTCCCGGCGGCTTCGAAGGGCTCTTTTCCAAACTTGGAAGTCTTTGATTTCACAAGATGTTAGACGCGGCGAAGGGATGTTGCGTGTCGGGAAGTCACTCAGAAACAGGCACAAGAAACGCCGTCCATCGTTCGAACAGAGTGTTCCGTCCTGGCTGTCACGGGCTGTCTATTTTTTGGCAGGCTTGAACATACCGGCGGCAACTTTGGTGACGAAGCGGCGCGGCACGAGACGTTCGCCGTGGGCGCCAAGATAATTTCCGAGTCCGGAGATGACGTAGCTCTTTCCCGCGGCGAGTGCTTTGAGGCCGGTGCGCGCGACTTTTTCCGCAGTCTCGGCTTTCTTCTTAAATTTTTCCTGTCCGGAAACGACGTGGAATTCAGACTCGGTCGAACCGGGACACAGCGCGCAAACGCGAATTCCGTAGGGTTTCATTTCTTCGGCGAGACCTTCGGCGAACAGCAGATCGAATGCCTTTGTCGCCGCGTAAGTGGAAATATAAGGAACAGCTTGGAACGACGCAGTAGAAGCCAGAATGAGCACGTCGCCGCGTCGCCGCGCCACCATTTCCGGCAAATACAGCCGCGTGAGGTGCACCACCGCGCTGCAGTTAACTTGAACCATGTCCAGCAATCGTTTCGTCTCTACCGCCGGAACTTCGCCGTACTGGCCGAAGCCTGCGTTGTTGATCAGCAGTTCAATCTCGATTCCTTTTTCCTTGGTGAAGGCAAATATCTTCTCGGGCGCACTTGGCTCCGCCAAATCCGCGACAAAAATTTCGGTCTTCACCTTGTGCTTCGCGGTCAACGCCTTTGCCAGTTCTTCCAGCCGGTCTTTACGCCGGGCGGTGAGAATCAGATGAGTTCCTCCAGCCGCTAGTTCTTCTGCCAGCGCTACTCCGATTCCCGCGCTCGCTCCTGTCACCAAAGCCCATTTCCCGCGCCACTCTGCCGCCATCTTTTTCCCCTATTTGTCTGGTTCTTCGTTCTTCGTTTTCCACATGGCGTCCCGCATGCGTCCGCCTTCGCGCTTGATACGGTCCATTAGCCGGCGCGCCCAAACAAATTCCGCCGCGAGCAATCCGAGGCCAAGAAAAATCACTAGCATCCCGGGTCCCGGAGTGACAAGCATTACTACGCCTGCCAGCAACAAAGTGAATCCAGCGATAATGAGGAAGATGCGGCGGACTTGATCGACGGTGCGGAGGATCATCAATCCCTAGGATAACGGATTCGTGGCGGAGAGAGTGGGATTCGAACCCACGGTAGGGGTTAACCTACACACGCTTTCCAAGCGTGCGCCTTAAACCGCTCGGCCATCTCTCCGGCGCTGGAAACAACCTTACCAATTTAGCAGAAACGTAAGGCTCGCGCACAGGATGCCGCGCGCTATTCGCGAGCTCTTGTGAGTCGTTGGAAGCGTAAGAGATAGGAGGACTTAGCGGCTCGGCACTGGCATCACAATTCTGTTATTCGTAGCGCAGGGCTTCGACGGGATCGAGGCGGGCGGCTTTGATGGCGGGATACATGCCGAAGAAGAGGCCGACGCTCATGGACATGCCGACAGCCAGAAGAACAGACCAGAGGGGAATGGAAGAAGGAAGACTTGGCACCGCAAGATGAATCAGCAGACTGATCGCGCCGCCGAGCAAAACGCCGATAACGCCTCCTGAACCGGTGAGCACGATGGCTTCGGTCAAAAACTGCCAGATGACGTCGCGACGGCGCGCGCCGATGGCTTTGCGCACGCCGATTTCACGGGTGCGCTGCGTGACCGACATCAGCATGATGTTCATGACGCCCACGCCGCCAACGAGAAGTCCGATCGAACTAACCACGAAAATCAAGAGAGCGACGGATTCCGTTATCTGGCGGAACTGATCGGCAATTTGCTGGGCGCTGGAGATGCCGAAATTATCCGGCTTGCTATAGGGAACGTTTCTGCGGCGGCGCAGGACGCCGCGGATTTGATCTTCAGCTTCGAGCATGAGGCCCGGGTAGGCGGTGGCGCCGATGAAATGCTCGTCATCCTGAGGATAGTGCTTGCGATAGGTGCGATACGGAACCATGACCGCTTTGTCCGCGGATTGATCCTTGACGACGCCGCCCTTGCGCGGTTCGAGAACGCCGATGACTTCGTAAGAAGCGCCTTGGATCAAAATGGGCTTGCCCAGAGGTTCGACGTCCGGGTACAACGCCTTGGCGATGTCGGGGCCGATGACGGCGACGTCCGCACGGTGCATGTTTTCCGCTTCGCTGAAGAAGCGACCTGTGCGCGGCCGGGAGTTGAAAACTTCTTCGTTCGAAGGCAGCGTACCGTTGTAGTCGATGCCGGAGACTTCCTTGCTGAGATAGCGCGCGGTGACGGGGCCGCGGTCGGGGCCATCAAAGTCAATGTGAGGAAAAACGCTGGCGGTGACGGCGCGCACAGCCGGGCAGAGTTCCCGGATGGCTTCGGCATCCTCCAAGGTTAGCGGTTTGCGGGCGCGTTCCTCTGGCGTCAGCCGGCCTGCATGGATTCCCGGATCGAAACGAAAGATGAACAGCGTTTCCGGGCCGTAGTCGTCGAGATAGGCATTCACGCTGCCGTAGACACCGACGAGGATGGAGACCACGGAGAGCAACGCGGTGATGCCGATGACCACGCCGAGGACGGTGAGAAACGAACGCATCTTGTTCTCACGAAGCGTGGTGAGCGCCATTTGCGCGTTTTCGCCTATGTTCATTCCCATGTGGATCTCATCTGGCGCTAGGCTTCCTGCCGTAATGCTTCGATGGGTTGAAGCGCTGCGGCCTTCTTAGCGGGATAGACGCCGAAGAAAACGCCAACGGAGGCGGAAATAAATTCGGCGAGAAGTACTGCGGAAAAAGGCACGGACATGGGGACGGAGGTCAGCGCCTTGGTCAAGCCGGAAATGGTGTAAGCAACGGCAACGCCGATAGCGCCGCCAATCGCGGCCATCACGGCTGCTTCCATCAGGAATTGCAGCATGATGTCCGTGCCGCGCGCGCCCAGAGCTTTGCGGATTCCGATTTCGCGCGTGCGTTCGGTGACGGTGGCCAACATCACATTCATGATCACCACGCCGCCAATGACCAGGAAGACGGAGACGATGCCGACCATGGCGGTGGCGATGACGCCGGTGAGATTTTTCCAGAGCTCCATCAGCGTGGCGGAATCGAAGATTCCAAAGTTGTCCTTTTCGTTGGGCGACAGGTGGCGGCGCGCGCGCATAATGACGCGCGCTTCGTCCTGCGTCCGCTCCATCCATTCCGCATCGCGTGCCTGAATGTTGATCCAAATCCCATCATAGGCCCCGTACATCTTGAAATAAGTCTGAATGGGGATGTAGGCGAAATTGTCCTGCGACTGGCCAAGGACCGAGCCGATGGCTTTGGCAACGCCGACTATCTGGAAGGGCCGGCCGTCGATGAGCACTTCGCGGCCCACGGGGTCGACGTTTGGAAAGAGCTTAGTGGCCAGGTCGTTGCCGATCATGGTGACCTGGGCGCGGCTCTGGTCGTCGCCATCGGAGATGTAGCGCCCATCGGCCGGCTCGACGATGTCTATTTCACCCATATTGGCGGTGACGCCTCGAATGTTGCAGTCCTCGAGGCTTTGTGAGCCGACGCGCACTTTGCCGCCAGTGCGCAGCTCGACGCCTAGACGCAGCGGGAGCTTCATGTTTTCGCGCAGGGATTCGTAGTCGTCCCAGGTCACCTTTTTGTTACGGCGATTGGCCTTCACGTATTCTTCCACGTCGGTGATGATGGGAAAGCGCGTGAGCAGAAAGACATTGGAACCGAGATTGGCGACGCGGTCGGCAATATAACGGTCAACGCCGGAAATCAGAGCCACGACCACGATAAGAGTGGAAACCGAGAGAATGATGCCCAGCAGCATCAGGAAGGAACGCATTTTGTGGGCGCGCAGGGTCTCCAGCGCTACGCCGACCGGTTCGCGAAGCGGCACACGCCGTCTCATCGATGCGTCCTCACACTAAATCCTACGCTCCAGCGAGGCAAAAGGTTTCCGGGAATTGACCCGCGGCGCGCGCTTGGGAACCCTTGCGCGGCTCTGCTACAATTCTAGAAACAATTCCGGGATCGTCTAATCGGTAGGACATCAGCCTTTGGAGCTGAGTATCCTGGTTCGAGTCCAGGTCCCGGAACCAACCTTCTCCCGCCGGCACGCAAAAAAAAAACTACCTTCCGCAGAACTGCGGCCTGAGATGCGTTGGCTTACTTTGTTGGTTGTAGCGCAGGAAGAGGAGCTACTGCGCCTAGCGCGAGCACGACAATCAGATGTTCTCTAAATCGCGCTTCTTGCCGTAGCGCAGCGCCAGCCCGAAGCCCAGCGTCATGAATCCGATGGGAGGAACGATCAGCACGGCGACGCCCCTGCCAATGGCCTTTTGGCCGTCCTTGGTAGTGGCGGCCACGGCATTGCGGCACATCGCGCAGCCCTGACTGAACGCCGGCGAGGCGCTCAGGAAAAGCGATAAGACAAGAAGTGCGGCGCGAAGCTTCATTTCACTCCCAGAGTACGAATGCGCAAGGCGTCCCAAAAGAAGAAGACTGTCATGATGATCAGGCAGCCGACCACGGAACACATTGTAGCCCACTTCATGACCGACTTTTCATATTTCAGATGCATGAAGTAGCCGATAATCAGCGCGGCCTTCACAAAGGACAAACCGAGCAAGATGGTCAGCATCTTGACCGGCTCCATGTTCTGATACGTCAGATAGACCTCGATGGCGGTCATCACCAGCAGCGCGGCCCAGACGTAGAAGAAAAGCGCCTTGGTGTGATGGCGCTGCTCTTCGGCGGCGCGCTCTGCAAGAGCTACTTGAGTGGCATCCATATGTCTCCAGCTCCTAAATCTTCGCGGACATCAGATAGACCAACGGGAAAATGAACATCCACACGAGGTCGACGAAGTGCCAGTACAATCCGGCGACTTCCACGTCGGATGAGTCGTAAACCTTGGGCTTTAGCCACAGGATAATCGAGATCACGATGGCGGCGATCAAGAGCACATGCGCGCCGTAATGAAACGGGCTGTAGCTCGGCGTCAGCAGCCACGCGGCCAGCCAGAGGGCAAACAGGATGGGAATAAATTTGCGCCGCAACGCCACCACGCCCAGGTAAACCACGCCCAGCGTCACGTGCAGCATGTGCATGCCGGTGAGCGTGAAGAACGTGGAACCAAACAGCGGCACGGTTTTGGAGACGTTGGCGAATTCGCTGGCGGCCTCGTGGCCCGGGACGGGAGGAAACAGGGGAAGGGTCAAGCCTTCCGCGATCAGATTGGTCCATTCGCGGCCGTGAAGAACGATGAATCCGATGCCGCAGGCCATGGTTGCGAGCAGCCAGAGTGTCTGAGCTTTGGCATTGCGGTCCACCGACGCGCGCACTGCGAGCACCATGGTCAGCGAACTGGTGAGCAGGAACGCGGTCATGATTGTTGCGTTGATGATGCTTTGGGAATGGAAGGGCGTTGGCCAGCCTTCCGTCGAGATGCGACCGTAACTGTAAGCGTAGAGCAGCGCGCCGAACGTCAGCGAATCGGAGAGCAGAAACAGCCACATCCCGATTTTCTTGGAGTACGTCCCAAATAGCGACGGCTCGTACTCGGACGGGATGTCGTGCATCACAGAATCAGCCATGCGTTCGGCCTCCTGGTCAAAATCGCTTGCTTAGCCGGCAAATTCCATCAAACACAAAATGTAAATCCACAGGGCGGCCATGAAATGCCAGTACCATGCCGTGACGTCCACCACGATGCTGCGCCGCGTCAAGGAGATTCCCAGAAACGAAGCGAGGCCCGCGATGAACAGCGCAAGCACGCCACCCATCAAGTGCACGGCGTGCGTCCCGGTGAATAGATAGATGAAAGAACTGCTCGGCGTCGTCGCGACATAAAAACCATTTGCGGCCAGCTGCTTCCAGGCCGTCCATTGGCCGAAGAGAAAAACGACTCCGAGGACAAGGGTGATCGACAGCCAGGGCATGCTCGTCGGGCCGCCGGTGGAAACTCTCGGAGGAATTTCTCCCGTCGCGAGCGCCGCCTGGACTTGTCCTTTGCTCTGACGCCGCGCCAGTTCCATGAACAAACTGCTCAGGACCAGCACAGCGGTGTTGAGCAACAACAGCCTCGGCAAGGTTACTGGAATCCAGTCCTTCACCAGCGTTGCGGTGCGCGGGTCCAGGCTGGGAAGTCCCTGTCGCACCACGTACGCACTGGTGAAGGAAACAAACAGCATTAACACCGGCGTCAAAACCACCAGCAGGCCGAGCCGCGCCCGGCGCAATCGAGTCGGATAGTCCGGCGCATCCGGACGGCTGTCACCGCCACGAGAGATCGGCGGTAGAACGCCGCCATCGCCCCGGGAAATGATGGGGTCGTTGACCGTCGTGGTGGTAAATGTGGCCATCGGCGCTTAGTGGGCCGGCTCGATTTCCGGATCGGTCTGCATCACGAAATCGCGCGGCGCGCCCGGCACGCTGTACTCATAAGGCCCGTTGTGGACGACCGGCGTTTTCCCACCGAAATTGTCGTGAGGCGGCGGCGTGGCCGTGGTCCATTCGAGCGTGGTCGCTTCCCAGGGATTGTCGACAGCTTTCTTCCCCTTGAACATGCTCCAGAAAAGATTGACCAGGAAGATCAACTGTCCCGCGATGGTGATGAACGCCGCGTAGGTGATGAACTTCTGCAGAGGAATCAGGTCGTGAAGATAGGCGACCTCGGTCATCTGCGAATAGCGCCGCGGCATTCCCGCCATGCCCAGATAATGCATGGGCATGAAAATCGCGTACGTGCCGATGAAGCTGAACCAGAAGTGCCAGCGCGCCAGAGACTCGCTCATCATGCGCCCGAACATTTTCGGGAACCAATAATAGGTCGCCGCAAAAATGCCGAAGATGGACGCCACACCCATGATCAAGTGGAAGTGCGCGGGCACGAAATAAGTGTCATGCAACTGAATATCGAGCACCGGCTGCGCCAGGAACGGGCCGCTGATTCCGCCGGTGACGAAGAGCGAAACGAAGCCGATTGCAAAGAGCATCGGGGAACTAAACCGTATTCGCCCGTGCATGATGGTGCCGAGCCAGTTGAAGGTCTTGATGGCCGAAGGCACGCCGATTCCCATCGTCATGATCGAAAAAGCAAAAGCCGTGTAGGGGCTCATGCCGCTCATAAACATGTGATGGCCCCAAACCATGAAACCCAGAAAGCCAATTGCAAGGATGGCGTAGACCATCGCCTTGTAGCCGAAGATCGGCTTGCGCGAGAAAACCGAAAGCAACTGCGAACACATGCCCATGGCCGGAAGAATCGCGATGTAAACCTCAGGATGCCCGAAGAACCAGAAGAGGTGCTGCCACAAGAGCGGCGAACCACCTTTGTGACCGGTGAGCTGCCCGTTGATGGTGGTCAGCGGCACAAAAAAGCTGGTGCCCAGATTGCGATCCATCAGCAGGAGAATTCCGGCCGAGAGCAGCACGCCGAACGCCAGCAGTCCCAGAATCGCCGTCACGAACCAAGCCCACACCGTAAGCGGCATGCGCATCATGGTCATGCCCTTGGCGCGCATGTCGAGCGTGGTTGTAATAAAGTTCAGCGCGCCCATCAGCGCGCCGAGGCAGAAAATCGCGATGCTGGTAATCCACAAGTCCGCGCCGAGTCCTTCACCGGGTCCGGCGGATTGGATGGCGCTCAGCGGCGCGTAGCCCGTCCAGCCATGCAACGGAGCTCCTCCGGCGACGAAGAAAGCCGCGATCATCACGATGAAACCGAGGAAAGTCGTCCAGAAGGAGAGCATGTTCAGAACCGGGAACGCCATGTCTGGCGCGCCGATTTGAATCGGCAGGAAGTAATTGCCAAAGCCGCCCTGCGGCGCAGTGGTCAGCACGAAGAACACCATGATGGTCCCGTGCATGGTTACCAGCGTGAGATAAGTTTCCGGCTTGATGTCTCCCAGCAGCGGCAACGCCAACGTGGGCCAGATCAAGTGGATGCGCATCAGCAGCGACAGGAACATGCCCACAAACACCGCGACCAGCGCGAGAAAGTAATACTGGAGGCCGATGACTTTGTGGTCGAGACTGAAAACCCACTTTCGAATGAAGCCTTGAGGGGCCGCGTGCGCGTGTGCTTCCTGGGCAGCCGATTCGTGATTAGACATGGTTATTGCTTCTCCGCCTCCCGTGCCGCCAACCATTTATCGAACTCGTCCTGGGTCACCACTTTCACGATGCCATGCATCTTGTAATGCCCGAGCCCGCAAAGCTCGGCGCAAAGAATTTCGTAGTCTCCCGTTTGTATCGGCGTGAAATGCATGTGGATCGCCAAGCCGGGCACGGCGTCCTGCTTGAAGCGCATCTGCGGAACAAAAAAACTATGGATGACGTCGTGAGCACGCAGGATCACTTCGACCTGGCGATTCACCGGCACAACCATCACACCGGAAACAACGTCGTCTTTGGAGGCGGGATCTTTCGTGTCGAGCCCCAGCGCGGCCTCGCCGCCAGCCGACGCATCTTCAAGTTCCGGTTTCGTCGCGCCAAACTGGCCATCCGGTCCGGGATACCGGAAATACCACGCGAACTGCATGCCCGTCACTTCCACACGCACGGCGCCGGCTTCCGCTGGATCGAACCGCTCTGCCGCCCACAACGGGTAGGTAGCCAAATTCAACCCAACAAACAAGATCGTCGTCAGCAAAGTCCACACAACTTCCAGCTTGGTATTTCCGTGTGAGTACGCCACTTTTTTGGAGCCGCCGCCTTCGCGGAAACTCCATACGAGGTAGCCCAACGCCAACTGCGCGGCCACAAATACAGCGCCCATCAGGATGTACGTGACGGTGAAATGATGATCGATGCCGGCGGCCGATGCGGAGGCCCCCACTGGCAGCCACCAGGTCTTGGCGATAAAAAAATACGTACTGACCAGGGTGATCAGCCAAATTACCAGCAGTAGAACGAGGCCCATTGCGCGAGACCTCCAGGATTTATTTCTCCGCCTTCCCCACGAAGGCGCCGAACCAAAATCCCAAAATCAAAAGCGCGGGACGCAAACCGGGGCGAGTCTACCACAGCTTTTTGCCCGCGCAAGCAGCTTCTTGCAGTTCTTTTTTATTTTTGTCCGGACTCGCGCCGGGCCGTACGGCAAATCTTTCTTCAGAGATCGTTGCAATCACGCATTGACGAAATTTTTTGTTTTGAGTAATATCCGTTTCGTTTCCTGGGGGGTCCGCTGAAATGTTGAGGGCCTCACGATGTTTTCGAACTACACTTCTCCAATCCGACGGGCCCCTGACGCTCGCAGCGGATGCGCCCTTCCCTATTTTTTCCCCACTCCCCACCGGAAGCTTTCTGCGTGACGCCGCGGCCCCTAGCAATTCCTCCTCCGCTCTTCTCGGATTTCGACGCAAGCACGGCTTTCAACAAGCTGCACCGTCCGCACGTGAGAAAAATTTTCTAGAACTGATGCACAGCTCGCGAAACACCTGGTCGAGGAGGTAGCGAATGGTGGGCCCGGAATCCGAAGCGGGTAAACCAAAGCCGGAGGCAGCGAAGCCCGCTGCTGCTGGCGGCGGAGATGCAACCAGGTATGTGGGCACGCCTGCCGTGGGTACCTCGAAAGCCGCGGCCTCTGCGGGATTGGCGACCGTCGGTCCCGCGCCTAGCGAAGTCAACGTGCGTCGACGGCGGCTCGTTTGGGTGACGGTCACAGGATTCCTGGGTGCCTGGTTCATCGCCTTCCTCCGTTTCTTCCTGCCGCGCACGCTGTTCGAACCGCCAACGATTTTCAAGATCGGCTACCCCTCCGATTACGCCTTGGGCGTGGATACGAAGTGGCAGCAGAAATATCGCATCTGGGTGGATCGCACTCCGGATCGCGTCTTTGTCATTTACGCGCGCTGCACGCACCTGGGCTGCACGCCCGATTGGAAGGCCGGCGAAAACAAATTCAAGTGTCCCTGCCACGGCAGCGGCTATGACAGCGAAGGCGTCAACTTCGAAGGCCCGGCGCCGCGGCCGATGGACCGCGCGCACGTGGAATTTGCACCCGACGGCCAGATTATCGTGGATACTTCGCGGCTCTATCAGTGGCCCAAGGGACAACCGAGCCATTTCAGCGATCCGGGATCGTTTTTGCCGGTGTAAGAGCGGGAGCGGTTGGCGCGTTCGAGAGGGCACGCTAGTAGGCACGAAGAGATTCGAACCGGTCCATCAGGGGAGAGCAGACGATGCCTGACGAAGAGAAGAGCCCGAACGGAAAAAATGGCAAATCTGTCGGCCTCGTCGACCGCATCAAAACCGGCGTCAAGGAAGATTTGGAGTCTCTGAAGACCGACCTGCCCGCCAAAGCCAAAGAGCAAGTAGAACTTCTAAAGAAGCCTTCCAAGACCCAGGTTTTTACTTCTATCTTCCGTCACAAGCACGACGATACCCCGCGCAATCGCGCTCTTGGGGTGCTCTCCAACGTTTTCCTGCATTTGCATCCCGCGAAAATCAATCGCGACTCGGTGCGCTACAGCTATACCTGGGGAATGGGCGGCATCACTTTTTATCTGTTCATCGTGCTGACGTTGACCGGCGTGATGCTGATGTTCTACTACCACCCGAGCAAAGTGCAGGCCTTCCGAGACGTCCTGTACCTCGAGCACGACGTCCCCTTCGGCAAGCTTTTGCGCAACATGCACCGCTGGGCCGCGCACTTGATGGTCATCGCCGTCGAGCTGCACATGTTCCGCGTGTTTCTCACCGGCTCGTACAAAAAGCCGCGCGAGTTCAATTGGAACGTCGGCGTGATCCTGCTGGTGCTAACGCTGCTGCTCTCCTTCACCGGCTACCTGCTGCCTGACGATCAGCTCGGCTTCTGGGCCGTCACCGTGGGCACCAACATGGCGCGCGCCACTCCCGGCCTCGGCAATGAAGGCCCGTTCGCTCCGTCTTTTATCACTCCATATAATGACGTTCGCTTCGGCCTGCTCGGCGGCTCCATTGTGGACGCCAACGCGCTCCTGCGCTCCTACATTTGGCATTGCATCGGCATTCCGATCATCGCTTCCATTTTCATGATTCTGCACTTCTGGCGCGTGCGTAAGGACGGCGGCATTTCCGGCCCCGCGGCCGTGGTTCTCGACTCCGAAGTAAAGGAGGCGAAGAAATAGCCATGGATTGGAAACAACTTTGGGAAATCCTCTCCGCTGCGGACAACGTGCCGATCATCGCCATGATTCCGCTCCTGGCGTTTTACATGTACCTCGCCTGGAGACAAGCCAGCGCCAATGACGCGTTGATCGAGCAGCTCGCCGGCGATGCGGCACTGGCCAAAACCCATCACCGCAAATCGTGGCCCTTCAAGCCCGGCTGGGCCAAAGAAGTCCACGTCTGGCCGTTTCTCTTGCGCATCGAATTCCTGGCCGCCATCATCGTCACCATCATCCTGATGGTCTGGTCTATTACGTTGAACGCCCCGCTCGAGGAGCCCGCCAATCCTAACCTGACCATGAACCCGGCCAAGGCGCCGTGGTATTTCCTCGGCTTGCAGGAAATGCTGGTGTACTTCGATCCCTGGATCGCGGGGGTGGTCATGCCCACGCTCATCATTGTCGGCTTGATGGTCATACCTTATATAGATACCAATCCGCTCGGCTCCGGCTACTACACATGGAAGCAGCGCAAGTTCGCCATCGGCACATTTCTCTTCGGCTTCATTATCTTGTGGGTCTCGATGATTTTCATCGGCACTTTCATCCGCGGGCCCGGCTGGCAGTGGTTCTGGCCCGGGCAAACGTGGGATCACAACCGCCTCATCTATGAAGTCAATATCGACTTGCCGGATATTTTCGGCATCACCTCGAATTGGGGCAAAGGTATTTTCGGCGCAATTGTGGTTGGCGGATTCTTCGTGGTCGGCGGGTTGCTGGTTCACGCTTTTTTCCGCCGGAATAATCCAAAAGACTACAAGCGCATGAGTCTGCTGCAGTACTCGATCATGATGACGTTTCTGCTCACCATGCTCGGTTTGCCAATCAAGATGCTTTTGCGGCTGCTCTTCCACATCAAGTATGTGTGGATCACGCCGTGGTTTAACGTTTAGGGTTTAGCGTTCAGGAGAAACTGGTGCCCGAGAAGCCCATTCCCGAAGACGATCCAGTAGTCAGCAAATCGCTTGCTCCCCACTATGTGATCTCCATGGTCATCTTGATGGCCACGCTTTTCTGGGCGTTGTGGGACGAAGATTTCGGCCAGCGCCCGTGGAAGAACTTTCAGCACGAGTGGAAGAGCCGCTATTCGACCTTCCTCAAAAGCGCGCGCACGCAGTCGGCCGATTCGCAGAAGGAAGTGGAAACCAGCCCTGACTACCAGGCTTTGAAGCAATCCTACGAGAGCGCCAGTCAGGCCGCCGCTCCGCGCATCAAGGAGATCAACGAGAAGTTGCACGAACTCAGCGCCCAGATTCTGGCGGTGCAAAACGTTTTCACCGATCGCCGCGCGTACGTCAACGCGCTGACCTACAACATCGAAACCGAAAACAGCAAGTCCTCGAAAGAAAGCAAGCAGAAAGAGCTTGAAGAGTACAAAAAGAGAGTCACCAGCGTCGAATACCCCGATGGCAGCAAGAAACCCTACAACTTCACGCAGCTGGAAGAAGCCTACAACGATCTGAAGAACGAGCGCACTGCCCTGAGCGCCGAACTCGGAGAATTGATCAAGCCGGTAAACGAAAAGAAAGAATTGCTTGATTCTTACGTTACCGACCACATGGTGACGCTGACTCCCTCGCAGATGACCGGCCTCCAGGACAAGACCGCGGCCTGGGTGCCAAAGATCATGCAGATCAACGTTCCCGACGCCAATATCGTGGACCGTTGCGAATCCTGCCACATGGGAATCCGCGAGCCCGTAAAACTCACGGCGGCCGCCATGACCTTGCAGGGCAAAAAGCCGGACGACTATGCGCATGCTTTCACCAGCCATCCGGAACCCGATCTTCTGAAGATTCACGATCCGGACAAGTACGGCTGTTCGCCCTGCCACCAGGGCAATGGCCGCGCCACCACGAGCATCGAGAAGGCTCACGGCACTTACGAGCACTGGCTGTGGCCGCTCTTCACCAAAGGCAATCTTGAAGCCGGCTGCCAGACCTGCCACGCCGCAGACATGGTGCTGATCAATAACGATGTCGGCTGGACGCTCACCGAGGGAAAAGATCTCTTCCGCCAGCGCGGCTGCATGGGATGCCACCGCTACGAAGGTTACGACAAGGAGCCGGAAGACCTCCTTTCGCTCGCGCAGCAGATCAAGCAGCTCGAGCAGGAAAAGCGTGACAATATCAAACAAGCCGGCGACCTAATGAAGCAAGCCGACAAAGCCGAAAGCAATGACGAAGCTAACCACCTCAACGATCGCGCCGTCGCCCTCAAAGTAATCAACAGCAAAGACGACTTGCGCATCGCCCAGCTCGACCGCTCCACCAAAAGTTTGCTCCAGGACATGAAAAAGGTCGGACCGAACCTCAAGGACATTCGCCTCAAGTTGAACAAGACTTGGATCCCCGTGTGGCTGCGCAAGCCCAGCGACTTCCGCGCCACCACCAAGATGCCGAATTTCCGCTTGAATGACGACCAGATCAAGGCCATCTCCGCTTACATTTGGCAGTCGGCGCTGACCGATTCCCTGCCCAAGCACAAACCGGGCAACGCATCGCATGGCAAGGAGTTGTTCGAAACGCGCGGCTGCCTGGCGTGCCACTCGATTAACGAGGGCGACCAGATACAAGGCGGCACGTTTGCCGCCAATCTCACCCGCGTCGGCGAAAAGGACAATTACGACTATCTCGTGCGCTGGGTCCACAACGCGCGCGAGCGTACGCGGCCCTATTGCCCGTACGAGAAAAAAGATATCGGCCCCGAAGACTACAAGAAAAAGGGTCTGCCGTACGTCTTCGACCTGGATCACAGCAAGTGCCCCAACGATGGACACGAGCTGCAAGTTCAGAACATGACCGTGATGCCCCGCCTGCGGCTCTCTCCGACGGATGCCGAAGACGTGGCCAGTTATCTGATCACTTTAAAGAAGCCCGGGGCCGCGCCGAATCCCGAAGCCCCGTACATGGACGACCCCAACCTGAAGGAAGAGGGCAAGAAGTGGGTCAAGCATTTTGGTTGCGCCGGCTGCCACGAAATTTCCGGCCTCGAAGAGGAAGGCAGGATCGGCACGGAGCTGACCGCCGAGGGCAGCAAGCCGGTGGAGCGGCTCGATTTCGCCCTCTTGACGGACGTGGCCCAACGCGGCGGCAGCGAACCCATCACCGATCCCGATGATCTGGCGCGTTTGCCCGAAGGTCCCGCCAAAGACGCCTGGTATGACCACAAAGGCTTCTTCGAGCACAAACTCGCCGAGCCCGATATTTGGGACAAGGGCAAGATCAAGCCGCCAACAGAAAAGCTCCGCATGCCCAACCTGCACCTGACAAAGGATCAGGTTCGCGCGCTCACCACCTTTTTGCTCGGCAGCCAGGAGAATCCGCTTCCCGCCAGCTATCAATACCGCCCGCAGGATTATCGCCGCGATATTCAAGAGGGCTGGTGGGTCGTTAAGAAATACAACTGCATGGGCTGCCACCAGCTCCTTCCGGGACAGAAAACCTCCCTCATGGCCATGGCTCGCTATCAAGGCGCGGACGGCCAGGAGCAATTGCCACCGAAGCTGCTCACCGAGGGCGCGCGCGTCAGCCCCGAATGGATGCTGCATTTTCTCGGCAATCCCTCTCTCTCTGACAAGGATGACAACCGCAATGGCGTGCGCTCTTATCTGCAAGTGCGCATGCCCACGTTCTCTCTCTCCGAGAACGAACTCGGCAAACTGGTGCGTTTCTTCCAGGCCCTCGCGCGTCAGCCCTTCCCGTACATTCCGGACGACGTTCCCGTGCTAAGCGCGAAAGAAACCGAGATGGCCCGCAGCCTCTTCAGCAGCACCGCGGCGCCATGCTTGAAGTGCCACGCCACCGGCGATCCCGCGCACGACCGCACCGCCACCGCGCCAAACTTCCTGCAAGCTCGCGGGCGCTTGAAACCCGATTGGATGGAGCGCTGGATCATCGACCCGCAAGCCATCAGCCCCGGCACCTCCATGCCTTCCGGTTTGTTCAAGCGTCAAAACAATCATTGGGTCTTCTCCGGCCCCACGCCGCCGTCTTTCCAGGGGTATGATAAGGACCAGACCCGGCTGCTGGTCGATTACATCCTGCAGCTCACGCCGGAAGAACAGCGCCGCGTGAGCGCCGCCATGGGGCCTGCGCGGGCCGGCGGCAGCGCTTCGAATGGCAACAAGCCGGCCAGTGGCGCAGGGAGCAACGGATCCAAATAAGTTTCGATCTCATTGAGCTTTCAAATTTCAGGAGGGTTAGAGCAAGAACATGAAAACGAAAACTTGGATGAAAGTTTGTACCTTGCCGGCAGTGCTGGGACTCTTCATGCTCGCAGGATGCGGCAACAAAGAAACCGCGACCGAGCAGCCTGCTCCCGCCGCTTCGGCGCCCGCGGCTGCAGCGACACCGATTGATCCCGCCACTGCGGCAACCATTACCGGCGTAGTGAAACTTGCCGGCGATGCCCCAAAAGCCGCCAAAATTGACATGAGCCAGGATCCCGCCTGCAAAGGCATGAACATGGCCGAAAACGTGGTAGCCAGCGGCGGCAACCTCTCCAACGTCTTTGTCTACGTGAAGGAAGGACTCGGCAGCCGCACCTTCGACACCCCCAAAGACGTCATTACCCTCGATCAAAGCGGCTGCAGGTATCATCCGCACGTGATCGGCGTCATGGCCGGGCAGACCATCAAGATTGTCAACAGCGATCCGACCACGCACAACATTCACCCCACTCCGAAAGACAATCGCGAGTGGAACGAGTCGCAGCCGCCCCAGGCCGCTGCGCTAGAGAAAACCTTCGCTCGCGAAGAAATCATGCTCCCCGTAAAGTGCAACCAGCATCCGTGGATGCGCATGTTCGTAAACGTGGTGAAGACCCCGTTCTACGCGGTCACCGGCCCCGACGGTAAATTCGAAATCAAGGGCCTCCCCCCGGGCGACTACACGCTGGCCTTCGTCCAGGAAAAAATGGGCGAGCAGACGGTGAAAGTCACTTTGGCAGCCAAGGACACCAAAGCTGTCGATATGACCTTTAAGCCCTGATCGCGGCAGTTTTTTTGAAGAGGCGCCCGCTGCGGCGGGCGCCTCTTCAAGTGATTTGCAAACGTAACATGGTTTCTTCCGAGGAGGGCGATTGTTTCCAGTGATGCTGTTGCTTTCCATCTTGCTCGGCCTCATCCCTCTTGCGGGGATCGGCTGGATCATCTACACCGGAACGGTCACCACCGTCGACGGCCTCTTCGAATGCCTCATCATGCTCAGCATCTCCGGAGTTTTCTTCCTCAACGTCTTCTGGGAACTCCGCGACCATGGCCTCTTCGGAAAACCCAAAGCCGAAGCTGCCGGCAAGCCCCCCGCCTCCGACGAAAGCTAATCTGGAGTGCGGCAGCTCGCTGCCGCTATTCCGACGGCCACCGCACACAATCGACATGCCCCCCAGCCCACCATCTTCCGCAGACATCCCCGCCAATATCGATTCCTCTTCGACGCCCGCCTCCCCGCACCACAAAATGTCCGGCCGCAGCCGCTTCCTGATTTTCCTCACCGCCTGGCTCATCGTCCTCATGCCCTTTCTCTTCTGGTGGAACACCTGGTTCGGCCGCCAGCTTTCCGACAAGCAAGTCAGCGAATACTTGCGCGACGAGAAGCATCCTCGTCACATCCAGCACGCGCTAGTACAACTCGGCGAACACATGGGCCGCCACGACCCCGGCGCCCAGCCGCTCTACGCCGAACTCGTCCGCCTGGCTTCGTATCCCGTCGAAGAAATCCGCAACACGGACGCCTGGGTGATGGGTCAGGACACCTCCAGCACCGGCTTTCACGAAGCGCTCCTGAAAATGTTGAACGATTCTTCCCCGATGGTCCGCGGCAACGCCGCGCTATCCCTCGTCCGCTTCGGCGACCCGGCAGGCCGTCCGCAAATCGTCGCTCTGCTGCAACCCGCCGTAATCGTCGCCACTACTTCCGGCCACGTGACCGACACCGACAAAGTCGGCACAGTCATCCACCAGGGCGGCCTCATCGCCAAGCTCCAGACTGGCGATCAAACCAACGAACTTCGCTCTCCCATTACGGGCCGCATTCGAACGCTGGCGGTTGCCCCCGGCGCAAACATCGCTGCCGGCACTGAAGTCGCCACTATCGCCCCTGGTGACCAACAAATCTGGGAAGCTCTCCGCGCCCTCTACCTCATCGGCCAGCCCGACGACCTCCCCGCCATCCGCCCCTACCAACGCGAACTCCCCGAAATCTCCGACCGCGTCCGCCAGCAAGCTCTCCTTACTGAAAAATCCATCCGCGAGAGGGCTTCCAGACAGCCCTAGTCCCTTTCCACTTCGTCCCGCACTCCCATTGGTAATGCAAACCTGCGATGCTCTTAGGAACCGTTCTTTGCCTGAATGTAACTCAGCAGCGTGACGAGATCAGGCACAGTGGTCCAAACATAGATTCTTTTTCCTCTCGGTCCCCCCACCGGCTTTAGCGCATCTGCGAATTGAATCTCTTGAAGGCAATACACAGGATTTTCTTGAACACTTCCCGTGGAGCGGATGCTCAAGACCTTGCTGGCTGCAACCGTAAAGTGCAAGGGTTTCTCATTCCAGCGCGTTTCCAGGAATTCCAGGTTGTTGTTTGTGAGAATAATTTGCGCCTTACTGTTTAACTCCCAGACTGATAGCTCCACGCGCTCCGCCGGATCCGGACGCTTGCGCTCTTGGGCTACCGGACCAAGTGCGCGGCCCAAATCTTTGTCCGGGAACATTTCAAATCGCTTTACCACTCCGTTCTCGTCAAACTCGATGAGCAGATTTGTCGTAGCCCACTGCCGGCCGCCGTCGACCCAAATGATCCAGCCCCATGTCGAAGACGTCCATCGCCCGACGAAAAATCGCTCGCTCTGCACTCCGGTATCCACGGGCTTCAGTTTTTCGCGGACCTCCTCTCTTCGCGTCACGCCAACTTTCAGAAAATCCATCTGCACGTTTTGATTGCTTCCTTCAGGAGTGTGCGTTCTCCGCGGCAAAGGCGTCGCCCCGATACATCCCATGCACAGTAAACAAGCGAGGACCCAAGTCACGGAGAAACCAGCTGTTCTGGACTCAAGCAACATCCTGGACGCCATCCGACCTCCAGCGAGTGCCCGCTGGCATGACCCTACACCGCGCAAACACGCTGCCGCAAGTGACATGGTGCGACAGCGTCTCCATGACGCGGCTTTTCGCCCATATCATTAGAAAAGAGGCTGTTTCTAGGTTACTAGGAATGTGGCCAGTCCGTTGCGTTGTGGCATCAACTGCCCAGTGCATTGGGATTCTCTTAGAAGCCTATTTAGAGCCCCGGGCGCGGTCGCATCCTGTCTTCTCGGACAGTACCGCTTTGGAACAGCCTGACCCTCAGGCCATCTGACGTACCCTTCATCATCCTCGCTAAGCTTCCTTAGGGCTCGTTGTCCTTGGGCCGAGGAGGGGGCGATGTTCCGCAATCGATTCCTGATTTCGCTGGCTGTGCTGTTCCTTGGGGCCTCAGCTGCTTGGGCTGATGACGTGGGCTACGTCGACTGCTCCAACCATTCCGAAGACACTCAGGTTTTCGGCAAGCCCCGGAAGACCAACGAAATCGTCGCATCCGTGCCTTGCGGAGAGCGCTTCACGGTCTTGGTCTATGGCTTTTTCTTCTCTCGCATTCAAACAAAAGACGGTCAGATCGGCTTCATCTATTCCAGCCTGATCGCCGTCGATCGCGCGGCCACCACCGCGCGGCAGTCCGGCACCGTGCAAATGGCTTCGGACAAAACGAAGGTCCCGATCACCCGTCCGGCCGTCGCAACTTCTAATCCGCCCGCGCAGCCGCAACCCGCGCCGGTCCAACCGGCCCCGGCACCTGCAACATTAGCTGCTGCCGCTACTCCGGCGCCCACCGCTGCTGCGGCCCCGACTTCCGTGTCCACAACGGCTTCAACCGCAGCTTCCGCGCCCGCAACGAATCTCCCGGAAGTGACCGGTCCCGTCTCTCAGCCTGCTCCGCCCGTTGCTCCACAATCTCAACCCACGCCGGATCGACTGGCACAGACAGAAGTAGCGACCACGCCCGTCTCAAACACCCCGGAACCCGCTGCGCCAGCCACACAGCCTGCGACCGCCGCGCCTGCTCAACCTGAGCCTTCACCGGCTGAACCGCCGGCGCCCGCGGTCAAACCCGCGAACGCGCGGGCCAGCTGGGAAAAGCGCACCGCTCCCGGTCTTCGCAGAGCGCCCGTTCTCGAACTTTTTGGCGGTTACGCTTTTGCTCGCCTCGACGGCGGCGGCGGATCCGGTACCAACGTGAACGGCGCACTCGGCTCCATTGGTTGGAATGCCAAGCCCTGGCTGCAAATCGTCGCCGATACCAGCTACAACGTCGTAACCGTTAGCGGCACAAAAAACATTCTCTACGGCAATCACTATGGCCCTCGCTACTTTCACCGTAGCCACAATCGCTGGGGCCTGACCCCTTTTGCTGAAGCTCTCGTCGGCGGATCGCGCGCAGACACCAGCATCGTAGGCGTCCCCGGCTACAATACTTCGCAAAATTGCATTTCCTATAAGATAGGCGGTGGGTTGGACATCCATCCCTACCACCGCTTCGACATCCGTTTGTTCGATATCGACTACTACCGCACCGCTTTTGGCACCAACGCGCATCAGAACAACTATTGGGCCACCACTGGTATCGTCATCCGCCTCTTCGACGGCAACTCCGACTAACGGCTTGGGAAGCACCTCGTCGATAGTTCAAAAATAGGCTGAGCCGGGAGAAGTCCCGGCTCAGCCATTTTTATTCAGCTCCCTTTGCACGTTGCCTATCTATCGTCGCGACTGTCGCCCCGTTCTCTCGGCGCAAACGAGACTCCTCGCAGTACTTCCCCGGCATTCGCCGCCCGAAGCGTCACGAACTTTCCCAGCGGGTCATCCCAGTCGTGATCTCCGTCACTCGCTGGCAGCGTCGTGGCCTCCAGCCGGTCCCTTACTCTCACCAGCTTGTTCGGGTCCGCGCCCTGATCGCCATTGTTGCTCATCGTCGAAGTAACCGCGTACAGCGTCACGCGTCCATCGTCTTCGACGCGCCCGGTCAGGTTCCTGCAACCGTCCGTCGCGGGATTCAGCGCTGCCGGGTAATTCGCAACGCTGTACGGCACTCCTATGTCGAGTCCGTCTTGCAAGACATACTGCAGTTGCCACGTCCCGTCGACCAGTCTCCACTTCTGAATCCCGGCCGTCGCCAGCGTCGCATCGTCAGCCACGTTGTTCTGTCCGTTGATTATCCGCGGCGCCACAATCGTCCCGTCTCCCTCGTCGCAAACATACAATGTATGCGCATTCGCAAACCAGATTCCGAACGGGAATGCCACCGGATGACCTCCCGTTCCGTCCTGCGCCACTCCGCTCGCCAGCGTTGTTGGGAAACCCGGGAGGATCGTGATGGGCACGTTTGCCAGGCTCGGCGGATTCCCCGGCGCGTTCGAGGGCGTCGGCAGCGCTCCCGCATTCCCCACCTGATACACAGTGTTGATCCCGTTGCCTCCGCTTCCCTTGGTCATGTACAGCGTGTTTTCAAAAATCGTCAGGCCGCGGAAATTATTATCTTTCCCCGGCTTGTCCGCGGTCGCGAACCCAACCTGCTGTACGCCGAACTCTCCGATCTTGTTGATGTTCGGCGGAATTGGCGGCAACTGGTTCGGCACTAGCAATTCCGCGCCGGTCGAGGTGATCAGATTTACTCCCGCTTGCGTGGTTGTCAGTTGGCTCGCCGATAGTCCGCCGTTGTTGTCATTTCCCGCCATGTAGTACAGCGAATCTCCCTTGATGGCCGCACGTCCGTTGTTCCCGCTGTACCCGTTCCCATCCGTACGCGTCATGCGCCCGTTCACATCCACTTCCAACACCGCGCGGAAATAATTGGACACCACCGGATTCGTCGGATCCACCACTTCCGGCGTATTCGAATTGGAGACATCCAGCTGGTTCGGCGCTGTAACGAATCCCGGACCGCCGTGGTAGCCTACAAACGTTATCGACCTTCCGTCCGTCGAGCGGTTCACCGCCAATTCCGACTTTGAACTGAAGCTGGTCACCAATTCATCCGTGGGAATTGAGAGCGTTCCCAGCAATTCGCCGCGCGTCGTAAGGTTGTCGAGGAAAATCGGCGAAGTCACACCGAAGCTGCCGTCGGCCGTGTCGTTGTTCCACACGTTGTGCGTGTCCGCGAGATTGGGATATTCCCCGTTGTCGCCGGCCGTGGCGCACTTTACCTTCACGTTGGTCGTCCCGCCCGCAATCAGCGGCACCGCAACCGTTTTCGCCACACATCCCGGCGGCAACGTCTGGCCAATCGTCACCGTCGAAGCCGTTCCCGCGTACACGCTCCGGCTCAACACCAGGCTATCCTCTCTGAATTCAAACCGGCCGGAATGCCCGTGATCACCATCGCCGTTCGCCAATAAGCCAACGACGCTTCCCGCGACGACTAGTCCCGCTACAACCGCAGCTGAAAAAACTTTCATGTTCAAGTGTCCCTCCTGGGAGCAGCCAAAATCACACGCTTCCTCGCGCCAGGGATTAAAATTCTGCGAAAACTCCATCAATTACTGATTAACCCCAGACCTGAATTCTTGGAGGCTCTTGTGGTGGCGCGTACCCGCCAGCTTGCGAATCTCCCGGAGAAAAGCTGTTAGTCATAGAAAAAAACTGATACAGTCACACCAATCGAGTTCCCGGAACCATGAAAGTTTTCCGTAACACCGCCATCCAATTCCCGCGCCTGCTCCGCACACACCGGCTCACCGCCATTCTTCCTGAGTTACTCTTCCTAAAAATCCTGCCCCTGCTCACTCTGTCTCTTGCGCTTTCCTCGTTACTGCGCGCCGACGATTTCTGGAAGCAGAAACCTCCCGCTGAGTGGTCGCATGATCAAGCTCTGAAGCTCGTGCGCCACTCCCCCTGGGCAAAAGTGGCGGTCGTAGTTTTCCTCCGCCCGGAAAACCAGGCCAGCTACAGCATTCCCACAGGAAAAAAACATTGCGATCCCGACGCGATCGATGCCAACGGAAGATGTCTCCAGAAAGGAAAAATGGAACCTCCGGTTGAGTCTTCGCGGCAACCGAACGCGGCGCCGAGGCTTTCGCCTTCAACGGCGTTCCTCGTGCGCTGGGAATCGGTCACCCCGGTCACCCAGGCCTTTGCGCGCCTGGAAGAACTCGGCGAACGTGCGCTCATCGCATTTCAGGCCCAGGCCCCGCGAATTCCCGCCGATCGCTACGTAATTACCGTCAAACTCGAGCAGCCCGGCTTCACCGGCTTCGAACCCTTCACCATTACTTCCGCCGGAGAACCCGACCTGCGCGCCACCCTCAAGACCCGTGTCGGCACGGTCACCCCCCTCGAAGTCGAATTCACCGGGGCAGGCGCAAACTCCTCCGTCCATTTTTTCTTTCCGCGCACCCTCAACCGCGTTCCCCTCCTCGGGCCCGGTGTGGATTCGGCGGATTTCAATATGGAAGGATTCGGCTTCGCCGTTCGCAGCAAGTTCACGCTCGACCCCGAACTCCTCAAGCAGCCACAAGCATCTACTCTGTGATCCATCGCTCTGGGTTCCGAGCGACTACTCTTTTGCGCCGCCGCTAACTGGACACCCGAAAGAAAAAAGGACTAAACTCTCCTCCAATCGCTCTGGAACATTAAGACTAGGAGAAAAATATGGCGAGACGCCAGTTTCTAGCTCAACTCTTGGGATTCCCGCTCTTTTCCCTGGGTATGAAGACCGAAGAGCCGAAGAAATCTCTCAAAGTTATGATGAAGAGTGCCTGGGGCTCCGATGACCCCACCAAAGCGGCCTTTCCCTTTTTGCATGGACTCGCCCTTGCGGAAGCCGGCCATCAAGTTCAGATTTTTCTCCTCGGCGAAGCCACCTCGCTGATGCGAAAAGCCACTGCCAACGCTGTCGTCCCCGTGGGTTGGCCGCCTCTCAGCGAAACATTCGAGAAGGTTTTCGCCAAACACATTCCCGTCTTTGCTTGAGGAGCTTGCAGCCGGGCCCGTGGGGTCACGGAGGCGGATCTAAATCAATGGGGCGCGAAGTTCGGGAACCCAACAATCTTTGTGGGCTTGGTGGAGTGGGCCGATCGCGTCATCACGGAGTGATTGCTGCGGAATCGCAGAAGGAGGCAACTATGCGCGCGGATCAAGTGGAACTTTCCTGGGACTCCGGCAAATCCAAGTGGCTGGTTCGTATCGTGAATGGAGAAGAAGTCATTCGTCGCTACTTCAATCTGCCCAAAGACGCCGACGAAAAGGCCCTCGGCACCGCCGCCCAAAAAACCGTCCAGGATGAAGGCTACGAAGCCGACCCCGCCGTCGTTAGTGTCCGCCGCTAGCGACGGAAACCTCATTGTCGGGCAGACTCGCCACGCGAGTTTCGGATTTCGATTAAACGGAATTTGGGAAGAACTTGTCAGTACGCCATCGGGCCGACTTCTTTTTCGACCTCGACCGTATCCACCATTACGATGGCATCCCACGGGCAGCCATCTAGGAAGCACCCGTCCGGGCCCTTGCTCAGGCATTTCTTGCAGCCGATGCACAGAATCGGATCAATCTGGATGCGCCCAAACGGAGGACTATCCTGGTCCGGCACCCAGAACATGCAGTCTTCCACCGGGCAGTACTCAACACAGGCCGGCGATCCCGCGCATCCCGTGCAGCATTCGGTGATGACGGCAAGCTCTTTTGGCTTCTTCTTGCGCGCGGTGGAAATGCCCTTCGAACGCGGTTCAAACTTCTGCTCGTCGGGCACCATTCCTGGGGCTTTTACGACTTGCGGCTCGGTTGCCATGTGCGGATTATACCTTTGTTTTCAGTGTTTTGGAACGCATCCTCATCGCGTATACCGCGCCGGAGTCGGCCCCTGTTCGAGCCGGTGCCGGTCCCAGATCGCGCCCTCGCGCGTAAAGTACGCCATCTCGAAATCCTGCGTCAGTTCCAAAGCGTCCGTCGGGCAGGCATCTTCGCACAGCCCGCAGAACATGCATCGCGAAGTGTCGTACGTAAACGTCGTCAGCACCTTGCGCCGCGTGGCGTCGTCACGCTCCCAGCCCACCACAATCAAGTTCTCCGGGCACGCCAGCGCGCACAAATTGCACCCGATGCACAGCGTCTCGCCCGTCTCCGGATTGTTGTTCAGCCGCGGCGCGCCCCGATACCGTTCGGCCACCATTGGCCGCTCCAGCGGATACTGCTCGGTCACAATGTTTTTGGGATTCTGCGTCCGAAAGGTGACTGCCAGGCCCTTCAAAAAGTCTACTTGGAACAACCGCTCCAGGAGTTCCCGCATGCGCGTAGTTTCTTTCGCCCCGCCACAAATGTCAAGGAAGCGTTGCAGCACAGATTTCCGTGTGCCGGTGAACTTCCCCGCCCGGAATCACATTTCGTGATAGTTCAGCAGAATGGCGCCGATCAACATGATGCACGCGGGCCACACGCGCGCCATCGTGCTGCGCGTACGATTTTCCGCGGGAAGCCGCAGCTCCAGCCACCGTGACCAGCCCGCCGCCACCGCCAGAATCGCCAGCGGAATGTGGCTCAACTCGGCGAGCACTTCTTCCTTGATATTTCCCAGCGTGTGCGAATGCGTGAGCAGCAGCGCGCCGGAAACGGCGACAAGCACGGGAAAAATCAGCCGGACACTTGCGGAAGCGACACGGCCCGTCTGCACGCGCCACTCAAATACGGCCAGCCCGATCACCAGTAGCACGAAAATGCGATGCAGCAATACTTCCGGATCGGCAAACGTCACCCAAAAGCCGTTGGGCCCGAGAGGCCAAACTTCTGGATCGCTGCGCAAAAAAAGAAAAACCGCCAGGCCAAGAAACGCGAGCGGCCAATGCCGCGCCCAGGCAACGTGCCCCGCTTGCGCCAGCAGCGCAAGAAATCCAATCGCCAAAACCACGATCCCGGCCCAGTGGTGGTTGTACTCCGACCACGCTTTTTCCGCGGGAGTATTCGGCCGCGTCCCCGCCTGGCCCGGAACGAAAGAGGCGCTGGAGAGAGCCCCGCCCTCAATCGCCTTGCTCTGCGCGGCGTAAACATCTTCCGGAAGTTCCTGCATCGTGGGGCTGCCAAGTCGCGGCGGGCGCGGCGCCATGCGCGCGAAAATTTCCGTCGCAGAAACACGGTCGTGCGTGAGGTGGACTGCGGGAGGAAGTGACGTCAGCGACGCGGCCGTGAGAATGACCGTAATGCCGATTCCGATTTCCGCTTCGCCAAAACGCTTAAGGCTGGCGAGAATGCTGCTCGCGGGGCCGCTGCGCACAAGTTGATAGTTGAACGCGCCGAGAAACAAAAGCAGTCCAAACATGATTATTTTCGCCGTCACCATCGCGCCGTAGGAAGTTCCGTAAGCGGCTTGGAACGAACCTACGTAGGCAAAGCCAAGCACGAAGCCGGCGGAAGCAAGCACGCAGACGCTGATCAGCGCAAGTTGCGAAAACCTCGCGCTAATTTGCTGGGCAAATTCGGGGCTCTCCACGCGGCGGATGGCGATCAAAAGATACGGCAAGCCGCCAAGCCACGCCGCCGTCGCGGCTTGATGAAGCGCCGTGACAGCGACGAGCGGCGCGCGAAATTCCAGCCGCGCCATCGCGTGGCTGGTCATCACGGATGAAGCGATGATTGCAGCGGCCGGAAAAAGCAGGTCAGCATAACTGCGCGAGCGGCGCGCGCCTGACAGAATCATGATCGTGAGCGCGGCAAAAACACCGAGGGCCCCCGCGATGAAAAAAGTCGCGCCGCTCACGTCCGCAAGCGTCATATCTGCGGACTGCATAAGGATCAGCGAATTTGCCAGAACGTAAGAGAGCTGCATCACTGCGAGCGCAAGCGCGGAACGCCGAACCCACCGAAGACAAGCTTGCTGGATCACGTCGGATTCCGGACTCGCGCGCCGCAAGATAAAATTCAAGAAAACAATTCCGCCTGCGGCCAGCGACTGAAACGTCAGCGTCGCGCCGCGAAACAAGACGGAGAGGAAACCGAAGATTTGCAGTAGGCGAGCCATGCAGACGATCAGGACCGCGCGACGGTAAAAGGAACCTCGCCCCGCGTGATGTGCCCATCGGAAGCCAGCACCTGCCAGCGCAGCCGATATTCTCCCGCCGGCAGTCCGCTGGCGCCCGCCGACAAAGTATCCGCGGATGCCTGTTTGCCGATTTCGAGCGGCTGAATGGCACCCGCGGGAGAAACGAGCGTCAAACGCGAGCGCCCCGCGTCAATCCGCACGTTAAAACGAAGCTTGACGGAAATGTCGGGACCGGACACCGTGCTGTTCACCGCTGGAGTGGATTCCAGCAGCACCGCGTGCGCGGCTGCCGAAGAAACAATTAGCAAAGCCGTTGCCGCGCCAAACACAACGAGCGCAAATAATTTGCGGCGATCAGAATGCATGAATTCCTTCTCCGCCTTGATTGGCGGAGAGCTCCGTGAAAGTTAGATCTGGATGACCCGAGGAGAATTATACCGGAGCGGAAACAGATTGCCACGGCAATCGGGCGGCCAGACAGAAAAATATCCAGCATCTCAAAGTGGCGATGTAGATTTCTTGAAGCGGTCTTGCGTATGGTTCGTCAAACTGCGGCTACGAATTTATTTCGTTGGAGTGGTTCCAATCGATGGTCGGATCGGTAGCGGGATCGAAGGGCACGTCTTTTACGGCATCTTTATCGATTTTCTTTTGCGCGCGCTTCTCCTCCTTCATTTTGCGCTTCTCCACGCGCTTCATTTCTTTCTGCCGCTTCTGGAATGTGGTCGGCATAAACTCTCCTTTGCACCAAGGTGTTATTCCGGCAACGCCGGAACCTTCAAGCCGTGCACCAAAAAAAGAAAAACTACCAGCGCGGCTCGCGAGGCTGCCGCGCGGATTCGCGGTAATCCTCGTTTGAAAACCGGTCGCGCCCGCCGCCACCGCCCTTGCCACGTCCACCGCCGCCACTAGGGCCACGCCCGCCGCTGGGGCCGCCAAAACTCTTCGGCCCGCGCGGGGGACCGCCTTCGCCCTTGGGCCGCGCTTCGTTCACTTTCAAATTGCGCCCGCCAAATTCTTTTCCATCCAGCCCGGTCATGGCCTGCGCCGCTTCCGCGTCGTTGGGCATTTCCACAAAGGCAAAGCCTCGGGCGCGGCCGGTTTCCCGATCCATGGCCATATGCACGCGCGTTACCTGCCCGAATGGAGCAAACAGCTCGCGCAGTTCGCTTTCCGTGGTCTGGAAGCTCATGTTGCCGACAAACAAACTCTTCATCGTATTT
>Ga0210384_10000330_pt1 | contig 74067 bp, 60 predicted proteins | sample IncBWH2MmetaG_FD_160574 | JGI IMG/M metagenome (GOLD analysis project Ga0210384, IMG submission 160574) | Forest soil microbial communities from Barre Woods Harvard Forest LTER site, Petersham, Massachusetts, United States - Inc-BW-H-2-M | ecosystem: Environmental > Terrestrial > Soil >... | reverse complement strand
CCCTTTGACGGCTTCCACATCGTGAGTAACCGCCACACAACTTGGAAACCCCTCCGGCCAAAACCAGATAAACGGGACTTTTCCCCCGTTGTGAGCCTGTACGCAGAGACGGAGCAGCGTCTCGTGGATTTGCTCGACGGTTCGATCGACCGGCCAACGAGGAAACGCAATCGACCGCCAGCCCGCAAGTCTAAGCTTCTGCAGATGTCGGCGGACGCTTACGCCTAGAATCGGCCGGGCCAAGTAGTACAACTTGTTAGCGAGCCCTCCAGAGAGGAATGAGCGCCTTTGTGAGCCACCATAATATCGCTCAAAACGGAGATTGTTGACGATCTGGCCTGGGTCGAACGACAAGCGTACCGCGCCGCGTTTTGCTACCGCATCGTTCAAAGCGTCGTGGAGCTCTCCCTCGGGATTGTCGCGTACTGTCCCCTTGCTGATAGAACCATAACAAATCGCTTCGGGTCCAAACCGGAAATGACCTACGTTCCGCGACGGTCCGCCATCTAGAAAACAGCGAGCGAACTCCTCTGGACAGCGATAATAATCTACAAATGTCTGGTTCATTGGGAGGGCTTGAGAAGGCAATTAGGAGTTGCCGTCACAGACTACCAGTCGCAGCGCGGGAGTTCCCTATGATCTCTCCGGGGCTCGGGGAACCGCGACCTTCTGGTGTGCATGGAGCGCTTCGGCAATCGGCCTATCAGCGCCGGCGCTGCGAACACGCAGGAGGGACTGGGACAGTGCGCGCGCAGCAAAATTCACTCCCGCAACGAAACGCATAAGCGGGCCGTAGCTATATACCGCCGGAGCACCAAGAAAGTGCAGACCGGGAATGGAGGATTCAAAGCCCCGCCCGAGCACTGGACACCCGTCAATCAGGCGAAGGCCAGATATTAAGGACCTGGAAAGAAACTCATATTTCCTCACATCGATTCGATAACCAGTGGCCAACAATACGTGATTCACAGTTCGTGCCGAGCCGTCACTCAGCTTAAGCTCCGCTTGGTTTCCGCGGACGACCGCCGAAAGCACGGCGAGCCCGGTGGAGACTTTCACGTCGCGCAACCGGGGTTTCAACCAACCCACACCGTTCGGGCGGATGGACTTGGCGCGCCAGGAGTCCTGAAGCCAGCGTGGCAACATTCGATAGAGATCCGGCCGCGCAACGGCATGACTGATGACCGCCGGTCCGACGTCCGGCCAAGCGTAGAGGACCGCACCAACAGGCCTAAATGTGTGCAGCCACGGGCGTTGCCAAGTCCACTGAACGGTGGTGTCGCGAACCAGCAGTTCAACTTCTGCCTGGGCCTCGTGTAGGAGTGCTGCCGACTCAAGAGCACTCTGCCCGCCACCGATTACCACGACGCGCTGGCCACGAAAGCGGCCTAAGTCCCTCTGCTCTGACGAGTGGGACGCCAGGTCGTGAGGGACGCTCGTAAACTGAGGAGGTCGCGTAGCGAACGGTCCAATCCCCCCAGCGATGATGACGCGTCCGCATCGCACAACTTCCCCATCCCTCAGTACGACGCGGAAGCTCCCCGCGTCCTTCTCGATTTCGGCGACCTTGCGCTGTTCCAGGTTGGGAACAGCGTGGGATTGAAACCAGCGGCCGTAGTCCACAAAGCGCGCTAGGGGAACGGGGCGGCTTACGGGTACGCCAAAAGCGGTTTGAAACGCATCGATCGTCAATGATCTCGCGGGATCGGACAATTGGGATGCTTCCCAAGGTGATCGCAAGCACATGCCCAGTGGCATATTGCGGTCCCAAAATGACATGGTCTCTCCAAAAACCCGGACATTTACTCCGTTGGCGTTCAAATGCGCGGCCGCCGACAACCCATAAGGGCCAGCGCCAATAACCACCACATCAGATTTCGCTTTCAACTGTAAACCTCCATAGTGTTGAGTATTCCGGACACAGCGTGGCTGCGCTACATGTGAGTGTCGCTTATCGGACAGTTAAGACTGAGATCTCACTGCTACGACGGCGGATTGAATAACTTGACCATTATTCGCAATTTTGATTTCAGATGTCCTTGAGCTGGGCTGGAATGGAATCCTGATTGCGGCCTCTTGGCACTAACCGTCCGCCTTTGAATAGCTCGGGCATTGCTCAGGCCATCCTGCCGCCGCTGAGGACCCTTTTGGCGAGCAAATACCCAAGAAGCGGAATTTCAAGAACCCCAGGCAAGATATCATCCGATGCGTAGATTGCAGTGGAAAGTGGCGACCGGACGGAGCGGATGTAGTCACGCAATGACAGGCGGCCGCTGAGGATTTCGCGGATCGCCGTGGGTGCATCCGTGCTCATTCGCACCCAGCGCACACCAACTGCCGCCTTCGTCCCCGGTATGGGTTCTCCGACCGTCAGAAGCCACAACAGGTACGGATAGTCCACGCCTGCGGATGCACACAAGCTGTGCCAGCCCCAAACACGTGGATTGATATCGAGCAGCTTAAGCTTGCCATCCCGGGGATCGCGTTTAAACTCGACCTCCACGATGCCTGTATATCGCATCGCCCGAAGAAGATGAGCGGCGCTGGCCGAGACCGCTGTGTCGTCAACCGTCTCAACGAAAGTGCTGGCGCGCCCAAAATCCATCGGAATTTGGCGGACCCGCTTGGCTGTAAGTGAGGCAAGCGGCTCGCCGTCCCGGCAAAGTGCGGTGTAGGAAAACTGCGATTCCCCCCCTCCTGGAATGATCTCCTGAATCATCAAAGCGCCCGGCTCCACGAGCGTTTTGGCTTCGTCGTATCGGGCGAGGAGTTGCTCCAGAGTGTCTACCCGCCACGCCTTCGAGGCTGTGAATCGATTGAAGCTGGTGCGATAAGCAGGCTTAAGAATGACGGGGAAAGGACAGTCAATCGCGGCCACTTGGTCGCGGTTTGTGGGGTACAGAGTCCATGGGTGGTCTACATGAACCATTCCAGCGAGCCGGTAGGTGAGACGCTTATCATACAACCATTGCAGAACGTCCCACGGGGCGGTTGTAAGTTGAAAGTGCTCGCTGAGCTTCTGATGGTGCCGCGCAACCATCGCCGCGCCTTCGTCACCGGTAGGAAATAGTAGCCAGTCGCGGATATTCTCGTGCTCGGCTAATTGGACAAGGAAGTTGACATTTTCTTCCTCGTCTTGACTGGGCCACCCTAGCGTTCGAAGGTTATAGCGCGACAAAGTAGCAAGCAATTGATCGCCGTGATGCAAAACCCACACCGGAATTCCGCGGCGCCCGAGGCTGCGAACGACTGCGAGCCCGCGATAATCTCCGTCCATAACCAGGGCCCCAATGCAACGCCCTTTCGGAGATGCCGATTGCGGGGTCGCCGAAGCCGGCTTCACCTCCGTATCCACTGCCATAGCTTTACCCATTGTCCTTCGGAATCTTGCTCGCACTCCTAAGCTAGCCAATATGGCGGTACAAGACTTTCCCACCTGCTTCGAGCAGGCGATCGGGTATGCAAGCAAAGATCGGTCCGGCAAATCTAAGCTTTCGTTTCCACTGGCCTGGTATGGGTGCGCTCTGACGTGGGAGCCGCCAATACGTTAACTCGGTTCGATGCGAGCCCCAACGGTCCTTGAAGGTAATCAGCCCCTCGTTATCGCAATCTGTGCGGCCGAAGTCTAGTTTCTGTACCCCTGCCTTCTTTGCATCCTGAATTGCCTTCCAGAACAATAACGGCATAGCGCCCAAATTATGTGCGCTCGCGTCGGAGCCGCCATATTTGTACACCATGGAATCGCCGTGCCCCAGAGTCATAATGCCGGCGATGGGACGGCCTGCTTTTGAGGCGACACGAATTTTGAGCCGGTCGCCGAGACAGGTAACAAGGTTTCGGAACCAATCAATGGGTTGCGGAGGCGCTCCGTGCCGCCTGCGCGTCAAAACGAAGAGGGCATAAAACTGACTCAGAAGTTTTTCCGACCTTCCTTCTTCGTAGGACAAAGCTTCGCGTTCAGCGCGCCGAATCTTTCTTTGAATCGAATCCTTCTGAAGCCTCACAAAAAGTTCATCGAGAGGGGGGCGGAGGTCCAACTCGTGGAAGTAGAACGAATTGTTCCTCTGCATGCCGGTTTCTGTGAGTGAGTTCACATGCAGTGGGCGAAGCTCGATGTACTTGAATTTTTCTCTTTCGAGCTCGGATTGCAAAGAATCAAGGATTTCTTTGCCTTCCTCGAGGCTTTCTACAAGAGGTTCGCAGTGGTCGGTAAACGGCAAAGAGACGATTCTGTCGCCGGTTAGCCAGCTTTTGATACGACACAAGGGGACTCCATTCGTCAGGAGCGCTCCTGGCGCGGAAGTTGTGTAGACGACGGGTTCATATTTATAGGTGCGGTGTAGTGCTTCCAGCCAGCCACGTGTGTGAAAAATGGAAGCCCGAGGATGCCGGTCGACAAAATCTGTCCAGCGCGAGTCGTCAAGCGGATTTAAAGTGTGAACTGCCAAAATACCTCACATTTACGCTATCGAGTGATGAATTTGTATTCGGTGATGCTCGGGAGGCGAGCATCGGTTTCAGACCACTCGGTCTTCATTCCGCCGGCCAAATCCCTGCTGCAGCCAGCACAGCCACTCATGTCTTTCAAGAGGTCGGCCGCCCAGGATCCCATCGACCGATGGCTGTGCTTCGGATGCATCAGGAGGCGTCAACCAAAGTTGCTACATCTTGGGTTTCTGGATATGCCATTGGTGTGGCCGATTCGCATAGTAGCGCGGACATGGCGAGAAGCATCCAGGCTTGGGCCCATCTCATGTAAGGGATTCGGTTGGTATGGAAGCGAAGCACACGGTAGTAAAAAAAGCCCCGCTCATCCCACATGTGCTTCATGGCCCATTGGAACACCCGGCGAGCCAATTCAACATTGCTCGGGTTCAGATCCTTCAGCGCAAGGAGGGTGATGATGCTTTGCGCCACGCAATGAATGTCCACGGGATAGGTGCGGTTATGAAAATATCGGGGCGCGCTGTCCGGGCGGAAAAAGTGGGCTCGGTAGAACTCGAGCCCGCGCCGGAGGGCGGATTCGAACTCCAAAGTTCCGGCATATCGGCCAATGCAGTGAAGCGCGCACAGGTTATAGCCGGTGTGGAAATTGTCGATCCATCGTTGTGACTGCCCATCCCCATAATCCCAAGAGCCGTCTGGGTGCTGCATTGCCACGGCGCAGCGAGCAACCGCAACCGCTGGATCAAGGAATTTTCGTTCGTTTGTATGCTTGTAAACCCGACACAAAAGAGCCGCACCAAGGAAATTCGCGTTGGGTACCTGATGCCTAAGCTGAGGGAGCGGATAGCTGAAACCGGCGATCGCCTTACCATCAGTCCAATAGAGCTCGTCCAGAATGTATTCGGCTGTACTCACCGCCATGCTCAAACACCGCTCATCCTGGCGCTGTGCGTAGGCATCCAGGAGCGCGTTACCAACGAAGGTTGTGCATACCAGGTTGGGTGCTCCTTTTGGCACCACAATTGTCCGTGTCTGCCAGGGAAAACTGTATCCCCAGCACCAGTAAGGAACTGCCTGTGACCGAAGCGCGATCAATCGCTCGATCATCTGTGCGACAAGCTCTGCCGTCCTGGCCATTCCGATTCTCGAGAGCTTGAGGAATGCCGAGAGAAAAAGGGCCATGGCTTTGGGATTCTGGGTGCTTGGGATACGCAAAAACCTGCGAACGTTGATAGGACTTCGTTTCAAAGCTTGAGTTAAAACCAGGCGAGGAAGTCTCGAATTGAGAGAAGGCAGGGTGGCAAATATTGGCGTGTTCAATGCGTCGTATGGGTCGTACCCCGCCCAATCATTGGCCTCACAATAAGCCAAGAGCTCAAGGATCTTTGCTTCCAAGAGATTGTCCACGGAGATCAATGGCGTTGCGGGCAGGAGTATCGGTCCTCAAGCGCGACAGCGTGTGGGCGAGATGGTGTATTTTCGTAGTGCCGACGTACCAAGATGTCTATGATGCGCGCACCGGCTCGCCCGTCCCAGTTTTTTGGCACCTCGTTTTCATGCCTCCTGCCTGACTGTCGGCGGATTGCATCCTTTATGGTTTCTGTTTTTGTTCCAGCTATCGTATTGGTTCCATTCTTGACGGTAACGGGCCTTTCCGTGTTTTCTCTGACGGTGACGCAGGGAGTTCCAAGAATCGTAGTTTCTTCTTGGATTCCGCCGGAGTCGGTCACCACGAGAGAGGCGTGTTTCATCAAACACAGGAAATCCAAATAGCCCAACGGGTCGGTCAGGATTATGCCGTCGCGCCAGTTTCCGGAACCCTGTCCATTCCCATTATGTCTCCTTGCATTCCCATCGAGACCGAATTCGAATCCGAATTCCCTGATTCGCCGCTGGGTTCGAGGATGCACGGGAAAGATGACGGGGTAATTTGTCGCAAGCTCCTCCAACCCTGTCATTATGTTCAGAAAGACGTCACGATTATCCACGTTGGAAGGTCGGTGTAACGTGAGAAGCGCATATCGGGTGATAGAGTTGGCCCCTCCGTTTTTCCGTGCTTGGCGCACAAGCGCTAACCGCTCCAAAATGGTTGACTCTTCGGCTTTCTCCTTGAAATGGAGCAGGGAGTCGATCATGGTGTTGCCCACGAAGTGGATTTTATCGGGCGAGACTCCTTCATTACGGAGATTCAGAAATCCGCTCTCCTCCGTCACGAAGAGCAAATCAGAAACATGATCGGTAATAACACGGTTAACCTCTTCGGGCATCGACCGGTCAAAGGAGCGTAACCCTGCTTCCACGTGGGCGATCACCGGTCTGGAACCATCTGAGTCAAAGCTGATCTTAGAGGTAACCAGGGCACACGCAAGCGTTGAATTCACGTCGCCAACGACCACTACGACGTCGGGCTTTTTCGCCAACAAAACTTCTTCGAACTTCTTCATAATCTCCGCAGTTTGGATTGCATGCGATCCGGAACCTGCACCGAGATGAATGTCTGGTTCTGGAAGATTAAGGTCACTGAAGAAGGACCCTGACATGAGCGCGTCGTAATGTTGACCAGTGTGGATAAGGATATGCCGGATCGTTTCGGCTGGTCGTTTCGGCTGGTCGGCCGATTCTGCTAATGGCCGCCCGTTATGCTCACGGATCGCCGCGATGATCGGCGCCGCTTTCATGAAATTGGGACGCGCTCCAACAACGGTAAGAATCTTCATTCCGGGATCCTCAGACGGCTGCATCCTGTGACCTCACCTCGCCATTAGAAGATTTTGACCCAGCACCGAATTCTATTCGGTCCGAAAACGGCTGTTGTGACTCCGCGATCGCCACAATATGTTCCACGATGAAGGTTAACGCGGCGCTGGGCGCAATCTGCGGTCTTGCAGGAGGCTCTCTCCGCACCAACAAAACCTTCGTATGCAAATCTTCGATGCTCTGGAGCAAGACCAGCCGGCCTCTCCTGGTCAGATACTGATCCACCGCGCCAATCTTTCCGCGAAAAATACTGTAAACAGGAACGCCGAGGGCTGCGGCCTCTCTATTCATCGTGCCGCCACCACTGATGACTAAGTCCGAGTGCCAAATCAGGTTGAGGCCGTCCACGATTCCCTCTGGGATGCGCATCTTGCCGTTCGAAAAAAGGCCGGGCCACCGCTTCCTTAACCCAACTGCTTGTTTCTCATTCCGAGGAAGCACCACAAGTTTCAGTTCGGCCTTTCTAGCTAGAAACTCGACTGCAGCCTCGAAGAGTTCATCGCTCTGTGAATTGTGATAGTGGGCCTCACTCGCTGGCGGTCGCATAGTCACCACCATGTCCTGCTCCCCTAGTCCGAGTTGCGACCTGATGCCGGGCCTCGGGACAAATCGAGGGACATAAACGTCTTCCTTAATGCCAGGGTATTTCAATGTTGGACGGTGAGTGAATTCAAGGGCCGTATCCGGAATTACGTCCGGGCACATATGCAGCGTTGGGCGAATGAAGGCCCAACCCGTTGCGAACTCATAATCACCCAAGACCAGGGATGGAACCCTGCAAATCGCAGACGCAATTAATTGAGAACGCGAACAGTGAGAGACGGCTAGGACCGGCTTTTCCCTCAGAATTGTGGGAACCAATTGCGACGCTCGAAAGCACAACCCAGCAACCTTGCGGATTTTGCTTTTCCCTGAGTGACGGCCGACCAGCTTGTAGTTCAGGTGAAAAAGATCAGCCAATTCACGCACTTGAAAGCAATCGCGCGCCGTAATCACCATCGAATAATTGCGCTTCTGCAGTTCTTCGATGATGGGGGCGAAAAACGGAACGTGGGGTGAGTTATCCAGATCGATCCAGATCTTTCCTTTCGAGCGCGCCGCCGGAGATCTTTGCGTCTTTGCCAGCGTAGGGCCCCCGGCTGAGGCCTGGGCCGGAATTTCGAAATTCATATCGGAACTCAAGTGTCGTTTCACAGGGGGATGTCAAACTTCTTAGTCAGCACGGCTCTCAGACAAAGCAGCTGGCTTCAGATCCGGCCTTCCTCTCCCGGCAGTCTCGACGACAAGGGAATTGGTCACTTCCTGGACGATTCGTTCCTGCTGCCATTGTTCGAGCTGGGGATACATTGGCAGAGACAATATTTCCGCCGCCGCCTTTTCTGTTACCGGAAAATCACCGATTTTGTGTCCCAAAGGCGCATACGGTGCCTGAAGGTGGAGGGGTGTCGGGTAGTGGATCTGGGTTGTGATGTTAGCTTGGGCGAGACGCGCCTGAAGTTGATCCCGATTCTTAACCCGGACCACGTAGAGGTGATAAACAGCCTTGTTTAGGGGAGATTCGTAGGGCAGGATGATTCTGTCGATCTGCGACTGAAACAGCCCCCCGTAGCGGCGCGCATGTGTGCGCCGTTTTTTGTTCCACTCTGCCAAGTGCTGCAGCTTAACTCGCAGAAACCCGGCTTGGATCGAATCCAATCTGCCGTTATATCCTTCTATTTCGTGTCTATACTTTTGCGTTTGGCCGTGGTCGCGCAGCATACGAACTTTTCCTGCGAGTTTTGGGTCGTTTGTCGTGACTGCACCAGCCTCCCCGCAAGCGCCCAGGTTTTTCCCGGGATAGAAGCTGAAAGCAGCCGCCACACCCATCGACCCTGCCTTCTTCCAGCGATTTTCCCTTCGGGAATAATAGGAGGCCCCGTGAGCCTGGCAGGCATCCTCGATCACTAACAGATTGTGTCGTTCTGCGAGCTCCAGGATCGGGTCCATGTCCGCCATTTGGCCGTACAGGTGCACGGGGACGATTCCTGTTACTCGACTTCCCGTTCTCCGATTCAATAACTTTCCAGTCCCACGGTCGAGGCAGCACTGCGTTTCAATGTATTCATGGAGTTTTCGCGCATCCATGCTGTAGGTGCGCTCATCGACATCCACGAAGTCCGGGCGCGCGCCGGCTTGGGAGATCGCTTCCGTGGTCGCGATAAAAGTGTTCGGAACCGTGACGACAGTATTGCCTGGCTGCACTCCAGCGGCAATCAGCGCAAACCGCAGGGCGTCTGTTCCATTACCCACTCCCACGCAATGCCCGGCATCGCAAAAGTTTGCAAACTCCCACTCGAACTCTTCCACTATCGGCCCGCCGACGAATCCAGCCGTCCTCAGCGCGTTTCTGAATACCGAGACGAGTTCCTCTTCTAGTTCCTGGTGGGGCGTCACCAGGTCCAAGAAAGGAACCCTGCGGCTGCCGCTCATGACGCCACCTTCCATCCTGGCGTGATCAAGCGAATCAGCCTTGCCGGATTTCCAGCCACAATCGCATTATCCGGCACGTCGTGAGTCACGACGCTCCCCGCACCCACGAGAGCGTTCTCACCAACGACGACCTTCGAGAGTATTGTCGCGCCGGAACCGATGGAGGCGCCTCTTTTCACCATCGTTGCCTGCACTTTCCAATCCTCTTCGGTTTGGAGTTTGCCTTCTGAAGTAGCGGCACGCGGATAAAGGTCATTGATGAAAGTTACGCCGTGGCCCACGAAAACATTGTCTTCAATGGTCACCCCTTCGCAAACAAAGCTGTGGCTAGAGATCTTGCAATTCTTGCCGATTCTGGCGTTTTTTTGAATTTCCACGAACGCGCCTATTTTGGTGTGGTCCCCTACTTCGCAACCATAGAGATTGATGAATTTAGAGAGCTTGACATCTTTTCCCAGGCGCACATCGGGGGCGATGCTGTGGTACTTGTTCATAGCTGGATGGCTTTTCCTCGTCCTTTCAATGACTGGTCGGCCGCGTCAAGCATTTTGACCACCCGCAACCCTGCGACTCCGTCATTGAATGGCGTTCGGTCGTTCAGTATGCAGTCGATGAAGTATGCAAGCTCGGCCTTCAGGGCTTCTGTCTGTTCAATTTTCGGCGCCCAAATATCTCCAGAGCGGTAACTCACCAGCAAATCATAGACGCCCCGGCCGTTGGTCATCTGCACGCCCTTGTCGTAGACCTTGATTTTTTCATCGGCCTCGAGATCGTTCCAGACCAACATCTTTTTCTCGCCCCCGATCAGAGTCGTCCGAACCTTGACGGGAGAAAGCCAGTTCACATTGATGTGCGCGATCACGTTGCCGGGAAAATAGACGGTAATGAAAGCCACGTCCGCGAGACCGTTCAAATGCTTCCCACCCGTGGCGACGACCGCTTCAGGTTTTTCTTGAATGAGGTAATCCATGACGGACAAATCGTGGGGTGCGAGGTCCCACACAACGTTTACGTCGTGTTGGAAGAGGCCGAGGTTTACCCGGGTCGAGTCATAATAGTAGAGAGCACCCAAGGTACTCTCATCGATGAGCTGCCGGATTTTCTTCACCGCGCCTGTGAACAGAAACGTGTGATCCACCATAATCTTGAGTCTTTTCCGATCTGCCAATTCGATTAGCTCTTCGGCCTGCTGCGGTGTCGAGGTGAACGGCTTCTCGACGAAGACGTGTTTGCCATTCTGCAAAGCAGCTTTGGCCAGGTCGAAATGTGTCCACACTGGAGTGACCACCGCGACGGCGTCGATTTGAGGGGAGGTCAGGAGCTTTGAGAAGTCCGTGGTCAGTTCGACACCCGGATAGACTCGCTTCGCGCGTAGGAGCGAATCGGAATTCTTATCACAAATCGTTACGAGCTGGCAGTTTTCCAGACTCTGCAGATTCCTGACCACATTCGGGCCCCAATAACCGTATCCGATAGCGCCAACACGAACGAGGGTTGATGAGCTCAGGCGAGTTTGGAGTCTCACGCTTTTTGCTATCTCCGGGGTATTACCTATTGGATAGTCATATCGAACGGAATGTACATCGGTCGCCATAAAGCGCCCTCCCAATTGGATAGGTCTTGTGATGTGAACGGTTCAGTACGCGCCTGCTCCAAAAAGGACAGCACGCGGGGTCTGCAAGAGGATCTTAATATCCAGCCAGAGCGACCAAGTTTTTGCATATTGGAGGTCCAGACGAACCATGTCGTCAAACTTGAGTCTGCTTCGACCGTTCACCTGCCACAACCCTGTAATTCCCGGTTTAGCCTCCAGCAAGCGGCGCCGGTGCCAGATCTGATATGCCTCCAGCTCGTAGGGAATGGGGGGACGCGGCCCGACAAGAGACATCTCGCCTTTCAGTACGTTAATGAATTGCGGAAGTTCGTCCAGACTGGTTTTACGTAGAAACTTGCCTAAGCGAGTGATTCGCGGATCGTCTTGAATTTTGTAAACCGCGTTTTGATTATCACCAGCTCCCGCCGGATTCACCTCTCCGGCGATGAACCGTCTTATATACTCCTGGTGAATCCTCGGATCGTTCTCGCACTTCATAGATCGGAATTTCAAGAATGTGAATCTCAAGCCATACCGGCCCACTCTTTCTTGCTTAAATAGGATTGGCCCTTTTGAAGTGAGTTTGATGGCAAGCGCAATAATGACGAGCACAGGGGAGAAAAGAATCAAAGCTGTAATGCTTCCCACAATGTCTATCGACCTCTTCACAATGCGGGAAACTTTCCCCGCCTCGTCCCGTTCGAACAAGTCCGGATAAAGCTTCGCGTTAGCCAATCGACCGCGGCTGCCTTTGTCCCATTTTTCTGGAAACAAATAGAATGAGATGTAGATTCGATCGACTTGCTCCGGACTCAGTTTTGCTCGCAATGACGCCATCACTTTAGCGCGCGTAGAGTCCTTCATTCGCTCCCAGTTTCCAATGTTGCCGAGCTCGGTGAAAATGACGCCGAGGATCGCGTCCTCGCTATACCATCCGGCAATGTCCGTCTCTCTTGTGGCGCCCGAAAGTGCCGATGCTATTTCAGACAACGTTTTTTCGTCCGTACTCGTTTTGAGAACAGTTTCCACTTGCACGAGCATTAACAGGAAGCACCTGCTGGAGCGCTCCGCCCTCTTCCGTTCCCAGCAGAAAATTCTCCGGAATACGTTCTCGGCAAGCAGTTCTTGACGGGGTCCGTTCAAAGAACGGCGTAGTCGCAAAGTAATCTTGGGCAGTCTTGGCGAAACGGACTTTTCTTTCATCTCGGTTAGCATTGGCGTGTTGATTCCTTTGTATTGCACGCGTGGAGTCTTGAATGTACGACGGACTATCTGGATTCGGTTTACACGTATGCTGGAATGGAAGAGGCTGAGAAGCTGGCTGGAATCGGTCTCACCCAAGATTCGTCTACTTCTACAGCCACGGAGCGCTGCAGCAGTGTGACCGACAAAACAAGGCGATGACCACCCTTGAAACTCAGCAAGACCCCCTCAAGGCCACTGAGTGGACCGCATTCGACTCTCACTTTTCGCCCGACTTGCGTGCACGGCCAAGGTTGTCTCGGCAACCCAGATTGAATCGCGGACTGAATGGTGGCAATCTCCGCCTCATCGACCGGTACCGGGTTCTTACCGTTTCCCACTACCTGGAGTACTCCTGGCGTAACAAGTATCGGCAAGCGATCCAGTGGGTTGAACCTGCAAAACAAGTAGCCTGGAAACAAGGGCAGTTCAAGTTCCTTTATGCGGTCGGACCACCGCCGTCGAGACTTGTACACAGGCAGAAAAGGTTCGTATCCTTTGCCGCGCAGTTGGGTGGCCACGAAGTTCTCAGACCTGCACTTGGCTTGTAGCGCGAACCACGGATAACCATTCATTTGTGATGCCATGTTACTGTTCGGCCCCTTTCTCTGCTGGTCTTTGCTAGGATCGCGAACCACGGCCACTCTTGATCCCGCATGCCCATCCTTCCCCTGGATAGGCTACCGCTGTAAGAGTCCCATTATGCTTGGAACGCTCATACGTCCAAGGCCTTCGTCCCAGAGAAAGCATTCGTCAGCTTGTTAAATAACTTTGCTGACGCGATCTGGAATTTGGCCCGCGCTAGAAGGTAGCTGATGCGAAATCCGCTCACAATCAGGTGTTAACCGCAATTATTGCAGCGGAACATTACTCATAGGGGCTGGCGTACCTTTTCATCGAAATTCTGCGGAAATCGCGCGACGAGGCGATGCGATTGCTAAGCGCATGCAAGAATTGTCGGTCCTGTTGACCGGTAGAGAGGAGCGATTGTCGCGCTCAAAATCTCTTCACATCAACCTGAACCCGTTGCAAATGCGTGGAGCTAAGACGCCTTGCTCATCCGCCTTCAGGTATTGCCCTGGTTTCAATGCCGTGATTTCCCTGATTGTCTCCGCCACACCTCTCTGAAAATATGCTGGGCGAGCCCGGCAAGCCAGTTCAGGCCAAACGTTTGTTTGACTTAACGATATGCTCTTCGATTCACCTGCCTATTTCTTGTTCCTCATTCCAGTGGTGCTGCTCTACTGGCGCCTCAATCATCGAGCTCAAAACATTTTCCTTCTCCTTGCGAGCTACTTCTTCTACGGCTGGTGGGATTGGCGATTTCTTGCGCTCATGATCGGCAGCACCACGGTGGATTTTCTAATCGGCCAAAGAATTTCCCCCAGTCGCTCGGACCCCAACCGGAAAAAATGGTTTATCTTCTCGCTCATCTTAAATTTCACGATTCTTGGAGTGTTCAAATATTTCGACTTCTTCGCCGGCTCTTTCGTTGGCGCCTTGGATAGGCTTGGACTTCACAACATTCCTTTACCTTTGATTCGCATCATTCTCCCGCCCGGAATCTCTTTCTATACTTTTCAGGAAGTCGCCTACATCGTGGACGTCTATAAAGGAAGAATTGAGGCTTCCAAGTCTTTTTTTGACTATGGTCTCTTTATCAGCCTATTCCCGCACTTGATTGCTGGCCCGATTCAACGGCCAAACCACTTGCTACCCCAGGTCCAGAAGGAGCGGACTCTCGACCCGGATCGATTCTTCGACGGCCTGATGCTTATCTTTTCCGGCCTCATTCGCAAATGCGTGGTCGCGGACAACTGTGCCCTTCTCGCCAACGCGGTGTTTGGCGGCCAATTCGGCCCTTCAAATTTCTGGCTTGTACTGCTCGGAACTTACGCGTTCACGTGGCAGGTGTACGGGGACTTCAGCGGTTACAGCGACATTGCTCGTGGCAGCGCCCAACTCCTCGGCTTCCATTTCATGGTCAATTTCCGCCAGCCCTTTCTCGCCTATCGCCTCCAGGATTTCTGGCGCCGCTGGCACATCAGTCTGAGCAGCTGGCTTCGCGACTATTTGTACATACCACTCGGCGGCAGCGCCGGTGGAAACTGGAAAACTTCCAAAAATCTTTTTATTACCATGGTCCTCGCAGGTCTCTGGCATGGCGCGAATTGGACCTTTGTCATCTTTGGCGCCATTCACGGTGTCGTGCTCTCCGTCGAGCGCTACTTCTTCCCCGCCAAATCCAAATCGGCAGGCGCGGATCTCGCTCAGCTCCCCACCGGTTTTTTCTCTCTCTGGGCGCAGAGAATTCTGACTTTCAACATTCTTGGCTTGAGTCTGGCTTTCTTTCGAGCGCCCTCCCTCCATGCAGCCGTTCAACTGCTGGCAGGCTTGTCCAATTTCGCATGGCGCAGCGAATATGCCTCGGCGTTCTTCATGCTCTGCTTATTCACTATTCCTCTCTTCGTTGTGGATCTCCTGTTGGAAGCTAACAACGACGAATACCCTTTTGCTAAATCCACCTATGCCTTCCGAACTTCTCTGGCCGCCGCTGCGCTTGTCGTGCTGGCACTTTTTTCTGGGAGCAATCTAAATGCCTTCGTCTATTTCCAGTTCTAAGCACAGCGCCCTGTTCTACGCTAAACTTCTGGTCGGCATCTGCGCCTTTCTCATCCTTGTCTTCGAATTCTTGAGTGATTTTCTGCTCAAACACCACTCCGAAACTTACGCCCGCATCTCTGAACAGTACGCTGAAGCTGTCAACATGCGTCCAGCAAATCCCCACGAGCCGACCTCTGTCCTAATGGTCGGCAACTCATTGTTGCTCTATGGTGTCGACGTGGATCGTTTGAAGAACTTGACCTCCGGCCGCGTTCATATCTGTCCCATTTTCCTCGAAGCCACTGCGTACTACGACTGGCTCTACGCCCTGCAGCGCCTGTTTCGCGAAGGATCAAGACCTCAAGTCGTGGTCCTCGGTATTGGCGTGAACGGCTTCGTCGCCGACAGCGTTCGCCAGGAGTATGCGCCCCTAATGCTCTTTGATCTTCGAGACTCCCTCAGCGTAGCTTCCGATCTCCGCATGGATCGCACCGCCACCAGCAACCTCTTACTCGCTCACTCGAGTGTTTTCTGGGACACGCGCAGCGTCCTTCGTACCCAGATTCTCCGCCACACAGTTCCCCATTACCAAGAACTCGTCTCACTCCTCAAGCCGCAGCCTGCCATTCCCCCGGCCCCCCAATTTCAAGCCATTGCAAATTCTCGTCTCGAGCAGCTCCGATCGCTCTGCGAGGCGTATGGCGCAAAATTGATTCTTCTTGTCCCTCCAACCCCATCTTCCGAGGACGCCGTCCGTCAAATGACCATCGCTTCACAAAAGGCCGGTGTCGATACCTTGGTCCCCATCGATCCCACCGCGCTCTCCGCCAAGTATTACCTCTCCGACGAACTCCATCTCAATCCCGAAGGCGCAGCCCTCTTCACCGCAGCACTAGCCGAATTCCTCCCTCAGACCGTTATGCGCGAATCCATGGCCTCCCCCGACTAGCGATTCGGGGCGTCTCTTCGGAAGTGCCCCATCTAGAGCTGCTTATCTCGGTAGAATGGATTTTGTAGGTCTCTCGTAACCCCCGCATCAACCATCTGGCTAGATTAGCAACTCGGGACCACGCTTCGCAGGATCTGCGGATCTAAGCCCCGCTCACGGATCAAAACCGCTATTTTGAAACGAGGGCAGGCCAGGCGTTCGATTCTTTTGTGGAGGTAGCTTCAAAACTCCGTCTCGCAAAACCCAGTTTCCCGGTGGCCACCGTCACATCGTCCACCGTCGCCACTGCTTCCACTAGCGCGAAGTCTTCAACAAACTTAAGGACTTGTAGTTCAATCTCCATTCTGTCCCCTGGGACCACCGGTGCCAGAAATCTCATGTTATTGATGGACCCGAGCACCAGGAACTCCTCTGGCCGCATTCCGGTTCCGGTCGTCTTAGAGAAGAGAATGGAAGCCGATTGCCCGATTGCTTCCACAATCAGCGTTCCTGGCATTATAGCGTGCTCGGGGAAATGACCCAGAAACTGGATTTCGTTTCCCGTAACATTCTTTATAGTCCGGATGCTCTTTCCCGGCTCCATCGAGATGACACTATCGACCATTATCATGGGAAACCGTTGCTTTAGGACTGCTCGCACTTCCTCATATTTCATCAAAGCCACGGCCATCTTTTAGTTGTCCTTTCTTTCGAAATCGCTCGACGAACATACCCCGACACATCTCACGCACATTTCCGTCCAAGCAGCTTTGGCAGACAGACAGGCAGGATTCGAATCGAGCGATTGAGCCAGCAAGGATTTGAATCGCATACGCGTTACCGCGACCGTAGAATCATAGCCGTAGCGCGTGGCAAGAACCGTGAGCCGGGAGGAGCCGTGCCTGCATCGGAGACGAGGCGCGTCACTCGCAAGCCAGCAGCTTCCGCCATTTGGAGAGGCTCGCTCTCCTGGTTGTATTCGAAGACATGATCTCTCTGCGGGGACTCGATGGCCGTGCTGAAGAACACCAGTCCATCTTCTCTTGAAGCCTTGTGAGAAATCGCCTTGAAAAGCGGTACCGGATCGGGCAAGTGCTCGGCAAGCATTGCAGAAATAATTCCTTGGTATTTTCCGTTGGTGTTCGCATCGTCAGTTTTCAGCGCGTCTTTGACCGCGAAACTGACGCGACCTTCATGTCCGGACGCGGCGAGCAGGCGATTTGCGACAGCTATCGCGGGGGGGCTGATATCGAAGCCCTCAATACGAAGGTCCGGTCGCTCCTCCGCAGCCAGAAGGCTCAAAACGCCGTGCCCTGCTGCCAGTTCGAGGAGAGACGCGTTTCGACCCAACCGCCTCAAGAACTCGTCTCGGAACATCGCGATATGCTTGATCATGGATGGCCAAAGTGCGTAGATAAGAATGGCAGCCCACATGTAAGGCACTGCATACCCCTCATCCTCGTAAACTCCAGACATGATTTCCGGCATGCCTTCAGGGGTGTATCTGCCAGCGCGTTCGTAAACCTTCTGGGCCTGAGCGACGCCGAAGCAATACCGGGCATAGCCGCATGCCGCATCGTCGAATACCTTCTTCCCATAGGCCGCCTCCGCCCAACGCGCCAGCGGATTCAATAGCCATGAGCACAGTTCCTTGTTCGCCTCGAAAGTCGCTCGCGCACTGGCTGCGAGCGGTTTCGCTTTGCGATCCAGAGCCTCCAAAAATAGTTCCGCATGTTCCATGTCGACACCCCGCTTGCTCTATTCTTGAGAAGGTACATGACGGACGAGACGCACCATCGGACGAATTAGATCGGCTCCGTCCCAAGGAGAGCTGAAAAGATGCATCCGGCCCATCTTCACCACCCTATCGACGCCGTTGCGTCCTGCCGTTTGGGCGAGCTTCTCCTCCCTCTCGGCGGATTTCACGGCCACCCCAAGGGTCTGCACGGTTCCATCAAACTTCGATATGACTTCCGAGAGTTCGTTCGCGAGAAGGACGCTGAGCGTTCGCCCCTGCGTCGGCTTTGGTATTTCGGAGCCTCTCCCCAACAGGATGGTCCAATCTGGTGAGGCGGGAAACACCGCGCGGTTCGCAGTATCTTCAAGAAGCCACAACGCACGAGCCAGACAAATCCCCGAGGTCAACGAGGGTTCGATCTGTTGGCGCGGATGCCCAAGGTTTTCCTCTTGAAGAGCCCTCCTCAGATCGTTCACGAATTCACCGGGATCGCATCCGGCCCCGTATTCGAGAAATAATGTTTGGGGCGATGAGCAAGCTCGTTGCTCAAATTGCCACAGGTCCCGGGCAATGCGTCGGCACCAGGACGACCGTTCAGCCGGATTGCCCCACGTCTCAGCGTCCATCGCCGCAACGGAGAGCCGCGGGCCAAAGACCGCGACACGCGCCCAATGAGGAAAAGACAGCTTACGCACTTGCGAGACCGCCTGCGCACCGCCCCAAATCATGGCGCCATCCACGGCCTGCGCCATGGCTTCGTGGATATCCGTGCGCGAATGATCGAAACTCACCATGCAAGTACGGGCCGTCAACAGGCCTTTACGATCCACCTCCTGCAGTTTCTCCATGATCTGCTGTGTAATCTCGAGCAAACCGCTCGGAACACGGACAAGGCAGCTATTGCCGCCGAGGAGAGCGCACGTGAGAGACAGGATGGGCTGGATTTCAATATTCCCAGCTGGCCAATGACCGACTGTTCCCAGCGGGAATGCCCGCAGCCTTGCTCTTCCATCTTCCCGCCAGTGGCCGTCGAGAAAATCCGGGCCCAACTCGCGTACAAGAATCGGCTCCAAGGTGCCTCGACGAAGCCAAAGCCGGAGAAACGCCAGCCCTGGGACTTGGCGTAACTCGCGGCCATCCAATGCCCCGGCCCACTTCTCAAAAACATCGAGGACCGTCTGAGGAGCAATCTCCTGTTCCCGCGCAATCTCGCGTAATCGCTGCACCACGCAAATAATCTCTTGGGGTGAATGCACTTCCTGGCTCAGCATCAGGTCATTCATGCGAACCGCTCCCCTGCCCCTATTGGTAGCGAGTGGTTTCCAAATTGCCGCATCCCCGGACCTCGGCCTTTGGCACTCTTCCTGCGAAGCGGAAACTCGTGCCGCGCCTTCCGCACGGACACTCGTCGTAATCTATGATTTCAGCCATATCCTCTGTCAGCACTAGAAACCCTGGGAAGCTGGTCGGCAACACGCTGCAAACCTGCACCAGGCCTTTCTCTCCGGCTACGACGGGCGCAAGCGTCAGAGGATTCCTCACGACGATCTCTGCAAACGCCGGCACATGCTTGTTGCCGTGCTTACAATCCGGATAGACGACCCCGACGTTCTCGACCATGCCGTAAAAGTCGATGACACGATCCGCCGAACAGCCAAACACCGATGCCACCCCTTCCATAAATACTTCCCGTGTGACCGCATCTCTCTCTAAACGTTTCCACCCCCCGCTGTGCAGCACACGGACGTTGGGAATGCCGAGGGTAATGCCGCGGCTTCGCAATGGCTGCACAAACTGTGTCCACATTACGTAGGTAAAGCCATAAGCCAAAACCTCGACCTCTCTCCACCTTGCAGCAAAAGCGAACAGTTTCTCCAGATCGAGACTCGTATTTCCCTCTGGATCGCGACGCAAACAGCAGTCCACCTCTGTCGCAAAAGACCTTAGGCCTTGAATGGCGGCCCCCCGTGCCCCAAGCTCACCCTGCGTACTTAGGTTTTCTGGTGTGTCGATCACCAGGTAAGGCTTCCGCGCCGGTCCGATGAAATCTCTAATGATGGTAGTGACGCCTTTTGTCATCCGTTTGGCAGTTTCGGCATCGAGAACTACGCGACTTGGCACCTGGCCCGTAGTTGCACTTGAAGTGAGAGTGCGCTTCACCTCGTTGGCCTCAACCAGAGCCAGAGGCGGATTCGCCTTGAACGCCCCGACCGGCAGATACGGCAGATCGGCAAGTGTGTCCGCCGTGTCGAAATGAACAGGCCAGTGTTCCACGTAGTTGCGAAACCGCAGATTCCGGTTGCAGGCGTATGCGAGTTCCTTCTTCAACAGCGCGAGCAGGGAGGTGTGCCGTTCCTTCGGTTCCAGCCTGTAAAGCGCCTCTGTGAAGAGGCTGTCGATGCTCTGCGTGATTTCCGCCGGCGCGCTCATATCGTCTGCAACTGTGATCGGGCAATCTTGCCGTTTGCCGTTTTCGGTAATTCAGGGACTACTCTTACTGAGACACACGTCCATTGGGGAGGAAGCGCACGTCGAACTCTTTCGCCAATCATGCTGGCTCGGTTGTCAGCAACGATGAAGAGCGCTAGAGCTTCTCCTGTTTCTGGATGCTGCGTCGCTGTGGCAGCGCACTCGTAAACGCCGGGAACGGCCGCCACCTTGGTTTCCACTTCCCCAAAGCTGACTCGCAGGCCACGAATTTTTATGAACTCACTGGTGCGCCCTTTAATCCAGAGGTATCCTTCGTCGTCACGGCAGGCCAAGTCGCCCGTCTTGAGCCAGCCGCCGACAAACTTGCGCTCCGTTGCTTCGGCATCATCAAAGTATCCGGAGCAGACTGACGGACCACGCACCTGAATCTCACCGGTTTGCCCGTCAGCCAGTTCGTGCCCTTCGTCGTCAACGATGCGGATCACCAGATTGTCCAACGGCAGACCGACACTGCCGAGCTTTTCCTCAGAGCGCTTCGACGCCACATAGGAAATCCGGGCCGTGGCTTCAGTCTGGCCATACATGACAAAGAACTCGGCCGTTGGCACGATGCTGCACATCTCCCGGACACTTTCGGGGGCAAGTGCGCCCCCTGCTTGCAGAAAGCGCCGCATTCCGGGCAACGATATGGACCGAAGGTTGGAGCGCCGAAGGAGGATGTTATATACGGCTGGCACCCCTGCGAACGTGGTACAAGCGTATGAATTGATTGCGCGCAGGACCTTGTCTGGAAACATAAATCTCGAATCGAACACAACCCCGCCCCCCTGATACAGATGGGAGTGCATGACGCTTGCGCCGAAGCAGTAACTCACTGGCATGATCAGCATGGCCTTATCGTCCGTCCCCAGACGCTGGCTTCGGACAATGGCCTCTGTGTTCGCCCTCAAGTTGCCGTGGCTGACCATCACCAGCCGCGGTGCACCGCTGGAACCCGAAGTGGGCATTAAGACCGCTAGGTCTGCTTCCGCACATGACGCGGGCCGCAACGTTTGGGGCGGGCAAGCCTCGAAATTGCCTTCGATTTGTGTAAAGCCATTCTTTCTTGCCCAATCACAGCGGACGCCTTTGGCGACCCACACAGCTTTCGCGCGTGCCCTTGCGAAGAGTGACTCCCCGGAAGTTGCGAGAGTCCGCTCGTCCGCTAACACAGGTACCAGCCCAGCATACATGGCCCCTAAGTAGGCCAGCGTACTTGCGGGACTCAGACCACAACTGATCAGCACTCGGTCGCCCGCTTGCAGGCCGGCCGATATAAATCCGGCCGCAAATCCGACGATCAAACCTGGAACTTCTTCGCCGCAGTGCTTTTGCCCGGTGGCCGCGTCAATCAAATGGGAATTCTCTCCCAGTCGCCGGAGCAAGCGGCCCGCGAAGTTCGAATCATTAGACCTGCACACCTTGAACCTTGCCGAGCTTGGATTGAACAACTCTGCAAATCTCTCTCACATTCTCCATCGCCATTAAGTCATCTACGTCGAAAGTTATCCCTAGAGCTTGCTCGAGGCTGCTCGCCAACTCCACGTGCCCCATGGAATCCCAGGCGGGAATGTCGGCCGGTGTCGAGTCGAGGGTGACGGTATGCGGATCTATGTCAAAGGTAGAGCTAAAGGCGGCTCTGACTTTCGCCAACAGTTCTTCCATGATTAAATTCTCTTTTCTCTCCAATCTGTAGGTTATTGAGCCAAGACGGTTCCTTCTTACGAGCTGCTTGATCCTTACGGAGGGGTACTGTCCTTTTGAAAATGAGCACGCGGCTTATGCTGAACGCTCGCACCTCCTTCCATTTGTTGGTCACGCGAGTACACCACTGCGCGGGAATATTGTCCGCCCAATAAAACCCGTACGCTTTTGTATATCCTTGCGAACGCAGCGCTAGCATCGCGCTATTCTGGAAAGCCGCGGATACTCCGCCCTTTCTTTCAGTGGGCGCCACAAATATGTCAAAGGTATATATTTCAGCGTTGGACCAACACTTAAACCCAAATCGTTGAAGATCCTCGTGCAAAACACGAGGGTTGTCCGTAGCTTCTGAAGTATAGTGCCACGTGTCGCCAACAATTACATTGTCCCGTGCAAGGGCATGTCCGCCATATCCCTGCTTCAGGTGATTCAATGCCTTTAAGTGCCTGAAGGGGACAGCAAACCGATAACTACCCGAGCGGAGCATGTCCATGCTAATTTCTAGCACTTTCAGCTTTGCGCTTGTAAGTGGCTCCGTACGCTCTGTTAGCTCCGACAAGTCCTTCTCAACGACTATGGCTATGCGCTTGAGAAACAATACTTCCTTGAAAAGGGACCTCCATCCATCTGACCTGACAAGATCAGCTACTTGAGCCACGCGCATTCTGAAGCCGTTCAGCATGAAGACCTCCTCCCTGCATAAAGCAAGCGACACCCATATGTGGCTCCACTCGTCTGCCCGCATCATCGTGCATCAAGTCGCGGACGTCGTACTGTATCGTGCGGGAAAGGTTAAGCAGTTTTAGACAACCTACATCCTCCGAGGTCCCAATTTCCTTTCTGAACTACAGCATCTTGGTCTCTCCTGCTATAGGGATCAAGGCGGGTTTAACTGTAATTTTTGGTAGGGTAGTAACCGGATGTGTGTAATATCGGGGCAATCGTATCTGATCAGCAGTTTCCTTATTTACAAGGCTCAACTCTTGGGCTCGCCAACATCGTCACCCTGCCCTAAAGCGTTTATCGCGGCAATTTATCTGAGGATTCAGATCTCCAAGTACCGCCATATATCGGACGAAGGGACTTCCATTCTCTTTGTATCGACTTACACATTAGACATCAAGTCGACTCTCTTATCGCTAGCCTAGCCGTGACGCAATCGGTTCATTGTGACTGCGAGCGCGAAGGGAATTTTGCAATCGCAACCGTTAGCTAATCATGGCCAGCTTCGACCCTTCAGGCAGAATTCCCAGCGGTATATTTTTTTACTGTTTCTATGCCCTTCTGCAGTGGGGGAATCGCTTGCTGAGAATCGTCCACAAAGTGCTGAACTTTGCCAAATCCCAAGAATATTCGCAAGCAAAGCATGCCAACGACTTGGGCTGCTAAGTATTTTTCTATCAGAGAGATAGCGCTGTTCTGAGGCGTCGATGCCAGTGGGCTGCAAATTGCTCTCAGACTCTTGAATTTACGATCCTAAGTATGTCCCCCCACGTGGCAAGTGAACAGGAAAGGTTGGGTACCGGTACGGGAAAAGACCTTCACGTACTTTGCTACCAGCATCACACCGAGATGCTCCTAAGACTACTAAGTGAGCCTGCGGAGGGAGTGCTGTACGCCTGCCAAGAGCCCAGTTGTCTAGTCCGCTTCGATAGGTCGGATGGATACTTCATCGACACAAAAAACTTACAGACTATCGAAGAAGAAACCACGCCTCGGGTCAGCTGTCCCAATGATGGGCACTTCATGTACCTCGCTGAGGTTATGCCTCAAAGAAGAAGCTTCCGCCTCTGGAAATGCCCGGAATGTAACGGGAGCCACATTAACGAGGAGACTTCTGGAGGGCTCGAAAAAAAGATGGGAGCGTGACCACTGGGTTTCGCTTCCTTGCCAGGTTGTTAAGAATCGTGGCCTCTTGCTGTTAGTAAGACCTTGCCCACACATCCACCCTGCCGGACAGTTCCAGACCGACAGCAAAGCTGCTCTCCGACACGCGCTGGCAGTAAACGATCCGCGCTTGTGAGCGCACGCCCTCCTTTGGCGAGCTAACCAGCACTTGTTGCCCCGGCTGCAACTTCCGCTCCGCGAAAACACGTGCGCCGTGGGCACTCACGTTCTCGGTCAACATCCGTTCGTTAAGCTTCGGTTCATCCCGCAGGCAAACTTCTACGCTCACCGTCCTCGCGATCCGCTTCTCGGATCGGCCACCAGACATAGTCCTCCTGGTTCCAGAGCGCTCGCGGGCCCTAGGCAGCATGTTCACTGTTAGGTTGTCCCGCTTTCCCGTTGGCACCTTTGTGCGCTTACGTAGCGTAGTCTGCTTTATCCGCAGACTCTCTAAGAGCGACGTATCCCTTCGCACCTTGATATCGATGAATTCAGCCTTGGCGCTGCAGCACTTCCTCCTTGTCGCATGTCAATACTTTGCTACCACCGTCCAGCTTAGCGGACAAGCGGAGTAAAACTGCAATTTCCCTGCGGGTGATCTCCTTAGTGCGTTCTAGTACCTGGCTCATTCACTGTTTCAGTACTTCGCCGTCAGCTTACCGTCCTTCGTTACACCAACGTCAGTGCCAGTAAGCCGCTGAGGGTCATCCGCAGGTCCATACGACCAAGGAAGGCGACCGACGCCATGCATAGATTGTGATTGCCCACTTCTCTAAGCGGCTCGCGTTCTAATTGGCTTAACCCGTTTGCCTTCCCAATATCTTGCCGACAAATCCTTGCACGATTTCGAACCCTGCCGACAGCCCTACATCGAGGCCACACTCCCGAGCTAGCGCCTGGAACACCGGTTCCCACTCGGAGGGCGGCAACTCAAGCTTTCGAGGCATGGGGTGCGTCGCCCTTTTCGCGAATGTCGCTTTTATTGCGGCCGCAAGTCTCGGATTGGCGAGTTTTCCGTGCTGGATTAGAAGCAGCATATCGATCAGATCTTTCGTTCTGGTATTCACGCGATCCCCGCGAGGTAGCGAGTCACTTCGTCGCCGATCCCAATATCCACGTGAAAGCGCGCGAACCCTCGACCGTCAATACGCGCATCGACGGGGTAGCGACTTCCACCCTCGGGCGCTCCGTCCAACTCTTGGCGCGGCTCTCCCACAAGAAACTCAAAGTAATCGTTGAGTTGGATCGCGGCGGAGTCTTGTAGCATCGCCCGTACTTGCTTCCGCCGCTCGTCGGGGTCTTTGGCTAGGCGAGTTCCGTCGTGAAGCGTCAGATCAATGTCTTTCGTCGTTCGTGCCGAACGAATCCGCAGCTTCATCGCATACCTTCCGGCACAGTCATTCCTCTCTACTACACGCGCTCGGTGTCGATCTTAAGGTTCAGCAGGAGTTGCTGCGACACGCGGATATTCGTACCACGATGAATATGTACACGCACGCGGTTCCCGCCGCTTTGAGAAAAGCAAACAGCAAAGTGGCTCGTTTGGTGTTGCCAGCGCAAGTAGCGTGAGCTTAATGCTCCCTTAAGCTCCCTCGCAAATCTGCAACTGACTGTTAGAAAAGGAGATGTTGGTAGGGGCGGTGGGGATCGAACCCACGACCTTCTGCCACTTTGCCGACTTGGGTCTGCCCCCGAGATAATAGCGCCAGAGAAGCCCTTGACACGCCAAATTGTGTTCGTGTCTGGACGAAATTGCCTCGTCAAAATTGTCCCCGTCTTGTCCCCGAACCACTAGAAAACAGTCGAAAAGATATGAACACAACAAAACGTAGACAAACGCTAACAAACTATAAAATAAGGGGCTTAACTGATTTTGCGGAAGTTAGCGATTTGGGGGTTTCAGATTAAAAGGCCGCTGCTCTACCACTGAGCTACGCCCCTGTGGTGCGAATCTTCAATTGCAGCATGGTCGCCATCGCAACAATCGCAACACGCCCGCACAAATTCCGCCACAAGAAAAATATCCCTTAACTTGACGCTCAACTTGATTTTGGAGAATCTCTTCTGGAGAAGGAAGCTAGGACACCGATTCCCTTTGCGTGCGCGGCCGTTTGCGCTTCCACTCATAATCTTTGCGCAACCGCGATTGATGCTTCTTCACCTGTCCTTCCAATTCACTGAACGCTTTCTTGCAGCACGCTCGGACATTTTCCGCAACCCCCGTGGCGTGCAGCGTTCCCGTGGGCAGCGACAAGTTCAGCGTGCACGTCTGCTCTTCCTTGCGCGAGTGCTTCGAAAAAACTCCGTGCACCTGCACCAGGTCCGGCGCATAACTCCGCAATAATTTACTCAGCTTTCCGATGTGCCGCTCGACTTCGGCTTCCACCGGTTCTTGGGACTCCACGTGCTTGTAGCTTATGGAAACGTTCATGAACGCACCTGTAGGAAATTTGCGGAAGGAAGCGCGACGCAGTGTTCATTCCTGCACCGCATCATTCCGCAAGCATAGCAGCCGCTTCCCTTCCTCGCAATCGCGGCCCGCCTTCATCCTGTTGGATGCTCGCCCACGCACCAGGTACCCCTAACATTTGTTAGGGTCCGCCTTCTGTGGCCGACCCTTCATGAACTCGTGGTTCTTGCCCGCAAGCTTGCCCCTTGTCGGGGCAAGCTAGACATCTCCCGATCCATACGAATCCCGGAAAAATCAGCTCGACCAGCCCGGGAACCCAATAGGAATAAAACAGCTCATCGCAGGTTTATACTTTCCGTACTTCTTCCGCGCATACTTGCCCCAATCCGGCCACGTGCCATCGAGGTCGGTGAATCCGTATTCCCGCGCCAGTCCCCACGAGCTGAACACGCGCCCGCTCTTCTTTTTTACGTTCGAATCGGCTGCCAGCGCTACCAACGCCCGACCGATGTACCTCGGTGATTCGGACACCGTAAAATCGGCAGGAGCATCGTTCTGATCCTTATAATTCACATTCGCGTCATAATTCCTCCACGCCGCCTCAGCATCAGCGGAACGGCAGAGTGCGAAGTGATACGGGGCATGGAGCCGGGGAGAGTTTCCAAGAAAAGGGCGCCCTCTTTACACCGGGCGCCATTTTCTTTGGGTTGGAGCGCTGGCTAGAAAAGGAGCTTGAGCGCGAACTGGAGTTGACGAGCGGAACCGAAATCGCCCGCCGGGAAACGAGTGCTCTGGATCAAGCCAAACCCGGAAGTGATTACGTTTCCTGGGTTGCCGAAAGTCGGGTGGTTGAAGATGTCGAAGAATTCGGTCCGGAATTGCAAGTTGAACCGCTCCGTAATCTTCGTGTTCTTGATGACCGAGAAGTCGGTGTTGATGAAGTCCGGTCCCTGCAGGCCATCGCGAGCAGCATTGCCGGGGTGACAGCTGCCCGGCACAACGACGTGAGTGCCAGTCGCGTTAAACGTGCAAGGAATTGCGAAGGCTGCGGTTGGCGTGGCAGCGCAGTCTGGAAAGGCCGCTGTACCGACCAGCGGCGCGTTGAAATTCTCGCACACCTGAGTATTGCTATAGAACTGCGCAGGGTTCCCGGTGGCGGAAACCTTCATTAGTTGATCGGGGCGCACGGTAAGGGTCGTACCGGCTCCTGTGTTGACGTTGACCAATGGAGTGATCGGGCTGCCGCTTTGGGCCTGGGTTATGACTCCGACTTGCCATCCCGAAACAAGGCGATTGCCTTTGAATGGCAATTCATAGAAGCCGCTCAGTACGAAGCGATGGCGGGCGTCGAACTCCGACAGGCCGTAGTCCCCGCGCGGATTAAAAGAGTTTTGCAGGGGCACGGCGTCACCCGAACTGACAGAGCTATAGTCGAAGGACTTGGAGTAGGTGTAGGAAGCCAGGAACTGAAGGCCGCTGGAGTAGTGCTTGTTCAGCGTCAGCCAAAGCGCGTTGTAGTTTGAGTTTCCGGGGCTGTCGAAGTGCTGGATGTTTCCGAACGTGCAGGTGGGGTTCGGAGGAGCGCACTGTGCCGGCAGGATGGGACTCGTCAGCGGAAGGGTGAGGAATGGCCGAGCCGTCCCATAGAACCCATTAGTTACCAGCGGTTGATTGGCGTTTTCCGTGATTTGCAGGTGCGTGCCTTTGACGCCGACGTAGGCGGCAGTCAAACCCAAAGTCGGGGTAATTTGACGCTCGATGGTGAGGTTCCAATCCTGATCGTAGGCATTGTTAAAATCAGGATTGATGCTGCTCGGACCCAGGCTAACCCTCGTGACGGCGGCGGCGGCGTTTTCCAAGGAGATGCTAGCGGCAGAGATGTTTAGAGGGAGAGCAAAAGGCGGGTTTCCGCTCAAGCCGGTGACGATGTTGGTGGTGGGATCCTGTGCGGTGATGGCATAGGCGGCGCGAACGGAAGTCTTGCCATCTTTAAACGGATCCCACGCAAAGCCGATGCGGGGCTCGAAGTTCTTGTTGTTGGTTTTAAAGGGTTGCGGGCTGGGAATCAAATTTCCAGTGGTCGTATCGAAGTTGGTGAATTGATCGTGGGCCGCAAACGGAGTCGAATTCCATTCGTAGCGCAAGCCGACATTGATAGTGAAGTTGGGCTTCCACTTGAAGCTATCTTGGGCAAACACGCCGTAGGAAGGTTCCACGATCTTGTCATTTCCCGCGCCGAGCAAGACGGTGAAGTTAAAAGCGCGGTCGGCAAGGAAGTTTGCCACGGAAGTAAACGAGAAACTGCCAATATTTTCCGCGATGTTGTTGTTATAAGCGCGGCGAATTTCACCGCCAAAAGCAAAGGAGTGGCGACCCTTCAGCAGGTTAACGGTATCGTTGAGGACGACAGTGGTGTCGCCGCGGCCTTGAGGTTCGCCTTGGGGGCCACCAAGTGCGAAGGCACCCGAGACGAGGATATTAGGAAGTCCAACAGCAACGGGAGCTCCAGTCGGCAAGGTGATGTCAAAGTTCGTGGGATCCAAAGCCGTCGGAGTGAAAGTGAGATGGATGCGGTTGTATCCCAAACGCACAGTGTTGGTGAGCGATGGGCTGAAAATATGGTCTTCGCTGAAGGTCAGTAGATCGCGCAAGCCATCACGTGTATCGCCGAACCCGGGGAGATTAGCTCCCTGGGTTGGTTCCTGGCGATGATCCCTTTGGACGACAAAATAGCCGTGCATGCGGTCCTTGCCGGACAATTCGTAGTCGATGTCGGCGGAACCTTGGTTCAGGGACACATTAGCGGCCGTAGAGCCGGTGAAGGCCGTGAAGCTGTTCGGGTCTCCAGCAACGTCGGGGCTCTTTGGCGCTGTATTGAACAAGTTGGCGGCGGGTACGAGGGTCAGAAGTTGCTTAACGGCGGGGGAGGGAGTGGCGATTTCCGCTGCGGCGATTTGCTCGACGCTGGGCACAGTCGTGGATAGTGCCAAACCTTGGCGCTGGCGAAGGCCCTCGTATGCAAGGAAGAAGAACAATTTATTTTTCTTGATGGGGCCGCCGAAGTCGAACCCAAAGTCATTCCTCTTGAACGGATTCTGCGCGGCAGGGTTCCCTTTGACTATCGCTGGATTAAAGAAGTTGCGGGCGTCGAGATCGTGGTTGCGGAAGAATTCAAATAATTCGCCATGATAATCGTTGCTACCCGAGCGGGTGGCAAGGTTGACAATCGCGCCAGAATTGCGGCCGTACTCGGCGGGAAAGGATGAATTGTCGATCTTGTACTCCGCGAGGGTATCGACCGGCGGTTGAAAGGTGACCTGGTTCTGAACCGGGTCGTTCAAATTGATGCCATTGACGAGCCAATTGGTGGTGTCTTCGCGCTGGCCGGCGGTATTGATGGCGAACGAACCCTGACCGCGGAGAGGAGCGGTGAGGAAGCCGTTCGCAGGAGGAGTGACGGTGCCGGGGGTGAGAAGGCCGAGGTCGACGAAATGGCGGCCGTTGAGCGGAATTTCCTGAACGGTCTTGTCGTTGATAACCTGGCTCAAGCTGGTTGTGGTGGTTTCGACCGTCGCGGCGTCCGCCATGATTTCGATGTGTTCTGTGGCTTTGCCGATTTTGAGCTGGACGTCCTGCGTGAGGGAGGTAGCGACTTCGAGCTTGAGGTCCGTGACGATGGTGGATTCAAACCCAGCGGCGGTGATTTCCAGGCGATAGCGCCCAATGGGAAGAGAAGGAAAGAGATAGGCGCCAGCGCCATCGGATTGAGTCTCGGATTCCACAGCGGTTCCCAGATTCTTGACGACAATCTTTGCGTTTGGAACCGCGGCTCCGGCGGGGTCGGTTACCGTGCCGCTTAAACTTGCCGTGGACTGTGCCAGGGCGCTCCCGTTTAGCGCGGTGAGAAGGAAAAGTAGAGCCGAAAGAATCCAGAAGACACAACTAAGTCGAGAACCGTTATTCCCAGTATTCATAACAGCAGCTCCTCCTATTTAGGCACTGGCAAAACCCTTGAGGTCAAGGCATGGATATGACACCTTGCGTTCTACGGTCGAACCTAGGGCAATCCCTATGCCACAGAGGGTCATTCGTTTATCTACTTAAATTGTACCGACTCAGTGAGTTCCATGAATGTGTTCTGGTCCGGGGGAGGGGGTAAATATGACTTATACAGAAATATAAATCCACCTACCGAATGTAATAGACTTAGGATATGTCCTTCGAAGAATCATTCTGAGGGTGCCTCGACGGGTAAAGAATAAAGGTGTCGCACTCAGAAAAGAAGCGTTGGAACAGTGGAAGGTAAGCGCGGGTTCAGAGTTTATTTCCTCCGTCAATACCGGATTGCAAAGAAACATCCCATTCAAATCGTTGGACAAGTCGCGAAGGGTGTTCTCGGCATTGCTGGCGGCGGAGTCCAGCGCTCCGCGTTACGCCGCTTCTCTCTCGCGATGGACTTTGGATCAATCTACCACTGCGCCCGCCAGTTGACGGCCACGAACACTCCGGTGGGTCTGCGAGAAGAATAGGAAGAAAGACTTTCATTGATTCAGAGGGCATCGCGAGAGCTGCGAATAAACAACTTGGAAGACAACCACCTACTTCTTGAACAGATCCTCGAACGCCTGCCGCGGATCGTTTGACCGCACATGCGCGGGAGGGGCCGCCGGACCCGCAGAGGGCTGCGCATACGAGGTCGGCGCGGTATCTTTTTCAATCGTCATGCGGAATTCGTAAAACTTGCAATCGTTCTTCGCGTCCTTCGGCGAAATGCGCTCCGGAATCGGCTGCGTGCACTCAAACTGCGCCCCGGAATCGAAGAACCGGCATTGCTTGCAGCAGTGCAATTCTGCCTGGCACTTCGGGCACTTCCCGTTCGGGTCGAATCCCGGCGTCAACACCGCTCCGCAGTTCGAGCAACGCCCGCGCGTCACCGTGCCCACCATGCGCGGCGTGCGCGGCCCGAACTGGTCCGCTCCCCGCGGCCCGCCCTGCGGCGGCTTGCGCTCGTACGATTTGTCTCTTTTTTCTTTCTTATCGTTCTTTTCCGCGTCGCGATACCCGCGGTGGCTGTACTTACGGTCCACAAACGCCTCCGTCCGTCAGTCCTGACGGACTGCAACACAAAAAACCTGTACTATGCAGCGATGACTCGCACTTCACCGTGGCTTGTATCCAATCGGAACGCTACACTCGGCCAGTTAGTACAATCTTCCCCAGGAGTTGCGGCCAGGACTGTCTATACCGAGCAGGAGATGGGACATCTATGTTTTTAGTCCTCTGGGAGTTCGATGTCAAGCCGGGCAGCGAACTGCGCTTTGAATCGGTATACGGCCCGTCCGGCGACTGGGCCGAGCTTTTTCGCCTTGACCCCAACTACCGCGAGACTCGCCTCCTCCGCAATCCTGAGTGTCCCAACATCTACCTCACGCTCGACTTCTGGCAATCCCGCCAATCCTACGAAAACTTCAAATCACTCCACTACGAATCTTACCGCGCGCTCGATGAACTTTGCGAAGGGCTGACCGTATTTGAAAAGCTTATTGGAACATTCGAACAATCCCAGCCCTGAAAAATCCGCATCCCCATCAGACGAAAAACTTCATCAAGCCGTCTGGCGGCAGATCGGGCTGCAAAAATTTCTGCGGCGATCCCGCGGCGCGCAACACCGCTTCCGCAGCGAGATACCCGCTGCGCACCGCGCCTTCCATCGTCGCTGGCCAGCCCGTCGCGGTCCAATCCCCGGCGAGAAACAATCCGGGAATGCTTGTTTCCTGTTGTGGCCGCCAGCGATCCACTCCAGGTTCCGGCGAGAAGGTAGCTGCCGCCTCTTTGATAACCGTGGCCTTTACAAGGTTGGCATCGCGCGCGGCGGGCAGCGCGTGCCGTACTTCCTTCAGGCAGAGGTCGATGATTTCCTGCCGCGGCTTTTGCAGCAAATCATAAGACGCGCTGATCACTAGTTGCAGGTACTGCCTCGCGCCGGATGCACTTTCTTTTCCGTTGGGGGTCCCATACAGTGCGGTCTTGTTGAAAATCCATTGTGTCGTGGTGTCCAGCAGCGTGATAAATGGTTCATGCATCACTTCGCGGTCGAACCAGAAATGTACGCCTGTAATTGGCGCATCTTTAATTTTGTCCAGGTTTTCAAACGCCGTATCGGACTGCTTCACGCTCTCCGGCAGCAATTCCGCCAGTGTCGTATGCGGCACGGCAAACACATACGCATCGGCCGTCTCTTCGCGTTGGCCGTCAAATCGCACTCCCGCAAGCACGCCATTCTCCATTTTCAATCCGCGCACCGGAGCGCGCAGAATCACTTCCCCGCCTTTGCGTTCGATGGCCACGCGGCAGCCGTCGTACAGATCCGCGAGCGCCACTGCCGGAACTCCCATGCGATAACCTGTTCGATTCGAAAGTACCGCCTTCCAGAAAACATCGACGCCGTAGCGGGCGTCGATGCGGTCCAGCTCTTCGGACAGCGCGCTTACGAGCACTACTCGCCAAAAGCGGCTGATCGCCGCGGGTGTTTGCTTCCGGCGGCGCAGCCACTCCAGCATGGTGATCCCGCCGGGCTCGTCAACATCCGCGGGATGCCCGCCACTTCTTATGATCGAAAGAAAAGCGCGGGCAATCGCAAGCTTGTCCTTCAGTCCGAGCGGTGAAAAAGTCAAAAACGAACCGGTCATGTGGAGCGGCGCCGGCAGCATGCCTGCGTGCATTTCACCGCGGCGCCCCTGAGGATCGAGGAGCATCATGCGGTCAAAGAATTTGATTTTGCTCTCCGAGCCAACGCGCGTATAAAAATCTTCCAAATTCGTGCAACAACCGAATGTTACATGCTGGCAATTGTCGACGTGTTCTCCGTCCGGCAAGACATAGGACGTTGCGCGGCCACCAAGAAAGGGACGCTGTTCGAACAACCGTACGCGCCAGCCGGCCTCAGCCAGCGCGACGCCGGCCGCCAGACCCGCCAGTCCGCCGCCGATCACGATCACGTTTTTCAAGTATGTTCTCTTCCGTCAGGCGCCCCAGGCGCGCTTTGGCAATGAACAGCATTTTTTCCGCCTTGGAGAGCCGCACACGCTCGCCGAACACGGCAAGATCGAGCGATTCGATGCGCGCGAGAAGCGCGCTGTAGGTATGCACCAGCAGCCATAGCGCGCCGCGGCTGTCCGAATCGATCAAATCCAGGAGGGCCGCACCTTCTTCATAATTCTGCCACGCGCGCTCGGTTTCAAAACGCAGTAATTCGCGCACCCCAAGCGTCGCTTCGCTCTTGCCGAAATCTTCCGGGGCGACACCGTAACGCTGCAAATCCTCTTCGGGAAGATAGACGCGGCCCATTTTGTAATCGTCGTGAACGTCGCGAATGATGTTTGTGAGTTGAAACGCCAGGCCAAGTTTTTCCGCGAGATCAAGCGCACGCGGATCGCGAAAGCCAAAAACGTGCGTGCAGGTAAGCCCAACAGTACCCGCAACGCGATAACAATATTCGCGCAGGCGGTCAAACGTCGGATAGGACCGCAGAGTCAAATCCATTTCGGCGCCACTGATCAGATCGTGCAGATAGCGCGCGGGCATTTTGTATCGCCGCATGGTATCGACCAGCGCGGGCAATACTTGAGGAGCGCCGCTCAGAGCCGCAGTTGCTGAGGTCATCGCCGTGTTGCCGTCGAAGAGTCGTTCCTGGCCGGTGACGGCTTCATCGAGCGCGGCACGCCATTTCGCAAGGCCGCGTTGTTTGGCGGCGAGATCGCCGCCTTCGTCGGCGACGTCGTCGACCAGCCGCATGAAGGCGTAAAGGGCGGCGAGCGCATCGCGTTTTGGTTTCGGAAGGAGGAAAAAGGCGTAGTAGAAATTGCTGTGCGCGGCTCGGGCGACCTGATGACATGCAGCGTAGGATTCAGTCAGCGTCATAGCAAGTTGTGGCGCAGCATGCTGCGCCCCTACAATTGCGGAGACTTCGACAGCGGGTGCTGTTTGCTGCCGGTCGCTCGTCAGGTAGGTCACGAAGGCTCGGCCTAGCAGGCGCGCCTGTTTGCCTTTGCTTACCGATGGACGATGGTGGAGCGTGTCGTAACCCATCGCTTCGATGGCGTCGAGCACCGCGACGCCGCCGCGGGTGAACATATCCAAATCGACGCGCAGGCGTCCGTCAACCATTTTTGCCAACGACGCACCCTCGGCAAACAGCCTGCGCGTTCGCGCGATTAAATCTTTCATCAGGCGCGCGTAGCGCTCGTCAAAGCGGCGCTCGACGATGTCTTTTTCGGTTAGTCCTTGCGCTCCTGCCACGTCAAGCGGAATGTAGATGCGGCCTTTTTCCAGGTCCCGCGTAACGTCTTGCCAGAAATTCGCGAGCTGCAACGCCGTGCACGTCGCATCCGAAAGTCTCTGACGATCCGCATCCCGGTAGCCGCACAGATACAAGACCAGTCGTCCAACCGGGTTTGCGGAGTACTTGCAGTAGCCAATCATCGCGTCCCAAGTGGGGTAGCGCTTCACCGTTTGGTCTTGGCGAAAAGCTTTCAACAAATCGGCGAACGGCTGCTTGGGAATGTCCTTGGCAACTATCGTCTCACGCAGCGCGACAAATACCGGATGCGAGGGCTTCCCCTCGTAGCACGCGTCCAGTTCGCGTTCCCACCAGTGCAACAAATCCAAAGCACGCGCGGCGTCCGGAACTTCATCGCCGAGATCGTCCGCCCAGCGGCAATAGGCGTACAGGTTGTAAAAATGCTGGTGCAAATCCCTCGGCAGGAGCCAGGAGACTACGTTGAAGTTTTCGTAGTGATGCGTCGCCAGCCAGCGCGTGTACTTCTGCGCTTCTTCCACGGAGCAGCCGGGCTCCGGGACTCGGCTCGCTAGTTCGATTTCGCCGGGTCGCAACATCAGAAAAGCAGATTCCTCGCTTCGCTCGGAATAACAAGCAGTCTAGAGTTTGCCTGCGTGCATGAAAACTAGGGTCGGACGGCCAGCTTGATTTCGCCGCTGCGGGCTTTCATACGTTCAAAGGCTTGCGGCAAATCTGCCAACTGGATCTCTTCGGTGACAAAGTCGTGCGCGGAAATATCGCCACGGCGGATGGCCTCAAGCGCTTCGCGAATGAACCTCGGCGTGTGATGAAACGTGGAGATCAGTTTGATCTCCGAATAGTGAATGGTGGCCGGCTCGATCTCCACCCGCGTTCCCGATGGCAGCCCGCTGAAGAAATTCACCACGCCACCGCGCCGCACCATGGCCAGCGCTTGCTTCCACGTCGCCGGATTGCCGGCCGCTTCCACTACGGCATCCGGCCCGCGGTCCTGATCCGTCAAACTTTTCACCACGCCGGCAACGTCAGCCGTTTCCGCCACATTGATGGTAGCCACGGCCCCCAAACGCCTGGCGACTTCCAGCGGCGCAGTCCTGCGCGCCAGCGCAATCACTCGAACACCACGGCGCGAGAGCATGCGCACAAATTTCAATCCAATCGGGCCGCACCCGATCACCGCAGCAGTATCGCCCGTGCGCACTTCCATCTCGTGGATGCCACGCAAGACGCACGCCAGCGGCTCAACCAGCGCGGCGCTCTGGTCATCCATGGCGTGCGGGACTTCCAGCATGTTCTCCATCACGATGCGTCCGGGAATGCGCATGTATTCGGCGTACGCGCCGTTGTTAAACAGCAGGTCTTCGCACAGATTCTCCTGGCCGCGCCGGCAATGAAAACAGCGCAAGCAGGGCGCGGAGTTCGCGGCAATCACCCGCATGCCGATGCGCCAGCGCGCGTCAACGCGCTTGCCCACAGCGGCGACGTCGCCGACGACCTCGTGCCCGAACACCGCCGGCGGCTGAATCATCTTGGCGTGATAGCCGCGCTTCCAAACTTTCAGATCGGTCCCGTCGGTAAGCGCCAGCCGCACGCGCAGCAGCACTTCATCGGCAGCCAACGCGGGCACATCGATCTTCTCGATGCGCAAGTCCTCGCTGCCGTAGAGCACCGCCGCCGTCATCTTCGACGGAACCATGACGCGCGCCACAACCGGCTTCACTTCTTCACCAACTTCAGCCTTCTTTGTCGTTGTCGCTCTCATGCGTGTGAAATCAGAATCTTCAGTGATTCGACCGTGGGCCGCGCCGCCAGTTCCAGCCCCTCCTGGATTCTATCGAGCGGAAACCGGTGCGTCACAATTTCCATGACCGGCAGTTTCTTCTTCAGCACCAGTTCGGCGGCTGAGTCTTGGATGTCCACCGCGGCGCTATAGCTGCCCAGGATTTCCTTTTCGTCGATACCCACGGCGGCGGCAGGAAATTCGATCTTGGTTACTGGATCGTTGGCAGCGAACAGAAGCACACGACCGCCAGGCCGCGCCGCTGCCAGAGCATCCACCACGACCGAAGGGTGAGCCACCGCTACAAGCACGGCGTCGGCCCCCCGGCCGGTCGTCCGCGCCTTTACTGCTTCTGTTAGCTTACCACTTGTTGGGTCAAAGGACTCGATAGCGCCAAGGGTGAGGCTCTTGGCTCGGCGGACGGCCATGGGATCGCTGGTGTAAAGCTTCGCGCCCGTCAGATTGGCCACCATCAATAATTGCAATCCTATCGGACCGCAGCCCACGATCAAAACGGTTTCGCCGGCGGCGATACGCGCTTTCTGCACGGCTTTTACGATGGTGTTGATGGGCTCGATGAACGTCGCTTCTTCAAAGCTCACATCGTCCGGGAGCGCGACAATTCCCTGCTCCGCTACCCAAGGCATGGCTTTCACATATTCCGCGAAGCCGCCGCCGTTCGGCGTGAAGCCGCCGGTGAGTCCGGTAGTTTTGTATTGCTGACACTGCGAAAACATCCGCCGCTCGCAGTAGAAACACTTGCCACAGGGGATGTGGTGAAAGCTCATCACGCGGTCGCCAAGCTTCCATTTGGTGCCCCCGCGACCAACGGCGACCACGGTACCAGCCAGCTCATGGCCCAAAATCTGTGGCGGCGGCACGTAGGCGTTGAAAATCTTCTTGATGTCCGTGCCGCAAATGCCGCAAGCGGCAACTTTGATCAGGACTTCGCCGTCTCCCACTTCGGGGACGGGCACTTCTTCCACGCGGACGATACCCTTTTCGCGGTAGACACCCGCGCGCATGGTTTTGGGCACCGGCCCCAACGATTTCACTGCTTCTACCATTGTTCCCATACCGCTCATGTCGCTGAAATCTCTTCTCTGTCTGAAGTTCGCGCTCCAAGCCATTTTTCTGCGATGAGAGAAATATACCGATCCAGGAAATCAGCCAGTGCTTCACTGGAAGCACGACTTTGCTGCCCAAACCGTACTAGCAAAGGGAGACGGTGGGGATGCAGGACCAACTCCTTCAACAACCCGCCGACCTTGACGTGACCACGCGAGTCGGCGATCCGCTGAAAGTCCACCGGCAGATCCTCCTCGGCGGTGTCGCTGATGGAACGGACAGCCACGGCAGGCACTTGCCGCCGGACCGCTTCCGCCAGCACATAAGTTGTTTCCATCTCAACGACACTTCCCGAAACGCTTAGTAGTTGCTTTTCGCGGGCGGTCGCCACAATCGTTTCGGACGTCAGAAACACGTTCACGACCAGCGCGCCGGCTTGAGCGGCCAAATCAAGCAATCCGGCGTCACTTTCTGTTTTCAGACTTCGATCGTTCACTACCGATGTTCGCGCAACGACAATGTCTCCTGGATGCAACGCGGCGTCGAGTGCACCCGCCAATCCCGTGGAGATTAAGAGATCCGGTCTTTCGAGAGAAATCGACCCCATGGCGTTTCTTGCGTTCTCCGAACCCATTCCGGTAAGAAGGACGGTAACTTCGCTCGAGCCGATCCTGGCTCTAAACAAATCGAAATCCCTTCTTTTCCCCGATTCGTCAAATTCGTACGGGACAAATGGATGACGCGATTTCCATTGCGAGAACTCTGCATCGATGGCGAAGGTGACCAGGATATGCATTAGTTTTAGAACCGAAACCTGCCGGGCTAAAGCCCGACGCCTACAAACCTACGCGGCGGCAGCGTGGACGATGCGCTTGGCGCGGCGCTTGGAGACGTAGCCGTTGGCTTCGTACCAGCGAACGGCGCGGTCCAGCGCGGCGGCTACCGGGCCGGGTTGAAAACCCAATTCCTTTTGCGCGCGTGTGCAATCCACGAACATCATGTGTTGCGCGATCTTTACGCCTTCCACAGGAATTTGCGGCTCGCGTCCGAGCATTCGCGAAAAGCCGCTCTCAAAATAGGCTACACCAAGGGCCAGGCCGTGGGGAATTTTCAGTTTGGGCGCGGGCAAACCCGTTAGCCTGGCCAGAATATCGAGCATGCCTTTTAGCGTTAAATTCTCCCCCCCGAGAAGATAGCGCTCGCCGACTTTGCCTTTTTCCGCCACGAGCAAATGGCCCGCGGCGCATTCTTCCACGCCGACAAAATTCAAGCCGGTTTCGACGTAGCCGGGTATTTTGCCGTTTAAGAAATCCACGATGATTTTTCCCGTTGGCGTGGGCTTCCAATCCCAGGGTCCCACGGGCGTCGTGGGCATCGCTACAATTACAGGCAATCCTGCTTTCGCAGCGCTCAGCGCTTCTTTTTCCGCCAGCCACTTGGAGCGCTTGTAATGCCCTACCATTTCCTCGAGCTTCGCGTCCGTCCGCTCATTGGGCAATTCGGATCGATCGACTGCGAGCGTGGCAACGGTGCTCGTGTAAATCAATTGTTCGACGCTCGCGCGCTTCGCGGCTTCGAGCAAATTCTTGGTGCCGCCGACATTCGAATCGTAAATGTCCTGCGAGCGCTTGGCCCACAGCCGGTAATCCGCAGCCACGTGAAAGACGCGCTTCACGCCGGTCATGGCGCGGTCGAGCGATGCGGCGTCGCGCAAATCTCCCGTTACATATTCCAGCGACAAATCGGCAATGGCGCGGTTCGTGCTCGACGCGCGCATGAGGACGCGCACCGTTTCGCCGCGCGCGACCAACTGCCGCGTCACGTGGCTGCCGAGAAAGCCGGCGGCGCCTGTGACCAGCGTGGTCATGAAACGCGCACGCTCTCCTCGCGGGCGCGTTTTTCGTGCACCTGCGGCGGATGTGGCTCTCCCGCGTTTTCCTCGCAATCCGGCGCGGGCGCCGGCTGCGAATCAAGCAAGCGCGAAAGGCGTTCCCATCCAGCGTTTGCAATCAGCTTGCGAGCCTCGCTTACCTTGCTCCGCGACGAATCGCTTCCGCGTTTCGCGGTGTTCGCCGCGTCCGGCGCGGCGGAGACCAGGAATCCGTCAGCATCGAGCGCGGCCAAATACTCTTTGAGTTGAGCGATGTCTTCGAGACGCGTTTGCTCGTCGATTAGCGCGTGTGCGCAAATCAAAAAGCCGGAAAGCTTCGCGGTGCGAATCCCTTCGACTGCGGCGCGAAACACGCCAGATTGCCCGGAGCGAAGATCGTGGACGTGTTCGGGTCCATGAAATCTCACGGTGATGAACAGGCGCGACACGGGGCGAAATTCGTGAATGCGGCGGCGGAGCAAGACTCCATCAGTTTCGACAAAGACGGTATAACCTGAGTCGGCGATTCTGCGTGCAAGATTGCCAATGGCCGGCTGGGCGAACGGCTCGCTGCCGCCAATCCACACGATGGGAGCGGCGCTGGCTCGCAACATGCCCAAAAGTTCGCCGTCCGAGTTCATGCCTGAGGACGATGCACTATGCGGATGCGCGGAAGGCTGAGCGGCCGCGGCGGGACTCAAGCGCACGATGAGATTTTCCTTCGCTCGGCCTCGCAACGATTGGAGGAAACGGGCGCGCAGTAGGTCCGCGTGCAAACGCAAGGGAAAGCTCAGCATGCGCGCTAAAACCCGCTGCGCAGACGAAACTCGCTGGGCCGGAATTTCATGGCGCAGTATTCAGGCGCGTTGCGCGACTGATTGTAATAGCGCGCCAGGGCGTACACCGGAAACGAGTTGCGATACAAGTGGTACTTCAAATAAAAGACGCACGGGAAACCCGTGCCGGTGAAGTCGCTTTCGCTCCACGAGCCGTCTTCGTTCTGCTGGTTCAGCAGGTAAGAGACCGCTTTCGTGACCGCCGGATCGCCGGCATCCGAACCGGCCAGCAAACCGATCAATCCCCACGCGGTTTGCGAAGGTGTGCTCTCGCCCTGCCCTTTGAAGGTGTGCGCGTGATAGCTCTGCAGCGATTCGCCGAAGCTGCCGTCCGGCTTTTGCACGGTGTGCAGCCACCTCACGGCTTTGCGGCAATACTCTTGCGCGGTCAGCGACACGGTTTCCAGAGCGCGCAGCACGCCGCTGGTTCCATACACGTAGTTCACGCCCCAGCGTCCGAACCACGAGCCGTCCTTGCACTGGTCTCTCAACAAGAACTCGACGCCTTTGCGCACGGCTTTGTGATCGGCGGGCCACCCGAAGCGCCCGAGGCATTCGAGGACGCGCGCGGTCACGTCGGCAGTCGAAGGATCGATCATCGCGTTGTGGTCGGCGAAGGGAATGTTGCACAAGAATTTGCGGTCGTTGTCGCGGTCGAACGCGCCCCAGCCGCCGTCGCGGTTTTGCATGCTCAGCAACCACTGAATACCTCGGCGAATCGCCGCTTCCATGCGTTTCTCGTCGGGAAACTTGACGCGCTGCAAAGCCATCAGGACGAACGCGGTATCGTCCACGTCAGGATAGTGGTCGTTGCGAAATTCAAAAGACCAGCCGCCGGGTTCTGCGTCTTTGTTTTTCACTTGCCAGTCGCCGGGGCCGAGCACCTGCTTGGACAGCATCCAGTCGGCCGCCTGCACCAGCGCAGGATCATCGGGCGAAACTCCCGCTTCTTCCAGCGAGACCATGGCGATACACGTATCCCACACCGGCGAAACGCATGGCTGCAAACGCAGCGTTTCGCCGTCCTCAATTTCGAACCGCGAAAATTCTTTCATCTCGCGGTACGTGAGCGGATCGTCAGGGCCGTGGCCCATGGCCACCAGCGCAAAAATGGAATTCATCATTGCGGGATAAATTGCTGCGAGACCTTCCGTGCGCTCTAGATGGTCCAGCATCCACGTTTTGGCTTCGCGCAGCGCTTTTTGCCGCAGCGGCTTCCATGGCAGCTTTTCATACAATTTCAGCCCGCGATCCAGCGCCAGGAAAAAATTCCTCCAGGAGACAAGTTGCTTGCTCCAGTCAAACGCGGCTTTCTTGCGCGTGGGATCCTTGAAGAGTTCGTCGACTTGCGCGCGCTCGGGCAAACGCCAGTTTGGCCGCAACGCGCACAGAATCATCATGGGAATGACGATGCCCCGCGTCCAGGAAGAGAACTCGTAGATGTTGATGTAGAACCAATTCGGAAGAAGCATCAGCTCCGGCGGAATGGCCGGAACGAGTTCCCAACCGACTGCGCCGACCAGCGCCAGATAAAAGCGCACATAAGAATTCGTATGTTCGAGGCCGCCGAAACGATGCACGGTTTCTCTCGCGCGCACCATGTGCGGCGCAGTGGTAGAGTCTCCCGCGAGCTTCAGCGCAAAATAGGCTTTAGTTGTCGCGTTGAGTTCCGAAGGCCCACCCGGATAAATGCTCCAGCCGCCATCGGGGAGCTGCCGGCGGCGCACATAATTTGCCAGCTTGGCGATGCGCTCTGGATCGGCCTTTCCCAAAACGTACAGATAGTAGATGTAATCGGATTCGAGGGTGGTGTCGGCCTCCAACTCGCCCAGCCAGAAGCCTTCCTTATATTGAAGCGAAAGGAGATGATTCGCTCCGCTTTCGATGGAGCTTTCGAGGCGCTGAGCCCAGTCTTGCTCCCGCCATGCCGCAGGAGCCGGCGAGACAGGAATCTGTTCTCCCACGCGAACAAATGAAGCCATCGACGCTCCCCCAGAGCGATAATTTTCGGCGGCGCGCCCGGAAGAGGCGCTACAAGATGCGCCGCAAATACCTAAGTAGCCTGTTCCGTGCGACTTCCGCGGGACAGTGCGTTTAGCCTGCCCTCTTGTTTCTCGGAACCGGATTGATTAAGTCCATCGATTCGGTTCCAGATAGCGTTAGTACTACTAAATTATCGCCGCGATGCCAGTTAGGGTCAACGCCTAAGATGCCAATTCGTTAGCGCCCAGTTGTCATACGAGAACTCCCGCAGGGGCCTCCAGCGCGCGCTGCACCAGCACCTGTAAGGCCTCGGGCAGTGGCTCGCCTTCCCTTTGGACGACCGAGGGCTTTTCGCGGAGGAGTTTCGCGGGCAATTTTGTCCAGGCTACTGTTTCGGAAATCGTGGCATTTATCTCCCCGCGCAGCACCAGGGCGTCGGCGCGGCCGAGAGCCGCGCGGGCGGACTCCTTGAAATCCTCGCGCGCGGGATCAACCACGGCGAGGTACAGGCTCGGCTTCAGGAATTGCATCAGTGAATTGCTCTCGATGATGACCGGCACAGGTTCTTCGCTTGCTTCCCGCGAAGTCTCAGCCAGTGCCGATCTTAGCAAAGGCAGTCCTTCCGCGAGAAAACCCTGCTTGGTGCGTAGCCAGAAGGAGCGCTTGGCGCCCGCAGCCAAAAAGCGGGAGCTGTCTGTCCCACTGTCGGGGCCCGTTTCCCATTCCATCGCGCAAATATGTTCGTCCGGAGCGCAATCGCAATCGGTGCCATTTTGCGCGCAAACGCCGTGGCCATACTGGGTGATTTTCCCTGCGATCCAATTCGCTTGCGGAAATGCGGCGATGATGTCGCACACGAGTTGCGTCTTGCCGATGCTGCGCGTATGACCGCCGACGACCATCAGCCGCCAGCGTGATCTCGCATTCTTATTGCTCTCCAGCAACTTTGGCCTCTAGCTCTTTGATGCGCGCGGCGAGCTCCGGGAGGCGCGCATAATAACCATAAATCTCCTTGAATTTGCCGATCTCCCGGGCCGGCGTTCCCCAAACCATTTGGCCGCCGCGAATGGTTTTGCCCGTCGGAATGCCCGCCTGCGCGCCGATGATGGCTCCGTCCTCGAGTTCGCACCCGTCCGCAATTCCGACTTGCCCGCCGATCACGACATTTTTTCCAACCACGCAGGACCCTGAGATTCCTGTCTGCGCCGCAACCACAGTATGCGCTCCGATCTGGCAGTTGTGCGCGATGTGCACGAGATTATCCAGTTTGACGCCTTCGCTGATGCGCGTGTCGTCCAGCGAGCCGCGGTCAATCGTTGCGTTCGCGCCAATCTCCACGTCGTCGCCAATCTCCACCAGGCCGGCTTGTGGAAATTTCCAATAGCGCCCTTCTCCGTGCGCGTAGCCGAATCCGTCCGCGCCGATTACCGCGCCGGAATGAATTTCCACGCGATGGCCGATGCGAGCACCCGAATACAAAGTAACTCGCGGATGAATTCGGCACTCTTCGCCAATCCAGCAGCCCGCTCCGATCACAGAATGCGCGCCGATTTGTGTGCGCTCCCCAATGTGCACGTCTTCTCCGATTACCGCGTAGGGACCAATGCTGGCGCTCAAGCTGATTTTCGCGAGCGGTGCGATAATCGCCGTCGAGTGAATCCCGCTCGCGATTGGCGCTCGTTCAAGCAGTAAGGCCGCCGCTTTTGCGAACGCTACTTTCGGCACGCTGCTCCGCAAGATCGTCTTCCCCGGAAATTCGAGCCCCGCCCCCGCAATCACACATCGAGCGGCTGACGCCGCGGCGCGCCCCGCATACTTCGCCGCCTCCACATAGACCAAATCATGCGCACCAGCGCGCTCCGGCGCGGCCACACCGCTGACTTCGACGGCGGCGTCTCCTTCCAGCTTCGCTCCAATGGCTTCCGCCAGTTCGCCCGCAGTACGTTTCATGGCATCTCCCGCTCAAAAATCATACAGCGACGGCTCGCCGTTCGGTCTCGTCTTCCAGCGCGCATGGACCCACACCCACTGATCCGGATACTTGCGGATAATTCCTTCAATCACCTTCGTAAATTTTTGCGTGTTTTCAAATACATCGCGCTCGGTGTCTCCCGTTCGAATCAGCTCCACCGCCGGCTCGAATCGCAACCGGTATTTTTGCGTCCCTTCGTCCCACACGGCGTATCCCGGAACCACCGCGGCATCCGTGTGCAGCGCAACGCGCGCGAGTCCCGTTGTCGTGCAAGCAGCCTTCCCAAAGAAATCCACGAACAAGCCTTCCGCCGGAAGCGTGTTCTGGTCCGCCAGGATTCCGATCGTTCCGGAGTCATGTAGAGTTTTCAGCATGGCGCGTGCCGATTCATTCTTGAAAATCGGCACGTTTCCCGACAAGCAGCGATAGCGGTTCACCAAATCATCCAATCGCCGGTTGTCGAGAGGCCGCGCCATGTAATGCAGCGGAAATCCGTAAACCGCATGCGCAAACGACGACAATTCCCACGCGCCGATGTGTCCAGTTAAGTAAAGGACGCCTTTCCCGCGGCGCTGCCCTTCCAGGAAATTCTCATGCCCATCCAATACCACAATCTCTTCGATGTTCTTTTTCGAGTACTTGGGCAAGCGCGCAAACTCCGCCGCCATCCAGCCCAAATTTCTTATCATTTTGTGAATCACTTCCGCACGCTGGGCGTCCGTCCATTCGGGAAATGCAATTCGGAGATTCACCTCCGCCGTCTTTCGCAATTTCGGCATGAGCGCATAGAGGCATCGCGCGAAAACAACGGCCGAGGCTCGAGCCGTTCGTCGTGGCAAAAAGCCTAACTTCTTCAAACTTATCCACGCCAGCGCGTACTCCAACCATTCCTTCATGCTTTCGCTGTTCGCTCCGGAATTCACCGACCTGCGACAGTATGCATTTTCTCGCTTCTCTCCCGCCACTTCGATTTGCGCCCGCGTGCAAAGAAGCCCACAATCCGTCATAAAACGCATGTCCGCTCACGAAATCCAGCCGCAGTTTCCGTCGTGTTAAACTCAGAGACCGTGGAGCCCAATCCGAGCACAACCCAACCTGAAAATGTAAGCGTGGCTGCGAAAATCGGTTGGACGGTGCTGATTCTCGCCACGCTGTACGTCTGTTATTTCAGCCATCTCGGAGCTATCGGCTTCGTGGGCCCCGATGAACCGCGCTACGCGTGGATCGCGCGCGACATGGTGGAAACCGGCGATTGGGTCACGCCCCGCCTCTACGGCAAACCCTGGTTCGAAAAGCCGGTCCTTTACTATTGGGGCGCAGCCCTGAGCTTCAAACTCTTCGGCGTCAGCGAAGCCGCCGCGCGCCTCCCCAGCGCCATCTCCGCGCTCCTCGCCACGCTGGCACTTGCCTGGCTCGCTCTGCGTCTCTACGGAGCCGAAACCGCGCGCTGGCTCCTACTTCTCCTCCCCACCACCGTCGGGATGATCGGCTTCTCCCACGCCGCCGCCACCGACATGCCCTTCAGCGCCATGCTTACAATCGCCATGGTCTGCGCCGCCGTCGCCCTTCGCCTCGTCCCAGCTTCCTTGTATGCCACTCCGTCCGATGTAGGGGCGGGGCTTGCCCCGCCCGCTGCCGCCACGCCACGGTCCTTCCTAGACGCCCTGCCTGCCCTAATCCTCTTCGGTTTTTTCCTCGGCTTAGCCGTCCTCGCCAAAGGCCCCGCCGCCCTCATCCTCTGCGGCGGTGCAATTTTCTTCTGGGCGCTCTTTACCAAACGCTGGCGCGACGCCTTCCGCCTCTTCCATCCCGCCGCGCTCGCCGCCTTCTGCCTCACCGCCCTCCCCTGGTACATCCTCTGCGCCCGCCGCAACCCCGATTTCTTCCGCATCTTCATCCTCGAACACAATTTCAAGCGCTACCTCACCCCCGAATTCCAACACATTCAGCCCTTCTGGTATTACGGCCCGATTCTATTCATCGCCCTATATCCCTGGATCGGCATGACGTTTTCTGCCGTGATTTGCTTCTTTAGAGAAGAAGTCGGCATGCGCATGGATGCAATAAGTATCTTTGCGCTCGGCTGGGGTGTGTTTCCTCTTCTTTTCTTTTCCACCTCCAAATCGAAATTGCCTGGCTACATTTTGCCAGCTATCCCGGCATTCGTTCTCCTGACCGCCTTCGCAATGGCAAGTGGGCTTAAAGCCAAAAGGGTTCGTGTTCCGGCAGGATTCGCCGTGATCGCTCTGACCCCAGTTGCGGCGATCGGGGCAATTAGCCTTGCAGTGCTCTCGATCGACTACCCAGGTGGCCTAGATCTGTACGGGAGGCTGGGTGGATTTTTGTCCTTTCTTGCTCTCACTACAATTCTTCTTCTTGCGTCGCGAAAAATGCATCAAGCCACGGTACTTTCGGGCGTTTTAGCGTGGATTTGCTTTGTTGTGTTAACGAATCGTGTCGCGATGCCACGGCTCGACCCGCGAGTTTCAGCCCGTTCGGTCGCCCAAAAAGTGCTCGATGCCTCGGACATTCTGAGGAATGTCGAGACACTTCGTCTACGACGAGACCTTGAATATGGGCTCAATTTTTACCTGCATAGACAGCTGCCGGAATGGGATGCTACTGAAACTTCGCAACACTACGTTATTTCTTCTTTGGAAGGAACTCTCGAACTTAGGGAAAAAGGCATCCCGTTCCATGTGTTATCGGGGACCAGCGTTGACGCTATTTTTCTAAAGGTTGGAGGTTCTGTGAGCGGCGCCAGATAGATGTTTCAGGAAGTCAGTTTATCCATTCTCCGGATAAGGGGATAGAGGATATTCTAGTGGACAACATTCCCCGTAGCCGGCAGCTTCAATAGGAAAAAACTCACCACGCGGTTCTCATACGCCCGCTTCTCATCATCCGCCAAGCTCACAAAATTTCCGTGCGCGATAACCGCCTGCTCCCGCGGCTCCGGCGCCTTCAAAAACATATCCCGCGTAATCTTGGCAAGCTCGGGATCGTCCAGCGCCTGAATGAACAACATCGGCGCTCCCGCCATATTTTTGAACTTATTCGAAAGCGGCGGATCCTCCCGATAACTGTAATTCAACCAGTCAAAACTCGTCTGCGCCGACTTGACCATCAACGGAAACCCGCCAAGCCCGGTCTTCTCCACGCCAATCTTCACCATCTGCGCCGGAACGTCATACACGGAATCCAGCACCAGCGCGCGCACCCGGTGGTCATTCTCCGCTTCGCGCAGCGCCGCGTACGCGCCAAGGTTGTAGCCCCACAGGCCAAATCGTCCCGGGTCCACATCATTCCGTGTGGCCAGCGCATCGATGGCCGCTCGCACCTCATCGGCTTCGCGATACCCAAACGTCGTTATGCCCGCGCTCCCGCCGTGCGCCGCAAAATCAAACACGAACACGTTGTACTGGTGATCCTGCAGCGCCGAAACCATGGTCAGCAGTTCGCCGCGGCTGGATTGGTACCCGTGGCACAGAATAATCGTCGGCGCGCCGCGCAAGCCGGGGAAAAACCACCCCTGCCGCACTCCCAGCCCGGCCACGATAAACTCCACCGCATCCGGCCGCCCCGGAAAACTCTCCATATTAATGTCCGAACTGGTCCGCTGCGGCTTCACGATGCGGTACACCAAAAAGCCCGCAATCGCCGCCGTCGCCAGCACCGCGAAAAACGCCAGCGACAGCACGGCCATCAGCAGCTTCGTATACCACCGGCTTGGATAACGGAGTTCGAAGAGGATCGACATTCGTAGTCTGCGCGCTTTGGCGGGCATCCCCCGCCGCTTTCCTATTCCTCACAATACATTCGTGATAATTCGCATCGTAGCACATCTCTTTTTGCTGCCCTCCGCCGCGCCTGTCCATCTGTGTCGCATCTGTATCGTGTTGGCGATTCGACACATGCGCAAACCCGGCACCGAATCGGCTATCATAGACCTTGCGCGGCAGGGGTCGCGCGACGCTTCCTCCGTCCATGAATATCGTCGACTTGCGCCAAACCACCGTCCGGCAGATCGAATCGCTTCTCGAAGAAGAGGCCCGTCATTGGCGTGAAGAGTTGCATTGGGATTACCGCGGCGCGCTCGACCTCATCAAGCGCTTCCTCGACGCCCACGCGCTCGCCGGATGCGTAGCCTTCGAAAACGGCTCCGCGGTTGGCTATTCCTTTTACGTTCTGGAGGAACAAAAAGGTCTCATCGGCGGTCTGTACGTCTCTTCCCGCTTTCCGCAGACCTCCATCGGCCGCCGCCTGCTAGAAGAAATGCTCTTCTCCATGCGCGCGATCCCGCATCTCACGCGCATCGAAGCGCAGCTCATGCCCTTCAGCGGCCCGGTCGATGCCCCGCTCGAAGACCAGGGCTTCCGCCTTTACACGCGTCAATTCATGCTCTTGGATCTCGCCAAGTTCCCCGAGTCGCGCGCCGGCGCTTCCTCCGGCATGCGCCTCGACCGCTGGAACGACCGCTACTTCGACCCCTGCGCCAAACTCATCTATCTCGCCTACGCCAATCACGTCGACGGAGAAATCAACGATCAATACCGCTCCCACTCCGGCGCGCTCAAATTTTTGAAAAATATTATTTTGCTGCCGGGGTGCGGGCAGTTCGTTCCCGCCGCGTCTTTCGTCCTTCGCCAGCCGGGCAGCGACGAACTGGTGGCCGCCGTCCTCACCAGCGAAGTTTTCCCCGGCGTCGGCCACACCACGCAAATTTGCGTGCTTCCCGGCTTCCAGGGCAGCGGCCTCGGCCGCATGCTCATGCAAACTTCCGTCGAAGCTCTCCGCTCGCTGAAATTCCGCGAGTTGACGCTGACGGTTACTTCCGAAAACCGCACTGCCGTCGAACTCTACGAACGCCTCGGCTTCCGCACCATCAAATCCTTCACCGCCGGCGTCTGGCCCCGCTAATCCGCCAAGCCAAACCGCCCACTGCCAATTCGCCGCCCCAAACCCCGCCCCCCCCACAAACTGTCATCCCGAACCCGCGGGTCATGCGGGTGAGGGATCTGCTTTTTCCTCACTCGCCACTCGTCACAGAGGCAGTCCCGAATCCTGGCTGACCAAGTCGTTTCGTCAAGCGGGCGCTACCTCATCCAGCCAAGACATCTCCGCTGACTGTACAAAAGTGAACAGCGCGCAGCCTGGAGAGTCTCTAGGATGCGGCGCTGGATGGTCTGTCGGCTAAGGCGTATCACAAACCTGGTGCCCCCGCCCCACGGAAATGAGGAGTGTTTCTTTTTCCAGTGAGGATCATCTTCCCCGCATTAATTTGTTCCCTGCTGTGCACCGCGCCTGCTTCAGCGCAGTCGTCAATCGCGGGCGGAAGTAGCGAAGCTCCCGCCACCGCAACTGGCGAATCCCCAGTCGCCGCGGCGCCTGGCCCGTCTCCATTCGTCTCCATAAGGAGCAAAGCTCCGGTCGCGGCAGCCAGGAGCAAGACTATCGAAATGGGACTGGGATACTCCTACGTAAGTCAAACGGAGAGCCAGTCCAAGCGACTGGGCTTACGGGGTGCGGATGCCAGCTTCACAATCGGTTTTTCTCGACTAGGCATCACGGCTGATGTGGGTTATGCACGAGCTTCCAATGTGCTTGGTACGGGGCGGAACAGGGATGTCTTTAGTTACCTCGTGGGGCCCGTCTTCCATCCCGCGGCGCATCGTAGTTTTGATTCTTATGTACATGCGCTGGTGGGAGGCGCCCGGGTGAGGGGTCCGGTTCTCACTAATGGAGGGTTGATCCTGCTCGGGGGCTGGGCGACTGGCTACGCGTGGGCACTTGGCGGCGGAATTGAGTACCGGATTACAGATTCCATATCCGTTTGCACGGGTGCGGACTATCTGAGAACTGCATTCTACGATTCCTCGCTGGTCGTTCGGGGCCAAACCAATTTCAGGACCACGGCCACAGTAGTTTATCATTTCGGAACGCAGTCACGGAGATAGCGGTGAGGAGCACCGACCGCCGGGTGCGCCAGGCATAATATCGCTCCCACTCCGGTGCGCTCAAATTTTTGAAAAATATTATTTTGCTACCAGGGTGCGGGCAGTTCGTTCCCGCCGCGTCTTTCGTCCTTCGCCAGCCGGGCAGCGACGAACTCGTCGCCGCTGTCCTCACCAGCGAAGTCTTCCCCGGCGTCGGCCACACCACGCAAATTTGCGTGCTTCCCGGCTTCCAGGGCGGCGGCCTCGGCCGCATGCTCATGCAAACTTCCGTCGAAGCTCTCCGCTCGCTGAAATTCCGCGAATTGACGCTGACGGTCACTTCCGAAAACCGCACTGCCGTCGAACTCTACGAACGCCTCGGCTTCCGCACCATCAAATCCTTCGCCGCCGGCGTCTGGCCCCGCTAAATCTTTGGCCTTGCTTCTCGTGACAGCAGCGTGTCGGCGAGCTTAGAAGACGAATAGTTCTCTGCTCCGCGATGCGGCTCTTCCGAAGACCACCGAACATCTCCTTCACTTTGCAGACCCTGGGAGGAAAATCGTCTTGGGAATCATCATGTGCACGCCTTTATTTCCGTCAACGAGTTCGGTGATGTTCAAATCCGCCGCCACGCTCGAGAGCATGTACGCCTCATCGCGCGAGAGGTGCTTCTCGTTCGTCAGAAAATCAATCATTTCCCGGACCGCCAGCTTCGTGGCTTCCGTCAAGTTTTCGTGCAGTCCCATGGTCATGAAATGCGTCGCAGTCTCGGCGCGCGGCCAGTGCAGATGCATATCCTTCCGCACTACGAATTGAAACGTGCCGATCAGCGAGGTCTCCATCGCGGTGATATCCACCTCGCCGTCGCCCTGCCCCGCGTGGCCATCGCCCACCTCGAATATGGCCCCCGCCGCGTGCACGGGAATATACAGCGTCGTCCCGGCGACCAGCTCCTTGTTGTCCAGGTTTCCGGCGTGAATCCACGGCGGGTTGCTGCTAATCCGTCCCGAGGACGGCGGCGGCGCCACTCCCATGCTGCCAAAGAACGGATGCAGCGGAATCTCAATCCCCGGCGCGAACCGCGCAATCATGCGCTTGTCATCCAGCGGAATGATTTTCAGCTTTGGATAAGGAAATTCCTCCGGCAGAAACCCGGAACTCGGCCCAAACGCGTTGTACGCATAAGGAATGGCCAGCCGGATGGAAAGAATCCTCACTTCGAGCACGTCTCCGGGCTCCGCTCCTTCGATGTACACCGGCCCCGTCAGAACGTGCCCGCCCGGGCCGCGATCCTTCACCTCCCGAAAAATGTCGCGCAGCGACTGCTCCACCTGCGCGGGCGGCACTCCCGCGCCTTCCAGTTGCTCAGGATCGGAGGTAATCAGCGTCTGGATTTCCACCGTGTCGCCTGACTTCACGCGCAGAACGGGTGCCGCCTTCGCGTCGTAGTAGCCGAACACAATCGTTTTGGGAGAGGGCTTAAGGGTGTACGTCGGCGCGCCGCTGTGTTCCTGAGCCGCAGCAAATGAACAGGCCAAAATCAAAACGACGAGGAGTCGCATAACGCCAACAAATCTGCTCATAAGGTTTCCTTCCAGCCAATTTGCATAAATGAAGTCTGCGAAGTGCGGCGTGCGACCACGCCTGGCGGAAAAACAGCTAGAGAAGCACTTCGCCACTGGAGCGCGTAGCAGTTCCAGTGGCGAAGCGGATGACTATTCCTGCGTCTAGAAGGAATACTTCAGCCCAAATTGAATCAGCCGCGGCGCCACCGATGTAGCCTGGATTTTTCCAAAGCTGCCGTTAACGATCGGCATATTCGTTTTGGGATCCACAGTTAAGCCCGTGAAGGTTGAGCCTGGATTTGCGAATTGCGGATGATTGAAGGCATTGTAGAAGTCGGCGCGAAATTCCAAACTTGCTGCTTCGCTTAAACCTCCGACTCTCGTCGTCTTGATTATTCCCGTATCAAAGTTGGCCTGATGCGGTCCGCGGAAGGCGGCGCGCCCTGTATCGCCATACCCCGTGCCATCTCCAATCATCGGAAATGGACAGGCGATCTGATTAGGTATCCCTCCGGGCGCAGCGCTAGCAAACGCGAGAGGGTTAAAATAGTTGTTTAGGCGAGCCTCAACACCTCCGCTGGTGGCCACCTGCCCTTGGGTAAAACCGGGGCACAGTTGGGCTCGAGAATTACTGGCGCTGCCAAAGATGCTCCCGCCTGCTGGGTCCGTGATGGTGACCGGCAGACCGCTCTGAAAGGTTGTGACTCCGGAAAAAGCCCATCCACTCAGCAATTTCCGATTGACGAGACTGTCTCCGCTCGGATGCGGAATATCCCAAAGATACGTCAGTACGAAGCGTTGCGTCCGATCGAAGTCCGCCGGTCCGTAGCGTTGATGACGGTTGTTCGGATCGTTGCTATTGCCGTCACCTCCCAGGAATACAGAGTTGAAGCCCACGCCCTCGACGTCGGTCAAATCCTTGCCGTAGGTATAGGCGCCTTGGAACTGTATGCCATGGCTCAATTGCCGCCTCACGGTCACTTGCACGCCGTTGTAATCGGAAAACCCATAGCTCTCGATGCTGGTGAGTCCGTTGGGTGCAAACCCAAGGACAGGCACGCGGAGGCCCGCATTGGCCACCGTGTTCGTAGTGATCCCGTTCACGGGGTTGGTTGGGCTGGCCAGCAGCGCCGTGTTGGTAGTGCGGGAAGAAGCCAAGCGTGTACCCCGCGTGCCCACATATCCGACTTCCAGCACCGTCTTCGGCAGAAATTCGTATTGCGCCTCCAGGCTGTACTGCTCAACTATTGGTGAATCGTAGTTTTCCGCCACATAGTCCGCCGAAAGCCCCGACGTGAGCGTGCGCGTGGGAAAAACGGCCGGGGCCGGTGGCGGATTGAACGGCACTTGGAACGTCGCCAAGGCGTTGCTAGCTCCGACGCCTACGCCGAAGCTGACGAACGGCGGCGAGACCACTGTTTGCAGTACGGAGTTGCCGTTCGTGCGCGTGTAGAAAACTCCATATCCGCCGCGCAGAACCAGCCGATTCGAACTGGCTAATGGACGCCACGCAAAGCCGACGCGCGGCCCAAAGTTATGCAAGGGCGTGTCATTTCGCGCCAGAGTTTTTCCTCCGAGCTTGGTTACGCCTGCAGGTATGGGCAACGAGAAATTCGACGGCACCACCCAGCCTGCCAGCGTGCCTCCCGCCATAACTTGCGCGTTGCTGGCCATGGCCAGGCTGGGGAACACGCTGCTAAACCGCCCCTGATCTTCGCTTACGCCGCCGTTGATCTCCCAACGCAAGCCGAAGTTCAGTGTGAGCCGCGAGTTCATCTTGAAATCATCCTGAATGAAACTCGCATAGTTGTTTGCCCGATACGCCTTGGACAAGGAGCCGGCAATGCCCTCACTCAGAAAAACGTTGCTGAACTGGGTCCCATTCTGTGCCGCGCTCAGCCCCAGCAGGAAGTCGGGAAAACTCAGGAAGTCGAGAATTCCCCGGCGCGGTCCCGGATCGTTGAAATCGAACTGCGCGCGTTCGAATTGGAACCCGGCTCGCACGGTGTGCCGGCCGCGCGTCACGGCAATCTGATCGGAAACTTGATACTGATTTACCGTGGAATCGGAATCGTCGTTGAAATTTCCGCCGATGCTGAATTGCCCTATGACCGCGATGGTCGGCACCTTCGGGAATGTCGGATCACCCGGCGTTATGCCCAGACTTTGATCGGTAATCTTACTTTCGCTTGTGAGGATTCCACGGTTTCGAGAGTAGTTCACCAAGACCTCATTCACCAGACTGCTGGACAAGACGGACGTCAGTTTCAACGAAGCTACATGGTTCTGAAACTGCGCGTCTTGGCCGGAGCCCGGCGTACACGCCACCGTGAAACACGTGCTAAAGGGAACCGTCTGCGGAGCCTTCGCAAAGAAGTAGCGCTCCGCGAGCCTGTGTTTGTCGGAAATCACGTAATCGCCGTTGATCAGGAACTGATCTTCCGTAAAATGCCCTGGCAAACTGAACACCGAAAATCCCTGGCCGTTGGTAATCGATTGTGGAGTTGGAATCAGAAAGGTGCCGTTCGGTATCTTGGTATTGAGGAGCTTGAGGGCCACGGGATTGATGTTTGAGCCGTCACAGGCCACTCCCACTCCACCCTGCGCTCCTTTCTGCCCGCAGAACTCCGCTCCCAGCGTTGCGGCCGACCGGTCGTTCGTCAACGGCGGCAGCGAGTTCGACGAAAGAGACCCCGCGCTCAAGCCATTGACCTGCCGAGTGCCTTGGTAGGAACCAAAGATAAAGAACTTGTCCTTGATGATTGGCGCGCCCAGACTGCCCCCGAACTGATTCTGCTTCATAACCGCGCGCGGCTGGTTTTGTTCGTTGAGAAAAAAATCGTTGGCGTCCAGCTTGTCGTTGCGCAGAAATTCAAACACAGATCCATGGATCTGATTCGTGCCTGATTTGGTAATCACCTCGACGTTCGCGCCGGCCCCGCGGCCGTACCCGGCATCATACAGGCTGGTCTGTATTTTAAATTCCTGAATGGCATCCGGGTTGGGAATCGGAATGCCCCCCTGCTGCAGAAAGCTCCCCGCGCGCCCGCTGCCGAAATTGTTCACGTCGGACCCATCCATCTGGAAGTTGTTGCTGGTATTGCTGGATCCGTTCACGTAAAAGTCTTGCGTTCCATTTCCCAGATTGGCGGCGTTGCTCACATCCGACACCACCCCCGTGGACATGTTCAAAATCTGCGTGAAATTACGCGTGGAAAGCGGCAACTCCGAGATCGTGCGGCTCTCCACAACTGTTCCCAGCGCCGCATTCTCCGATTGCACCAGTTGCTGCGAACTCGTCACCTCCACCGTCTCCACCGCTTCGCCCAGCACCATCTGCACATTCAGCGTGCTGATCTCCGTCACCACCACGTTCACTGGCTGCGGAACGGCCTTCTTGAATCCAGTGGCCACAAATTGCAGCTGGTATTCGCCAGGAGGAAGCAAACTAAACCGGTAACTGCCGCTGCTGTCCGTCTTGGTCGAGCGCTTAAGCCCCGTCGATTTTTCCGCAGCATCCACCTCCGCTCCACTGATCACTCCGCCGGACGGATCGCTCACCGTGCCCGCGATCGCGCCCGTAGTCACTGTCTGCGCAGAAAGCCCCGTTCCCATCAGAACAACATGTGCGAACATCACGATCACAGCCATCAACACGTATGAAAACCACTTCCGTTCCATGATTGCTCCCCCTTCTATGAAGGACTACACCCCAAAACCCTTGCCGTCAGCCGCGATATCCGCTCTCGATCCCCACGCGATTGTTGGCCAACACCCGCCCCGGTCACGTCCGGCCAACATGCGTTTCACTGGCTGCCCCAAACTTGGGTCATCCTCCTCCGGCTGTCCAACGACTTTTTTCGATAGCGAGGATTCATTTTTCGGAACAGCGTTCTACATTGCAGAACGGATGTCAAGTGATTTCTAATGCGCGCCCCGCAGCGGCAGGCGCCCAGCGCTCCGCCCGCCCGGGGCGCGCTCCGCCGCAAGGCTTGGCATGCCTGTCAGATTTCAATGCGTGCTTGACTGTGTTTCCCGGCAGAAGCGCCGGTCAGGAGATTTCAGCGGAAGACGTTTTTCCTTGCAGGGGCAAAACCCAGCTTTTCCGACAGTTCGGCGCTGGCTCGAAAGAGCATTCGCTTAAAGAACCCTTTGTGTTTCGCGGTCAGTTTATGCTGGAACATGGACACCCCCATGGCTGCGATGGTCCTCGACGAAAAATCCCGTATCGGAGCCGCAACGCAGCTCAGCCCCGGCATGTACTCTTCGCTGTCGTAAGCAATGCCCTCTTTGCGCACTTCGGAAATCTCCGCAAGCAGCGCCTCGATCTTCGTTCGGGTGTGCGGCGTAAATTCCTCCAGCCTGTTTTTGTTCTTGTAAAGCATCAGGATGTCGCCGTCGGATAATCCCGCCAGGAACACTTTGCCGAGCGCCGTGCAATGCGCCGGAGCTCTATGGCCGGTGTTGAAGCTGATGCGGATCGGCGCTTTGCTCTCTTCGTGCGAGATGTACACCACTTCCATCCCCTGAAAAATCGCCAGATGACTCGCCTCATGGCACTCGCGCGTGAGTTGCTCCAGCAGCGGCACTCCATAGGTAAGCAAAGGAGATTGCCGGCTGGTCTGCTCTCCCAGCCGCGCCACGCGATTTCCCAGAATGTATTTTGACGTGGGCGCGTCAAACGCTACATATCCCGCGCATTCCATGGTCGCGATCAAGCGGTGCATGGTGCTCTTGGGAGCCTTCAGCGTGCCGCTGAGATCGGTAATTCCTAATCCGCCCGGATGATTTCCCAAAGCGTCCAGTATGCGCAGCGCCTTGATCAGCGATTTGACGGGTCTGTGATTCTTGACGGGTAATCGTTTGGCTTTTGTTTTCATTCCGCTCTCGAGCGCAGACAAGCCACACAATCTAGCTCAATCGGCTCGTTTCGACAAATCGACGCTTTGCGTGCGCCCGAGTTAATTATCCGCGCCATCACGCAAACACCGCCTCCCATTCGCCCCGCGCGGCCATTCGCACTCTTGTCACTTCGCCACTGTTTCGATGCCCCTACCTATGATTGTGTCAACTCAGATTTGAAATCTTCTTCCGCTTCTTCGATTTGGGGTTGGTGTGTTGGCCTGAACGCGAGAAGGTGTCTGCAGTTCGGGGTTCCCTACGTGTCGGTTTTACACGTGGGTCTTCGTTTTTTTATTCATCGTTTAAAACCAGCTAGCCCACTGGGTCAATTGGCACCAATTCGGCGGGTGGCAGGCCCTTGCAGGAAAGGTGGACGGGGTGCCGCACCCTTCGGTTTTAAGGGTGCGGGTTTTGACTTTTCCTGATCTACCGGAATCTGCGCTCAAACCATTTTCCACACTCCATTCGAATGCTATCCGTTGAGTAATTCTTGACAGTAGTACCTGAATGTTATACCATGCCCCATGAATCGCCGCCAGCCCACCATCCGCCACGGGTCTTTGCGCTTTCCACGTCGCCCTTCTACCTTGGTTCTCCGCATCTTTACCCTGAGCATCGAAGGGCGGGCCGTGACTTTTGCAGCTCGCGTGCGGAGATTCTTCTCTCGGTCCGCGCCCCTTCTAACTCCTTCCAACCTCTGCGCTTTCCCGCGCCCTTTGCGCGAACAATCTTCACCCCTGCCCCGAGTTACCTTTTGTGTAATTCATCCGGTAGATAAATCCTCTAAAATTAACACTTACGAAATCCCCGGAAGTGTTGCATCCAAATGACTTACGCAAATACTAACCACTTTAGAATCAATATTTACGAAAAACCGGGGGAGGGGGGTAGAGCGAGCAAGCCAACCGCTTCAGCCAAGCCAGCTTCGACCGGAGGTTGCTCTGACTCCTGACCCCAAACTACGGATGACTCTTCCGGGCCGCCGCAAACTCATCGCCCGCGACCCAGCCGGCCAGCTTCGGCGACACCGCCGCTTTCAGCCCCAGCGCGAACCCGAACCGCGCCATCGCGGCATCGCCCGTAAAGTCCATCTCCGGCTTGTACTCGTCGCTCGGCTGATGATAGCGATGCTCGACGTAGTCCTTGGCTTGCGCTTCGCCCCACGCCGCGTCGTGACCCTTGAACTTGATGCCCTCGTTGATCGAAAACGCCGGCACTCCCACGCGCGCGAGGCTGAAATGATCCGAACGATAGTAATGCCCCGCCTCCGGCCGCGGATCGGGCCGGATCCCAAAACCAAATTCCTTCGCCGTCGCCAGAACTTCGGGATAAAACGTCGTGCGCTCCGCGCCGCTCACTTCCACCTCTTGCGGGTCCCCGAGCGGCGGCAAATCGTCGAAATTCAAATCCAGTGAAATTTTTCCCGGCGGCACGGGCGAATGCTTCCCCAAATACTCCGATCCGAGCAAGCCCTGCTCCTCCGCCGTGACCGACGCAAACAAAATCGACCGCGGCGGCGCCACTGGCACCCCCGCCCAGGTCCGCGCCAGCTCCAACAAAATTCCGCAGCCGGTAGCATTGTCGTTGGCGCCGTTATAAATCTGGTCGCCCTTCAGCGACGTGTCGATGCCCAAGTGATCGTAGTGCGCGGTATACAGCACCGCCTGGCCGCTATATTCCGGCGCCGACCCCGGCAGCATCGCCAGCACATTGCGCGACACAAACGGCCGCAGCGCGCTGGCCACGTGCGCTTTCAACCGTATGGGGAGGGTCAGCGGCTGAAAGTCCCGCATCTGCGCGCGCTGATAAAGTTTGTCCACGTCCAGCCCCGCCAGCCCCAGTATGCGGCCCGCAAAGTCATGATGGATCCACGAGGCCGCCTGCAACTTCGGAGTGCCGTCATTTTTCAAATACGAACGCTGCGAACCCCAGGAATTTCGCACCACTTCCCAGCCGTAACTCGCCAGGTCCGTGCGGTGAATTATGAGAGTGGCAAGCGCACCGCGCCGCGCGGTCTCTTCAAATTTGTACGTCCAGCGCCCGTAGTACGTGAGCGCCTTACCCTTGAAAAATTTCGGATCGTCCGAGGCCGGCTCGTTCACAAAAAGCAGCGCGACTTTTCCGTGCAGGTCTACGTTTTTGTAATCGTCCCAATCGTATTCCGGCGCCTTGATTCCGAAGCCCACGAATACTATGGGTGCATCAATGTCTGCGACTTCGGTTTGACTTTCATTGTTGGTGACGAAGTCGTCGAGATTTTTCGCGTCAATCGTTTTGCCGCTGGTCTCGACAAAACGGAACGTAGTCTCCGGCATAGTTTTCACTTCCACCATAGGCACATTTTGAAAAAACGTTCCGTCATCGCCGGCCGGTTTCAATCCATAAAGCGCGAATTGCGTGGCAATGTATTCCGCCGCGATGTCGCCGCCGCGCTGTCCCGTGCCGCGCCCTTCAAGCAAGTCATGCGACAAGAACCGCACGTGCGCGCGAATGTTTTCTTTGTTCATCTCCGGGATGACGGAACTTGCCGCACTTTTGCCTTGCGCGGACACGTGTCCTCCGCTTGCGCAAAACACGGCAACACTTGCAAACGCAATTGCAGCCATCAGTGCATTTTTCTTCATGGCGATTCCCTTCGCGAATTCCAGCGGCTTATTTTTTCGAGCGGTCCTTCAGCAGGTTTTTCAGCTCGGACATGAATTCCTGCACATCCTTGAAATCCATATACACGGAGGCGAAACGCACGTATGCGACTTTGTCGAGTTTTTTCAGGCGGTGCATGATCATCTCGCCGATTTCAGTGGTGGTCAGCTCGCGCTCGGTGGCTTCGTGGACTACTCCTTCGATATCGTCGACAATCGCTTCCAGCTTGGGCGTGGCCACCGGCCTTTTCTCGGAAGCTTTCAGCAAGCCTTGCAAGATTTTCTGGCGCTCGAAGCGCTCGCGCCGGCCGTCTTTCTTGATGACCATGTAGGGGATTTCGTCGATGCGCTCGTAGGTGGTGAAGCGGCGGCTGCACTTGAGGCACTCGCGGCGGCGGCGGATGGTGTCGCCGGTGCGGCCTTCGCGTGAATCGATTACTTTATCGTCGACATGCGCGCAGAATGGACACTTCACTCGGCTTGGTCTCCTCGTGGCGGCGCGGACTCCCGCGCGCCCGCTTCCGCTTCTTTTTCCTGCTCAGCCATGCGTTTCAGTTCCCCCAGCGACCAACCTTCACGAATCAGCAGCGGCCCGCCCGCCAGACTACACGCGGCAAAGGTAATCAGCCACAACACAATCGCGGCGGCCGCCGCAGGCTCTTTTTCTACTCCAAAGATTGTGGTGTACGCAAGGAACGAAGCGACCTGCGAACCGCCGCCCACGCCGGGCAACTGCACGGCTGAGCCTACCAGCGTGAAGGCCATCACCAGCATGGCATCGCCAAGACTGATCGCGCTCAGCACCCCGCCGAAACTGTGCGACACCCAGAAATAAATCAGGAGCACCAGAAACCAATGAGCGGCGGAATAAAAAACGGCCAGCAGCAAATCTCCCCAGGTACGAATGGTCTGCACGCCGCGCGCAAATCCCAAGACCATACGGGCCACCGATCCGCGCCAGCCGTGCGCCGCATGCCAGTCCTGCAGCCGCCGCTCGAGCAATGCGGTGCCGTGCAAACGCAAGTAGACGAGCACGCCGATGGCCCCGAGCACGCCGGCGAACAGCAGCGAGCCAGTGGTTTTTGCAGCGGTCTCGAGCGCGCTGGCGGTATGTCCTACGTGCGCATGGGCCTCGAAGAGAAGCAGTCCGATCGCCGCGACCACAGCGGTGCTGGCGGTGTCGAAGAGCCGCTCCAGCACATAGACTCCGAAGACGCCCGCGACGGGGAGTTTTTCCTTGCGCGCCAACAACAGAGGCCGCACCGGCTCCGCTGCGCGGCCCAAGAGGAATACGGCAGAAAATCCGGCCAATGTGATTTCGTAAATCTTCCAGAAATGCGCCGCGCCGAGATTTTTTTGAAACACCTGCCATCGCAGCGCGCGCAGGGCATAGCAGCCGTAGACGGCTGCAATGGAAAGTACAAGATAGTAAGCGTTAGCTTCGCGGACGGCATGAAGGAGCTTCGCTCCGCTGAAATCCGCCAGATGAATGAATCCGCTCGACCTGTAAATGACAAAGCCCAGCACGCACAGCCCGAGCAGGAGCACCAACAGCTTCCTTGAAGAAGAACGCATGCGAGTTGAGCGTACTGGCCGCGGCAAACTACGTCAAGTTCACGCGCGAGTTTCAAGATATTCCAAGGAGAGATTCTTCAGGCATTCTTATGGGATGCCCTCAGAATGACAGTCTTGAGCTCGCTAGAAACTTGCTAGGTTCCGACGGGCTGCATGGTGGAGACGAGTTCGGGGACGTCGATGCGGATGACCGTCCCTTCGCCGGGGCGGCTGTGGATTTCGAGGCCGAAATCGGCGCCGTAGAGAACACGCAGGCGCTCGCGGACATTACTGAGGCCGATGCCTTCGACGTACACGTGAGGCATCTTCTCTTCCGAGATGCCAACGCCGTTGTCTTCAATCTCGATGTGCAGGCGCCCGCCGCGGTTGGTGGTGCGCAACTGGATTTTGCCGCCTTCGATCTTGGGCGCGAGGCCGTGTTTGAGGCAATTCTCGACGATAGGTTGCAGGAGCATGCTGGGAATAAAGGATTCCAGGGTGTCTTCGTCGATGTGCTTGATGATGTCGAGGTTGTCGCGCCCGAAGCGCGCCACTTCGATGTCTAGATAGTCGTCGACGAATTCCAGCTCTTCGCGCAGAGGGACGAATGTTTCGTGCTTGCGGAGGAGGCGCCGCAAAATATTGCTCAGCTTGAGCACCACACCGCGGGCGGTATCTGGGTCAAAGCGGATCAGTGCCGATACAGTGTTTAAAGTGTTGAAAAGAAAATGGGGATTAATCTGGCTGGAAAGCGCATCCATGCGGGCCTTCAGAAGTAATTGCTGGTGGCGTTCGAGGTTCATCTCGATGCGCGTGTTGTTCCAGATTTTCAGCGGGGCGGCCACGGACATGAGCGTGGCGATGACGGTGAGCAGAAGCCACCAATCCCAATGCTCGTCGATGGCAAAGAGCCACCTCGGCTTGGTGGCCTGCGCAAGCGCCACGCGGCCCAGCTCCAAGCCAACGCAAGCCGTGAGTGGGGCCATTTCCCAGGACAACTCCGCCTTGCGGACCAGCTTCACCACCGCTTTTGGAATGTTCAAGAATGTGAAGGGCCCGAAATTCCAAAGATCTTCTTTATTGGGAATGGCCTGGCGGATCAATCCGCCGAGCAACCCAGCCGCCGACGCCACAGGCATGGCCAGCCATTCGTGTCCCAAGAGCGCGGGGATGGTGATGATCGCGCCGCCGATGGGGCCGACGACGCGGCCACCAAGAAGTCCCATCAAGAACGCGCCTTCCAGCGATAGATCGGCAAAGCGATAGGGAGCGCCGACCAACCGCAACGTCACGCCAACGATGAGCGGGGGCGTCATGAACAGCATCAGCTTCAATTTCTGGTCGGGATCGCGCTCCTCGGTAAAGAGCACGCGGCGAAAGGTGTTCCAGCGGGCCAGCAGGGCAGCAAACGAAGAGGCTACGCCCACCTTCAGCAGCAGGGTGAACAACAGATCGCGAAATGAGGTCGTGGTGTCCATTTATATCGAAGGTCCATTCTATGCGCTAACGCTAGCCAATCCCCTGCTCGATGTAAAGCGCGCAGCGTGGAAATCTTGAGAATGCTGCAGCTGAGAGAGATTTCCCACACTACCCGAGACGTTTTTGTTTTAGACTTCGCGGCGTGCCGTTTCTTGTTTGTTCTGATTTCAGGCTACGCTGACTATGCGAAAACTCTTGCTTAGTCTTCACCTCTACACCGGCCTTATCGCCGGAATATTTCTCGTTCTCCTTAGCGTCACAGGCAGTTTCATGGTCTTCGAAGACGAGATTGACCGCGCTTTGAATCCGAAATTGACCTGGGTCCACCCGGGCGACAAGCGACTATCCCTAACCGAGATGAAATCTTCGCTTGAGGCAAAGTACCCTGGCCGAACTGTAGTTGGATTCTCCATCCCGCCCCAAAACGATATCGCTTGGAGAGCCAATCTCGAATCAAGCGCGTCACAGGACCCACTGAATCTCGCGTTCAACGAATTCACTGGAGATGTGCTCGGCACTGACTCCGAGCGCAACAATTTTGCAGGTTATGTGCACGATTTCCACCTCCGTCTGATGATGGGCGATACCGGGAGCTCGATTGTGAGCTTGGCGGCAGTGCTTCTACTTTTTCTGTCGCTTTCGGGCATCGTCCTTTGGTGGCCCCGCAAGCTCCTGACGGTGAACTGGCGTGGCAAGACAAAGCAACTTAACTTCGAGTTACATCAGGCGCTTGGAATCTACCTTTCGCTGTTTCTGATGATTTTCGCCATCACTGCCATAGTGATCCATTGGGAGAACGCAGCCACCCGGCTGGCCAATGGAATCACCAATTCAGCGAGCCTCCCCGCTTTGCCGCGACCGCAAGCTCTTACGCCCAATGCGGCCACTCTTAGCCCTGACCGATTGCTCTCAATCGCCGAATCGGCAGTACCAGGCGCACGCGCGACGTGGATCCTGCTTGCGGGTAATCCGGTTCGCATCGCAATGAAGTATCCGGAGGACCACACTCCGTCTGGACGCACAAATGTCTATATCGACGCTTATTCAGGCATCGTAGTCTATCAACTGAATTCGCGCTCAAGCCCTTTGGGCTACCGGATAGTAAAGCTCTGGAATCGTGAAATTCACACTGGTGATATTGGCGGTCTCCCCACCCGAATCCTAGTCTGTGTACTCAGCCTAATGCTTCCCGTCATGGCGGTTACGGGTCCGCTTATCTGGTGGAATCGGCGGCGACGCTCCGTTCTTAAGTCCCCCAATCCCACGCACTAGCGCATTTGTCCAGACGGCTCTATGCGCTAACGCTAGCCAATCATCTGCTCGATATAAAGCACGCAGCGGCGAAATCTTGAGAATTGGTAGCTGGGAGCGATTAAGGCCCTGCACCTGGACCGCGGAACAAGGTAGTTCCGAGTTGCCGGTGATCCCCCTCCAGCAAGCAGAGGCAAGCTCCAAACCGCGTTTCCGAAGCAATCAAGCGTTATGGTTGGTGGAGACTCAGCAGCACAACATCCGAGCGCTCCTGCACTCGTTCGAGGACAACTTCACGGCCGTCTGGCGAGATGTCAAAGTCGCGAATGTCGAAGTCGGTTGCGAGGTTCGTCAACTTCCGCTCGGCGCCCGTCTCTAGGTCGATGAGCCAGAGATCTTTATGTTGGATCTCTCCTCGCAAAAGCACGAGTGCCCGCCCACCGGCTAGGAAGGCTAGGTGTCGGGCTCCCCGAGTTAGGGTCAGCGCTGGGAGTGGATGCGTTGCGGCCTCGGCCGAGACGGCTTTCACCGAAAATGTGGTGCCGATGTCGGGTCCCGAGTAAACAACGAAGCGACCATCGGACGACCACGCGGGATCGACTGAGTACTCCTGGACAAAAAGAGCGGGGGAGCGGCCGTCGACCGGTATCCGGAAGAGGTGTGGGATGCCGTGATCATTCGCCGCCGAGGTGATCGACTGGCCGTCGGGCGCCCATGCTGGAGCGCCTTGCAGGTCTAGCGAATCAGTCACAATCCGCGCGTTCGTTCCATCGGCCTGCATCACGTACAACAGCGTCTGCCCATGTTGCCGGACTGAGAATGCGATAGACCGTCCATCAGGCGAGATTGCCGGGCCGCCAAAGACTCGCGCTCCCTGACCGCTCCACAACTCCGTTCCAGTTCCGTCGTTGGCGAGCTTCCAGATACTCTCGCTCGTACCGGTCGCAGAAACATACAAAAGATAATCTCGACCTAGTCTTGGTGCGAACCCCGTGCTGGTCGTCAACGAGATTCGAGCGGCAGTCGGCATCTCGCCAGAGGAATCAGCGATCTGCAGGCGCCAGAGTGTTGTCTTCGGACTCGCGAGCGTGGCAACCAGACGCCGGCCATCAGCGCTGGCCGCCAACGACGTGTACCGGTCAACCCCAGAGGTTAGCCGGTGGGGAATGCGGCGCTCGACGTCCGTGCCGTAGAGCCACGGCCCCGAGCCATCTGGATCGCTAGCGAGGTACAGCAGCGTCCGTCGGCCTAAAAGGACCGGATAGGTTACGCGCCCCATGTGCGACGTGATCCGTTCGGGGCTCCCGCCTGTTGGCCTGATGCGCCAGATATCCAATTTGTCCGGCAGGGAACCTTGAACGAAGTAGATGAATGCCGTGTCGGGCGCCCACAACGGAAAGTGACAGTGAAGCCCGGCTGGAGCGGTGAAGATGGGCCGACCCTCCGATCTCCGGCTGCCCTCTGATACGAAGAGCGGGTCTCCGGGTCCGGGAGTGTGGTACGCGAGTCGAGAGGCGTCGTGGGACCAGTCGTACTCGGCCACGCCTTCGAGGTAAGGCTTCGGCGATCCGCCCAGCGTTGGCACCGCCCAGACGCTGATGCCGCCGCCGCTAGAGCCGTCTTGCTTGCGAACCCAAAACGTAACGAAAGCGCCATCGGGCGAGAACCCCAAGGTGCGGATCGATGGATTAACGAGTTCCGGTGTGTTCCCGCGAGTCAAATTGTGAAACTGTCCCGAACCGACTTGCGTAACCCAGACGTCCATCTTTCCGTCCCGGTCCGACAGAAACGCCAGAAACTGACCGTCGCGTGACACCGCAGCGTCCTGCTCCATTCCATCGAAGTCCGTGACTATCTGAATTCGCGCGTCGGCGATGGGGTTTCGCCAGAAATACTCCGTCCTCTGAAACCAGAGGCCTGCGCCAATCGCTAGCGCGACTCCCGCCGCTGCCAGCGGCAAAACCAACCTCCACTTGGTCAGAAAGGTTGATATCGCCCAGCGTGGCGGCAGAGCAGGGGAACTGGGCAAAGGGGCATCGGGCCCGTTCTCTTGCGCTGGGGGAAGATTCCGGCCGCGCGCCCACGTGTCCAGCTCTGTCCGAGAAGCGTAGACCGAGCCCATCCTGTCATGCAGATGCCGGTGAACGGGCATCCCTTCCCGCTTCTCCCACCGCTGGACGGTCGTCACGTCGCGGTTGAGGTAAGCCGCAATTTCCTTCCACGAATCGAGCCGCTCTTCCGGAGCGCTTTGGGATATCGGGGTTACAGGGGATGGTTCGCCCATCGCGCTCTCCTTACTGTTCTGCGGATGTTGCGAGCTAACGGCCGGGATTGTAGCCCCTCCGGCCTTTCCCCCGCAAGGCACTGCATTTAGCGGTAAATAGCGGCACGGCTCCCAATCCTGCTCATTGCCGCTTGACCAGAGCGGCCCAAGTGCCCGATGGTGGCTGCGCGCCTCAAGTGTGAAACCGCCGAAATGGATTTCTTGGGTCGTAATTCTAAAGTTAGGAGATTTTCATGTCCAACAAACGATTCTGGTTGACGGCACGCATTCTCGCGGTTCTGGTCTTGGCGGCAGGTACAGCTGCTCTGGCCCAGGCTCCTATGCCAGACCATTTCAGCGGCATCATCAGCGACTATACACCCTTGATTTCCACCTTGAGTCCGACCGGTCCGTATGAAATGCGTGGCCACTGGTCCCTGCACCTGAAGGGAGGATCAGGCAAAGCTGATTTCTCGGCGTACATGACAATGGAACTATCCGATTCTGGTGTTGCGGCAGCGGGCGGGAATCTGGCCGATCCAAAGAGCCGGGGTGCCCACACGCACCACATCGTCATGACGGATGCCACGGTCTCGTCCGAGCTGTCCGACACGAGCACTTGCCCGACCTTCAACCCTCCGAACACCGCTCTTTTTGTCGCCACCGGTCCCGCCAACTTCATTTCAGGCAACGGAAACGCCGCGCCTTTTGAGAAGCTTGGGCCAACAACGCTCCAAGTTTGCATCAGCGGGGGGACGGATGGGACTTCGGAGGTCCAGTATTCGAACATGACGTTGGTGATGTCGGGACCTGCTGCGGCCAAACATTTCGGATCGCAGCCCATCCACGGCGTCGTTCGCTTCCCTCGTAAGTCAGACGAAGGTGATGGAGATAGCCACTAAGTATCGCAGCCTCTCGAAGGCCTAGTTCCCTGTGCGGAATCGTTTGGCTCAGAGACGCGCGGTACATATCCCTCAGCATCGATCGCGGGCACTGGCGCGGGCGGCCGTGTCAGTGCCGCATTCTCAAACGATCTCTCCAGTTAGGACTTGAGCGAGGCGCCTGGATTAGGGTTTGCGTGTCGAAACGGTTGACGAAAGGTGCTTGCAGGGCATATAGCGGCCGCGTCCACGCGAAACAAAAGCAGGTTGCCGCAAGTGAATCCCCTATGTTGAGCGAACCGGCTCCGAGGTGGTCTGCAATCCGGAAACGGATTGACTGCCTGGAACGGCACCTGTGCCGCTTTTCGCGCCCTGCTATACTGCTGTTTCCATGAAACCAAAATCAGGGCTGAAAAAAGTGGCGAAGACAAGAAAGGGCGCGACGCGCATGATTGCTGAGGCGGAGCTGCCGACGCGCTATGGGCGGTTCCGGATTTACGGCTTTCAGGGCCGCGGCCCAATGGAAGAAGCTGTTGCACTGGTGCGCGGGAAGTTGAATGGCAAGAGCGTGCCGCTGGTGCGCGTGCACTCGCAATGCCTGACCGGGGATGTGCTGGCTTCGGAGCGCTGCGATTGCCGGGCGCAGTTGGAGTTTTCGCTGAAGAAAATCGCCGCGACGAACGCGGGCGTGCTCCTGTACCTGCCGCAAGAAGGGCGCGGGATCGGGCTAATGAACAAATTGCGGGCGTACCAACTGCAGGACGGGGGCATGGACACAGTGGAAGCGAACGAAAAGCTGGGATTTGCGGCGGATGCGCGCGACTACGACTTTTCGGCGCAAATTTTGAAGAATCTCGGCGCGAAAAAGATTCGATTGCTTTCCAACAATCCGGAAAAAGTGCGGCAACTGGAGAGCGGCGGGATTCGCGTGGTGGAGCGGGTCCCCTGCCAGCCGCGCGTTTCGAAAGTTTCGCGTTCGTACCTGCAAACAAAAAAACGCAAAATGGGTCATCTGCTCGAAGGCATTTGAACTGCATCTGCGATTGTCCGGCGGATAACGCCTTCCAGGCCGCTGACTGCTTCCAATCTAGAGCGAACCCGTGCGTACTCCGCGGAGAATTCCACAAAATCATTTGGTGATCAAATAGGTCGAATACTGCTGATCCTCAATGGCCGCGAACGGCAGCATGGTCATCGGACCGCCAGCAAGGGCAACCTGCCAGGACTGCTGCCCCGATTTCTTTGCCGCTAACAGCTCCCGAGCCGTCACCACCGGCGGGTCATCGGTGATGGCAAACAGTACCAGCGGACCGCAGAGCAACGCGACGGTTTGCGGATGTTGCGGGTCAAGCGCTTCCAGACGCAATCTCATCGGCAAACCCATTTCGATGCGATCACCTTTCTTCCAAGAGCGGCGAATGGTGGCGAATTCGCCTGGAGCTACGGAAGCATTCACAACCTTGCCGTTGACGGCAATCGAACCGCCCTCCGCCCACGCGGGAATGCGCAAACGAATGGCAAACTCAGCCGTTTTCGAAACCGCGACGTCGAATTTCACAGTGCCTTCAAACGGATAGTTGCTCGTCTGCGTCAGGGATGCCTGCGCGCCGTCCTGCGTCCATCGCAACGTGGAAGGGATGTACAAATTGACGTACGGACCATCCGCGTCGCGAAAATAAGTGTTGATGCGATAGTCCGCCGCCACTTGCGGAAGAGTGCCGGAGCAGCACGGCCAGCGATTGTGCTTGTAAATCTTGCGTGCGTGGAAGTTGCAATCGGCGTAATAAAACGTGCTGCCGTCGGCCAACAGCGGCTTCGCGCCCAAAATCGTGTTGTACATCACGCGTTCCATGCTGTCGCCGTAACGTGAGTCGCGTGTGACGCGGAGCAAGTAGCGTGTGAGCTTAAAGTGGGCGTAAGAGCCGCAGGGCGTCTCAAAGCTGTTGTGCGTGCCCGTCAGGCTGGCGGCGACGTCTCCGCTATTGGGCGCGCGAAGAAGTTCGTCCGGCCCCCAGCCGCCCGTTGCGAAACTCTGCGCCGTCAACATATCGAAGGCGTTGCTGGCGGCGCGCAGATGTTTGGCGCTGCCCAGAGTCAGGTACGCCTGCATCGCCGAAGACAACGAGTTGACGTAGCTATAGGCGTGCCTGCCCGCCAGGACGTTGCGGCCCTCCGCGAGAGGATCGTAATACAGGTCATCGAGATACTGCGCTCCAAGCGCGCGATAGCGGTCGCCCGCACCGCGTTGATAGGCGATAAACAAGTTTTCCGAGTTCGTGTAAGACTCGTCCCAGGTGTAGCCCTTTGCGGGGTTCTGCCGCCACCGTTGATCATGCTCGATGGCCTTTCCCGGCAAATGGGGCAATGCGATATCCGTGGTGCGCTCGAGAATGGAGAAGGCGTCGGAATCGCCGACGTACTGGTGCGAATCGATCAGCCCGCACAACAGCTTGTCGTAGCAGTAGGCTGGAAAACGATTCTTCTCGTAAAAATCGCCGGAGATGGTCTGCGCGTAAAGCCGGTTCAACCTGAGCACTTTTTCGCGGGTTGCCGGAGAACCTGTGATGGCGTAATTGCGCGCAAGCGCGGAAACCCACTGGCCAAACGTGCAGCCGGGGGCGAAGCCCACGTCGACGGTGTCAGGATCGTAGTCGGGATCATAGTGATACCAGCCACCCAGATCCTCGCCCGGTGCTGGAAGCCCGGCCATCTGGCGAAGTGGCTTGAGCAAGCTGTCTTCACTCAGTTCCATCAAGACGTCGTGTGTAGTCTGCCGTTGTTTCTCGTGAAGATCGCTGTTAAGCGTTACATCGGCGTACGTGAACTCTTTCAGCGGCTGACTGGGCGGCGTTCCAACACCCAATGGAAATCCCCAGTGATGCGCAGCAGCTCCCGCGGCGGCCAGCGATGTCGATTGCATGAATTTTCTGCGGGAGATTTCGTTTGAAAAGACCATGGCCCTTTCCCTATCGTTCCCCAAAATTCCGTTCTAAAACTCAATGACTAGAGTGGTTTCTCGCCCGATAGAGTAACCCAAGGGGAGTTATCCACCCCCGACGAATTGCACGATTTCATAACGGTCGCCGGATTCCACGAGGGTTTCGGGCCATTGGGGGCGCGGCAAAATTTCCAGGTTGCGCTCGATGGCCACGCGGCCGGAGTCCAGGCCTAGTTCACGGAGCAAATCAGAAACGGTCGCGCCAGGTCTTGCGGCCCGGCCTTCCCCATTCACGGTGATTTCAAGCGTGGGGTTCATGTTCAGGTCGCGGACGGCACGCGGGGCCTTGCGCGCAATTGGAATCGTACATGTCCCATGGCGTCGCCGTGGATTGCTTCAATCACCAGGGCCGGTTCCGCTCCGGAGAGTCGAGGCATGTCGAATTCCAGTTGTGCGTGGCCGAAGGGACCCGTCACGGTTGAAAATATCGCCGGCTCCGCGGCTCCGTCCACTTTTGCCGTCACCGTCGCCGCTTCCACCGCTTTGTTCGCCTGATCCCGCACGGCGACCTGAAGCAAGGCGCGTTTTCCGGTGAGCCAGGTCCTCGCATTAATTAACTCCAGCGCAAGAATCGCCGGGACAACCGCTGTGGCCTGCTTCGGGGCAACCGCTTTGGGCGCGTCCGCTACGGGCATGGGCGGCGGCGCAAGGCGCAGAGCGCCGGTGCGGAGTTCCTCGAGAACAGTTCTGTGCTGGTCGGTCAGCCGCAGCTTCAATGCTTCTCCGCGGCCTGCATCGAGCGGCAGGAGATCAAAATAGTTGTTGGTGCGCCGGTGCAGCACTCTTCCGTAGCAGTAAACCGTGGTGTCAATCAAGGCATTGGTGACGCCACGGTCTTCGGTCTGCACGTGAAAAGTGAAGTCACCGACTTTGACGTTAGTGTTGTGCCCGAACAGCATGTCCCTGCCTGCGCCTCTGCCTGAGATTTGCCGCCGGCCATTTGACCGGCTGGCGGTGAATCGATATTATAGCGCTTCGCTTATGAGTGAGTCTGGCCTACACGCGTACGTTCCACTTCTCTTACACCTGCTGATCGCCGCGGCGCTGGCGGGGATGTTGGTGCTGCTGTCGGGGCTGGTGGGCTGGCGGCAGCCCAATCGCGCAAAACAACAGCCTTATGAATGCGGCATGGAGCCGACCGGGGATGCGCGCGTTCCCTTTTCCGTGAAATTTTACCTGGTGGCCATGATTTTTATTCTGTTCGACGTGGAAGCCATCTTTTTGTACCCCTGGGCGTATCTGTTTCGGGACATGATTAAGGTGTCGCACGGTTTTGGTGTCTATGGCTTCGTAGAGATGCTCGTCTACATCGCCATTTTGGTCGTCGGCTATATCTATCTGTGGAAAAAGGGCGCGCTGGACTGGTACAAGTAAGCGGCGCACGCGGGTTTGGAAATCGTGACTGAGTCTCCCAGCCAAAACGCTAGTGTTGTAGCCCAACACCTGCGTTCGTGGAACGCAAAAGCGGTGGCGGAAGTGCTTGAGTTCCGTGGGGAAACCACCATCGTGGTTCCACGGGAATTTCTTCGCGCAGCGGCTGAGCGTTGTCGCGAGGATGCCGCGCTGGATTTTAATCTGCTTACGGATGCTACCTGCGTTGACCGTTTTCCCCACGAACCGCGATTCGAACTGAACTATCACTTGGTTTCCATTGCCCGGCGCGATAAGGTGCGCCTCAAGGTCCGGTTGTCGGGCACCGATCCCGTTGTCGATTCGCTCGTTACCGTTTGGCCCGGCGCGAATTGGCTGGAGCGCGAGATTTTCGATCTGTTTGGGATTCGTTTTTCGGGGCATCCCGATTTGCGGCGTATTCTTCTTCCCGATGATTGGGAAGGACATCCGCTGCGCAGGGACTATTCGGTTGAAGGCCCCCGGTAGACAGAACTTCAGGAAATCAGCCACATGACCACTGTCGAGACTCCCGTCGGCACCGCGAAGACCATGGTTCTGAACATGGGTCCGCAACACCCATCGACACACGGTGTGCTGCGCATTTTGCTGGAGCTTGACGGCGAGTTGATTGTAAAGGCGATTCCCGACCTCGGGTATCTTCACACCGGTATCGAGAAATCCTGCGAAGCGAAGACGTATTCGCAGGCCATTACGCTGACCGACCGGATGGACTATCTCAATCCGCTCGGCAACAACCTCGTCTACTGCCTGGCGGTGGAAAAACTTCTAGGGCTGGAAATTCCCAAGCGCGCGCAGTACATCCGCGTGATGATGGTGGAGCTACAGCGCATTTCGTCGCACCTGGTATGGCTGGGGACGCATGCCATCGACCTTGGCGCCATGTCCGTGTTTCTGTACTGCTTCCGCGAGCGCGAAGAGATTCTGAAAATATTCGAGTTGTTCGCCGGTCAGCGGATGATGACCAGCTATATCCGCATCGGTGGTGTGGCCTTGGACCCGCCTGCAGGTTGGCGGCAGGCTATCGAAAAGTTCTTGAAGATGATGCCGAGCCGCGTCGATGAATACGAAACGCTGCTGACGGAAAACCGCATCTGGATGGGCCGCACGAAGGGTATTGGCTACATCACCGCGGAAGACGCGATTGCACTGAGCATGACCGGGCCGACTTTGCGCGCCGCAGGCGTCCCTTATGACAACCGCAGAGTCTTTCCATATTCGAGCTACGAGGAATTCGTGTTTGACGTGCCGACGCGCACGGATTCCGATTGTTTTGGGCGGTACATGGTGCGCGTGGCGGAAATGCGCGAGAGCCTGAAGATCGTGCGGCAAGCGATGGATAAGATCACCGACGAAGGTCCCATCAAGACCGATGCGCCGGGAATTATTCCGCCGCAAAGAGAAAAGATGAAGACGGAGATGGAAGCGCTCATCTACCACTTCAAGATTTTCACCGAGGGATTTTCGCCCGCACCAGGCGAGGCGTTCGTCACCGTCGAGTCGCCGCGCGGCGAGCTGGGCTGCTACATCGCGAGCGACGGTTCGCCGAAGCCCCTGCGCGTGCACTTCCGCTCGCCGTCGTACATTAATCTGCAGGCCTTGCCGAAACTGATCGAGGGGCAACTCCTGCCCGACGTTATTGCCTGCATCGGCACAATCGATATCGTCCTGGGAGAAGTGGACCGATAGCCATGGAACTGACGCCAGCACTCGCGGCCAAATACGACAAGCTGCAGACGAGCTATCCCGTCAAGCGCAGCGCGCTCGTGCCCATGCTGATCTACGGACAGGATGAGTACGGGCAAATCAGCGACGAATTGATTGCGGAGATCGCGCGGCGACTGGATCTGAACAACGTCCAGGTCGAGGAGACCCTGGCGTACTACTCGATGCTGCACCGCAAGCCCTGGGGCAAACATCACGTGCAGATTTGCACCAATGTGGCGTGCATGCTGAAGGGCGGCTACGAGCTGCTGGATCGCGCGAAGAAGCGTCTGGAAATCGGCCACAAGGAAACGACGAGCGACGGAATTTTTTCTCTGGAAGAGGTCGAATGCATCGGGGCATGTACCGGCGCCCCGGCCATGCAGGTAAATTACGACTTCTACGAGAATCTGACGCCTCTCAAGTTCGATCGCCTCATCGAAGACCTCGACGCGGGCAAGCGGCCGGCGCCCGAGCCGGTGATCTCCGGCGCGCTGCACCCGCGCGATGCCGCCGAGACTCCGCTCATCAGCAAGCGCTGGGGCATCCCGGATTCGCGCAACATCGATTCCTACCTGAAGCACGACGGCTATAAGGCGATCGAAAAGGCGCTGAAGCAGATGACGCCGGAGAGCATCATCGACGAAGTGAAGAAGTCCGGCCTTCGCGGGCGCGGCGGCGCGGGCTTCCCTACCGGCATGAAGTGGTCGTTCGTGCCGAAAGATTCCCCCAAAGCGCGATACCTCATCTGCAATGCGGACGAATCCGAGCCGGGCACCTGTAAAGACCGCCCGCTGATGGAAATGGACCCGCACCAGCTCATCGAAGGCATGGTGATCGCGGGGCGCGCCATCGGCGCGCATCAAGGATTTATTTACATTCGCGGGGAATACCGCTACGTGCTGGACATCGTCGACGTGGCTCTCGGTGAGGCTTATTCGCGCGGGTATCTCGGCAAAAATATTCTCGGCACGGGCTTCGATTTCGATTTGATCACCCACACTGGCGCGGGTGCTTACGAATGCGGCGAAGAATCGGCGCTGATGGAATCGCTCGAAGGCAAGCGCGGTTACCCGCGCATCAAGCCGCCCTTCCCTGCCGTCGTTGGCCTGTATGGCTGTCCGACCATCATTAATAATGTCGAGACACTGAGCGCGGTGCCGTCGATCATCAACGAAGGCGGCGAAACTTACGCCAATCGCGGCACGCCGAGAAATGGCGGCACACGCCTGCTGTGCGTCGCGGGACACATCAACAAACCTGGCATCTACGAAATCCCTCTCGGCATGAACATGAAAAAGTTCATCTACGAGATGGCCGGCGGCATTCCGGGCGGCAAGAAACTCAAGGCCGTGATTCCGGGAGGCAGCTCCTGCCCGTTGATGACCGCGGACGAAATCGATGTGCC
>Ga0210384_10000329_pt1 | contig 74151 bp, 67 predicted proteins | sample IncBWH2MmetaG_FD_160574 | JGI IMG/M metagenome (GOLD analysis project Ga0210384, IMG submission 160574) | Forest soil microbial communities from Barre Woods Harvard Forest LTER site, Petersham, Massachusetts, United States - Inc-BW-H-2-M | ecosystem: Environmental > Terrestrial > Soil >... | reverse complement strand
GGTGCCGAGGGGAGTATTTTCCTGGAAGTTGGAGATAAAGGCAGCGGCATTTCTCCGGAAAAGTTGCTTGAAATTCAATCGCACGGGGCTGGCGTTGGCGTCCGGGGAATGCGCGAACGCGTCCTGCAGTTTGGGGGAAAGATGGAAATTGAATCCAAGGGGTGTGGCACAAGAATCTTGATTACCATTCCGTTCGCACGAAAGGCCGCTTGCGAAACGGAAAAGTCCGCCCAGCGCGCTCAAGCCCCGGTGTGACTTTCCGGACCACAAGCGGACCTGAGTGATTTATGCGCATCCTTATCGCGGATGACAATGAAAAGGTACGTCGGGGCGTCTCGGAAATGATCTCGTCCGAGACCGGCTGGGCGATCTGCGGCGAAGCTGCCGATGGTCGAGAAGGACTCCGGGAGGCGCGAATACTCCTGCCCGATCTCATCCTCATGGACATAAACATGCCAGGCCTCAGTGGATTAGAGGTGTCACGTCTGCTTCGGCAACAGGTGCCGAAGGCTAAGATTGTAATCATGAGTCAACATGACCCAATTCAATTATTGCCTCGCGCAATTGAGGCAGGCGCGCACGCTTGCGTGGACAAGAGCAATCTTGCCAATGACCTTTTGCCGACGATCAAGAGCGTCGTCGGAACCTGACGGGTCGGCCGTCTAGCCATCCCCATTCAAAACGCTTTGCGGACTTATTCCCTGCCGGAGTGCGTGAGAGGGGATCGGATGGCGGCGAGCATGACCGGCCGGTCGAAGGGCTTTCCCGCAAGGCGACGGCGCCAGGTTCAAGCGCCCGGGCTCCTACACTGTCCCCGAATGCACTGACCACGCTGATCGGAATCGAGTTGCCCCTCTCTTTCAACCGGCATTCGAAATCCAATCCTTTCAACCCCGGAGGGCGAAAATCAACAATGGCGCCGTCGGGCCGTTTTGGAGGGCACGCTTCGAGTGACGCTTCCCTGGATTCCTATGTAGCGCACGGATATCCGGGCGATTACCGGACGCGTGGTCTTCTCTGGTGTCCAGAAGCTCGGATGGGATGATCGAACTGGCCCGGCCCCTTCGTTACCGGAAATCCGGAACCGGACCCAGGAATGAAAAGCGAGAGGAAGTAAGGGGCTTTCGCTGCCGAAGGAGAGAGAACGGCACTTCACGACTTCTGGGAGATGACTTCTAGTGCTGGCAGCGGGGATGAAGGACGGTGAGAATCATCAAGTCCGAGTTCGTGAACAGCCACTTTTCGGCTTCCGCGCCGGCAGCTTCGGCCACGCGCGCCAGACGTCCCAGGTGCTTATTCTGGGCCATGGAGCGCAGGTGATCCAGGCAGATCCCTGTCAGACTGGAAACTTCGTCTTCGGTGAAGAACTTTTGGCTCGACTTGATGCGCACCATATTTCCCGCCTCTGGCATACTTCGATGCTGAAACAATCCTAATTGCTGCCAAGATCCCCAGCAATAGTCCTTCCGTTCTATCGCTCATAGACCCTCCAGCTGGCGGCGGGCGCAACCTTGAATACTTTCAATCAATTCACTGAGAAATCGGGCAAAAGGGACATGACTCCGGAAATTTTTTTTCACCGAAAGAGAAAGTGTCAGCCTAACTGTGGAATGTTTCTAGAGTTTCAAGGATTCCTCACGCGCACTCTAGACACGAGCTTGATGCAGGCTCGGTTTACAGCACGATTTCGAGCCTGGATTTTCGTATTCTTTTCGCTTGCGCTCGATGATTCCTCTTCGGCAGCTCTGTCGCGAGCACCTTCAGATGACGGCGCCCCCGGCGCGCTCAAATGCATGAGCGATCTGCAGCACGCGCCCTTCGGTGAAATGCGGGCCGAAGATCTGCAGACCCACCGGCAGGCCCGCCTTGGTCCTGCCCGAAGGCACAGAAATTCCAGGTACACCTGCTAGAGACCCTGTAACCGTATATATGTCAGCAAGATACATCTGCAGCGGGTCGGCCGTCTTTTCCCCCAGTCGAAATGCGGGAGTCGGCGTCGTAGGCGTAACAATCGCGTCCACCTTCTGAAAGGCGTCCGAAAAATCGCGCGCAATCAGCGACCGCACCTTCTGCGCGCACAGGTAGTAGGCGTCATAGTAGCCCGCAGAAAGCACATAGGTGCCCAACATGATCCGCCGCTTCACTTCCGGCCCGAATCCCCGTTCGCGCGTCTTGCGATACATCTCAAGCAAAGTCGCGCCGGGGACACGCAAGCCATACCGCACGCCGTCGAATCGCGCCAGGTTTGAGCTGGCCTCTGCTGTGGCCACAATGTAATAAGTAGCGATCGCATAGTCGGTATGGGGCATTTTCAACGGGATTCTCTTGCAGCCCAGTCGCTCGAGCAAGGCGATTCCCGCCTGCACTTTGGCCTTCACTTCGGGGTCTATTCCCGCCCCAAAGTAGTCCTCAGGGACCCCGATCCGCAGCCCCTTTATGGGCTTCTCGATTTCCCGTGCATAATCAGGGACAGGCACTGGCGCGGAGGTTGAGTCGTTGGTGTCGTGTCCGGCGATTGCTGACATGACGGCAGCCGTATCGGCCACGCTGCTGGCAAGCGGCCCGATGCGGTCCAGGGAGGAGGCAAATGCAATTAGCCCATATCGTGAAACTCTCCCATAGGTAGGCATCATTGCGGGTATCCCACAGCATGCGCCTGGCTGGCGGATAGACCCTCCTGTGTCAGTCCCGATGGCAGCGACCGCCAGGCCCGCTGCAACAGCTGCTGCAGAACCTCCACTAGAGCCTCCAGGGACGCGGTCCAGGGAAATCGGGTTCCGTACGGACCCGTATGCTGAGTTCTCGGTCGAGCTCCCCATAGCGAACTCGTCACAATTCGTCTTACCCAGCAGGACGGCCCCGGCAGCCTCCAACCGTTCTATAGCCGTGGCGTCGTAGGGAGGGACGTAGGTCTCCAGGATTTTTGAGCCACAGGTAGTTCGGACTCCACGGGTCGAAATCACGTCCTTGATGGCGACGGGGACGCCTGCTAGCCGAGGCAAGGTCTCCCCCCGCGCCAGCATCCCATCCACTCGGTCGGCCTGCGCATAGGCGCGGTCAGGGGAAAGCGCAAGGTAGGCGTTCAGCTCCGGGTTTCGGCGATCAATTTGGGTGTAGAACTCCTTGGTCAGCTCCCGGGCGGAGATCTGCTTTGCCTCAAGTGCAGAGCGCACAGCAGGGATCGTCCAGCTTGTTGTAGGCGTCAACGGTCGATCACCTTCGGGACGCGGAAAAACGGTTTTGCCGCGTCCGGAGCCTGCGCGAGGATGGCTTCGGCCACGTCGCAAGGACGCAATATGTCGTCGCGTAGTTCGGCGCGCTCATTTGCAGTATCCCGCTCCCCCGGTTCAGATCCGGCACCAGTGAAAAGGACTTGAGCCATGGGCTCGACGTTTGAGACGTCTAGTTCTCCGAGCTTGCCGACATAATTGAGGATTTCGTCGAGCTGACCGCGGTAGAGCTCCACTTCCTCAGCCGTCAGCTCGAGGTGCGCGAGTTCGGCGACGCGCAAAACTTCTTCCCGGGTAATTTTCATACGCGTCCATCTTAGGGAGAAGTATGCCCGAAGTGCAATAGCCGCCCTCAAAAAGCAAGGTAGTGATCAGAAGCAGGATCGTACGACGCCACCATCCACACGCAACGCCGCTCCCGTGATCGCCGAGGCGAGTGGGCTGCAAACAAACGTCACCAGGCGGGCCACTTCCTCCGATGTGGCGAATCGCTTGATCAGGGAGCTAGGTCGCACGGTCTTAAAAAACTCCTTTTCGAAAACCTCGAATGGCTGGGCCCCACTCACCTGCGCTACAAAATCTTCCACGCCACCTGACCGGGTTGGGCCTGGAAGTATCGCGTTTACAGTGACTCTGGTGCCTGCGCAAAACTCGGCCAGACCGCGCGAAACGGCCAATTGAGCCGTCTTCGTGGTGCCGTAGTGAATCATTTCCACCGGAGTTTGAATGGCGCTTTCGCTGCTGATGAAAATAATCCGTCCCCAATTCCGCTGCTTCATTCCGGCCACATAAGCGCGGCTGAGACGCACGCCACTGAGCACATTGACCTCAAAGAATCGCCGCCACTCCTCGTCGGGAATTTGGTCGAATGGTTTGGGCTCGAAGATTCCGAGATTGTTGACGAGAATATCCACCGACGGCAATCGCTTAAGAAGGTCCTCGGTTGCCGAGACCGTCGAGAGATCGGCTGGGAAGCCCTCGACTTTTGCCTCGGGCACCGACTGGCGGATTTCTGTCAAGGCGGTGGCAACGGCTTTGTCCGTACGCCCATTCACCATGACATGCGCGCCTTCGGCGGCAAGGTGGCTGGCAATGGCGAAGCCGATACCCTTGGTCGAGCCCGTAACCAGCGCGATTTTATGGCCCAGTTCCAGGTCCATAAATCATTTTCTCCCCGCAAGACTCGAACCGGAATTCCTCAACCGAGCGTTGATGATCCGAACGAGATAATTTTCGGCAAGACTTCATGATACAGGACGGCGCGCATCGATGACAGGCGCTCAGATGTCAGCCTTGACCGAGTGGGCTATTTTTTTCGGGCACAAAATCCCCGGCACCGAGCCTGAGGAGGATTCCAGGAAGCGCGGGTACAACTTCGCTCTGAGTTTTTGGTGCGCTAGTGAATTTCCTCCAACATCATTCCCAGACCGGTGCGATTCACGACCCGGTGGATTCCGCGGTACAACTTGATTGCGAGGCTGCAGTCGTGTGGTAATCTAGCACGAAATTCGTTCCGGTTTTAAGCTTGGGAGCAAACAGACATTGGGCGCGGACCAACAATTTTCGCTGGTACTGATCAAGCCTTCGCATTATGACGACGACGGCTACGTGATCCAGTGGTTTCGCTCGGCGGTTCCCTCGAATTCGCTGGCGGTGGTTCATGGGCTGATGCAGGACTGCAAGAGACGTCACGTGCTGGGCGCGGACGTGGAGATCGCTATCACGTCCCTGGAAGAAGACAATACGCGCGTGCGGCCGAAGCGGATCGCGCGGCGATTGGCGGGTCGCCGCGGCCTGGTGGTGCTCGTCGGGGTGCAATCCAATCAATTTCCACGTGCCATGGATATCGCGCGGCCACTGCGAGCGGCGGGGGTGGCGGTGTGCATGGGAGGATTTCATGTTTCGGGGTGCCTATCGATGCTTCCGGGAGTGACTCCGGAATTGCAGGAAGCGATGGACATGGGGATTTCGCTTTTTGCGGGCGAGGCGGAAGAAGGGCGGCTCGACGGAGTTTTGCGCGACGCCTGGGAGGGGAAACTCAAGCCGCTCTACAACTACATGTCGGATTTGCCGTCACTCGAGGGCGCGCCTTTCCCGATGCTTCCAGAGAAACAGATCCGCGGGACGCTCGGGAAATACACGAGCTTCGATGCCGGGCGCGGCTGCCCGTTCCAGTGCTCGTTCTGCACGATCATAAATGTGCAGGGACGAAAATCGCGCCGGCGCACGCCGGACGAAATCGAGCGGATTATCCGCCTTAACTTGGAGCAAGGCATCAGCCGCTTCTTCATCACCGACGATAATTTCGCGCGCAACACGGACTGGGAAGCGGTGTTCGACCGGCTCATCGAGATGCGCGAAGGGGAAAAGCTGAATATCAAGTTTATGATTCAGGTGGACACCATGTGCCATCGCCTGCCTCATTTTATTGAGAAGGCGGGGCGCGCCGGCGTGCGGCGCGTGTTCATCGGGCTCGAAAGCATCAATCCGGATAGCCTGCTCGGCGCGCGCAAGAAGCAGAACAAAATCGCGGAGTACCGCAAGATGTTGCTGGAATGGAAACGGGCAGGCGTCATTGTGTTTGCCGGCTACATCCTGGGATTTCCGCAAGACACTCCCGAGTCGGTGCTCAACGACATCAAGATCATCCAGCGTGAATTGCCCATTGATTTGCTCGAGCCGCACTGCCTGACGGCGCTTCCCGGCTCGGAGGATCACCAGAAGCTTTTCAAAGCGGGCGCTTTTCTGGACCCGGACCTGAACAAGTATGATCTCGAGCACGTGACCACCGCGCACGCAAAGATGTCGACAGAGGAGTGGGAGAAACTCTATCGCGATGCGTGGAGGGAATTTTATTCGCTCGAACACATAGAGACGGTGATGCGGCGGGCGGTAGCCACGGGAATCAGTCTTGGGAATATGACGGTGCTGCTGCTGTGGTTCCACGTTTGCGTGGTGATGGAAAATATCGATCCGTTGCAGGGCGGCTACCTGCGCCGCAAGTACCGCAAGGATCGGCGGCCGACCCTACCGGTCGAGAGCCCGGTTGTGTTTTATCCGCGTTACTTTGGTAATTTGATTTACAAGCATATCAAGGCGGCGCAATTGGGGTGGCGTTTCTGGCGGTTTCAGAAGCGCCTCGAGCTTGATCCCACGGCGCGCGCCTACACCGACGTCGCGTTGAGCACTGATTTTGGACACGATGCGGATTCGTTTGAAATCTTCACCGCGCACCCCGCCCATCCTGCGGAAAAAACTGCCGTCTTGTAGCTGTAAAGTTCGCGGACAACTGTGAACTGCAAAACCCGAAGGTATGGGTGCGCCTACAAGAAACGAAGGAGCTGAAAACAGCCAGAGAGGAAAAAATTAACTCTTGCGGCGGCGGATGAATGGAGTGTGCTCGTTATCCAGCTCGCGCGAGACGCGCCGCGGGCCGGGCTTGCCTGCGGTGAACTTCACTTCGCGGATCAGGCTCCCGCCCCAGGCTTCGTTGATGCGCGCACAGAACTCGCGTTTCATGTTCTGAAGCTGCTTCTGCCAGGCCTTGCCGTCGGTGGCAATCTCGAGGCGCCCCTTCTCGCAACGTATCGGCCGAGTGCGCGATGCGAGCGCCTTCCCCACGATCGTTGGCCATGCGCTTGAGAGCCACGCAAGAGCGGCCTCAGGGTGCTCGAGCCGGCGCAGTGTCCTCCCAAGAAAAGTTCCCGCTCGTTCCATGGCCCGCGGATTCTAGCACAACTTCCCGCTTGCATATGATTAAGCTGACAGAGGCAGTTGCCCTGCCGCTCGATTTTGTCTACACCGCGCGAACACGCAGCCTTTCACCTCTGCTCAACGGAAAGTAATTTACTGGTAGTTCTTGGGGTCCAACAGGACAGGTCAAGGCGATCGGAAGGAGCCATGAAATACGCATTCACCAACCCTTGCGCAGCAATTCTTTGGGCCTCAGCTTCGCAGCGTCAGCTTGGGCGATTACAACCGTAGAAGTTCAAGTCGACTGCCCAATTTGCGGGAGCAGCAACAAATCCTAGGACTTCGCGAGCTGCAAAGCTAGGTCTTCTTCTATCCGTCCCACTCTCAGCTTGTCTTTTGGACAGTGGCACATTCTCGAAGGGCGTACCGTTGCAAACGATGTTATCTGAGTTTGTTCCTGCGGCATATCAGACAGTTTTCCGCAAGGAAGGGAATGTTCCAGCGGATGAGCCATCGTTCGGAAATTCAAAGAAATTTCTCAACCACGTGACGGCTGAGTTAAAGATGACACCGAATTGAAATCAATCATGAAATTTCTCTGCCCGTGAAAACCTGCACCGCCGATCCATTTGCGATGAAAGCTGAGTCTGGCTGGCGGGCGAGCACATCGCCAAACCCAGCGCCGTAGAGAGCGGTGCCATCGCCTTCGAAGCCGGCGCTGGTGGCAGTCCACACTTGCCAAGGAATATGCGACACTTGGTATTCCAAGCATCCCCCATGGCGTTTTCGCGAGTAGCCCCAGGAGTGCTCGGTGATGAATTGCTCGAGGCTGCCTTCGAGCGGGGTGGCTGGGATCCCGGTCGCACTGGCATACAAATGGCACCAGTGCCGCTCGAATTGCCATTCATATCTCGCCTCGATGGCGGCTCCCCTTCGGGTAATTGAATGACGCATCTTGTGGCGCGTGTAATTCTCCCCATAAACAAACCGGGCAACATCTGCGATCGCACGCCGCGGGACAATCTCGCGAATGAAGACGACTCCCCGGCGCAAAGTCGCGCCTTCTTGGCGGCGCACGTAGAATCGGAGATTCACCTCGTCAAAATTTGAGTGCAGGGGGATGGTCAGGAATCCGAATAGTCTGGTTTTATGAAACTGGAAGCCGACGAGGCTGACGAACGTTGTCCCATTGAAAGAATCGAGTTCAGTACCGAGCGGAATGTAGGAGGCGAGAAGTCGCGGATCGATCTCATAATTCAACATAGCAAGATCGTGCCACTCGGCAGACAAGAATACGCGTCCCGGGCGAGCAGGCTCTTTCATGGGGTCCCAGGTGAATTGTAGTCGGTTGCAGGCAAGAGGTCATCTGCCTGGAGGGAACTACCGCAAACAAAGGCGACTATTTCGCACGCACTGCGTCCATTTAGATAGGCCTGCCAGGCTCTGACGATGAGTTCAAGGAGGGGGCGATGCACAAAACTTCGAACCTCGCAATAATGGTTCTGGCGGCGGTGGCCTGGGCGGCAGTCTCGGGCGCGCAGACGACAAAGCAGGATGCGGAGCTGGTAGCGGCGGACGGCGTGAAGCTCAAGGTCAGCTACTATGCGGCGGGAAAGCCGGGGCCAGCCGTTCTGCTGCTTCACCAGTGCAACCGTGACCGCTCGTCCTGGGACGGGCTCGCGACGCAAATGGCGGCAGCGGGCATACACGTAGCGACGCTCGACTATCGCGGGTACGGCGAGAGCGGCGGCGAACGCTTCCTCGATATGTCCCCTGAGAAACAAAATGCCGAGCTGGCGAAATGGCCCGCCGACATTGAGGTGGCCTACCAGTATTTGCTGAGCCGGCCGGGCGTGGACAAGACGCGCCTGGGCGCCGGCGGCGCCAGTTGTGGTGTGGCGAATGCGATTCATGTGGCGCATCACCATCCGGAAGTGAATACGTTGGTGTTGCTCTCGGGGCCCGTGGATGAGGAGAGCATCCGGTTTTTGGAGGCGACTCCGCGGATTCCGATCCTGGCCTCGGCCAGCGACGAGGACGGCGACATGCTCCCGACGATGCGCTGGCTGATGGGCTTTTCGCGGAATCCACAGAATAAGCTCGTGGCCTCGAAGGACGCGGGGCACGGAACGGAAATGTTCAAGGTGAATAAGGACCTCCAGGCCATGATTCTCAACTGGTACATGACCACACTGTGGCAAGCGCCCGCGCCACTCAACGCAGAGGCCGCTTCGAAGCCCACGGCGATTAGGGAATTCTGGGACACCTTGATGAAGCCGGATGGCACGGCGCGCGCGACAAAAATGTTGCTGGACGCTCAGAAAAAAGATACCCAGGTGTTCCTGTTTCCAGAGTCGTCGATAAATCTCCTGGGCTATCAGCGCCTCGAGGAAGGCAAAACCAAAGAGGCCATCGAAATTTTGAAGATGAACGTGCTGGCATTTCCGCGCTCGGCCAATGTGTATGACAGCCTAGGCGACGCCTACTTGGCGGATCATCAGAACGATCTCGCGCTCGAGTATTCCCAAAAGGCGCTGCGGGTGCTGGCCGAATATCCGGAGAGAAATGCGGGAGGCGCACAAGGAATTCGACAGAGCGCTCTGGACAAGATACACAAACTGAAGCCAGAGTAAAGCCCACTCACTGGAAACTGCCGGCGACGCGCGGTGCGGCCCGTGGAGCGCATCGGCCTTCTGTGGCCTCAAGTTTGAACGCGAAAAGCGGATAGCGGCGCCGCGCAGCATCGGGGAGACTCGAACCATGAGCGGAGTGGCAGGCGCTGCTGGTGCGTGAAAGGAGCGACAGAAAAATGATTCCGATGCGCGTGATTGCGATACCGACGGAGATTGCGGAAAGTGTTCGGAAGTCAAAGAAAGATCCTCAGTACGGCTTTCCGGCGTATACGACGGTGGGCGAGGGGGATGCTCCGTGCCGACATTGCCTGCAAATAATTTCGCCGGGGATGCAGCAGACACTCTTCACCTACGATGCTTTCGCGGGGCAGGAGACTCTGCCGCTGCCAGGGCCGGTGTATGTTCATGCTGAATCCTGCGAACGGTATAAAGAGAACGGAGGATTTCCCGCTGCTCTTCGTGGGAGCCCGAGGACATTGAATGCTTACGGCAGGGGAAGGCGGCTAGTGGCGCAGGAATATGTGGAAGGAGCGAATGTAGATTCGACTCTCGAGCGCCTTCTCGAACGGCCTGACGTGCACTACATCCACGTGCGCAGCACCACGGCGGGATGCTACACATTTCGCATCGAACGGACGCTCGCTGTCTAGTCCAAATTCGCAGTGGGCGGAGCGGGCGCGAGACAGTTCGAATGGAATGCACCTGGGATCGATGTGGGTGCCTGCGCCCGCGCAAGGGGAGAGGTTGAATCACGGCCGAAGTGAAAGAGCATCGAGGGCAAATCGTGCGCAGCGACCGCCAGATGTCGGATGGTGAGGCAAGAGAATTTCTGCGGCAACACGCTTTGGCGCACCTGGCAACGACCGAAGCTGCCGGACAGCTCTTCGTCGTGCCGCTGGGGTATGTCTAGGAAGAAGGCGCGCAGCTGTATTTCGATACCGGTCCCCACCAGGGACATTTTCTTGCGAACATTCGGGAGAATGCACGCATTTGCATCGAGGTGCAGGAGCCGGGGGCCTTCGAGCGGGGAAAGCCGTGGGCATGCAATTCGGCGCTGGTGTACAAGAGCGTCATCGCCTACGGAAAGGTGCGTGTCGAGGACGGCCTGGCTGTGAACGAAAAGAAAACCTGGTTTTTTAACCGGCTGCTCGAGAGATTGAACGAACCGCAAGCGGAGTATGAACCGGGGTATCCGATGCGGGACCGGATAATTCTGTTTGAGGTGGCGCTGGAATTTGTCACGGGTAAAAACAATGTGGGGCTCGACCACTAGCCTCGGACACTAGCTCTTCTGGATACCCTGTAAGCCGAGTTCCGAAGCGATGCCGCAAAGCGCCTCGATGCAAAAGGCGATGTGCTCTTCGAGCACGACGCCTAATTCCTGGGCGCCTTTGTAAATATCCTCGCGGCTCACGCCGCGCGCGAACGCTTTATCCTTCAGTTTCTTCCTCACCGAGGCGGTTTCGACTTCATGAATGCTTTTTGACGGCTTGATGAGCGCGCAGGCGGTAAGAAACCCGGCAAGCTCGTCGCAGGCGAAAAGGGTCTTGTCGAGCGGCGTGACGCGCGGAACGCCGGAATAATTCGCGTGGCCAAGAATGGCGGTGATGACTTCTTCCGGGTAGCCGCGCTCGCGAAGAATCGGCGAACCTGCATAGGGATGCTCCTTGGTCGGGTGATGTTCGGCATTGGGCCAGCGCTCGTAGTCAAAATCGTGCAGGAGGCCGGCGAGCGCCCAGGTTTCTTCGTCCGCTCCGAGCTTTCGAGCATAGGCGCGGACGCAGGCCTCGACGGCCAGGGCATGTTTGCGAAGACTTTCACCCTGGGTATATTCGCAGAGCAGATTCCAGGCATCGGTGCGGTTCGGCACGTCTTCTCCTCATCAATTGGACACATTCACGCGCGAGGCGGATTCTTCCGCTTCGAAGTCCAAATTTACGGCCAACTGCATCGCTAGGGATGTGAAAAGCGACGCTGAAAAAACGGCGTTACATGTAGACGCCGACTACAAGAACCGGGAAGCAGCTTACCGCGAAAAGTGTCAACTTGACGAACGGCGTCTGGTTTGGTGAATGCGTTAACGGCCGCGAAAGGGCAGGCGAAGATTATGAGAAGCGGGTGAAGCGGATTATCTTGTCGCAAATGTAATGCTTTGTATCGACCCGGCCGATAAGCCTACTATGGGGTTGGGGTGGGACGGAAAAAAGGCTTGACAATATCTGGCACGCTATGGAGAATCACTCGCGCGCCAGTCCTGCCTTCCCCTGTAGTGACGTTCCTCCCCTTCGCAACGCCGGAATAGTCTGCGAGGAGATCCGGTGGCGGAAAAAGATGGCATAGCAACCAGCATGGAAATGGATCGAGAAGTCATACGCTGTCAGGTATGCGGGTTGGTTCAATACCGCACACGCACAGACAACTGCCGTAGGTGTCTGCGCTTGCTGCCCCCGAAGGTGACGTTCGTGATTCCGACGCCGTCGCCGCAAGATCTACCGGGGGACGACCGCCAACTGTTCGAGAACTGGCCGAACCGCGAAACTGTGGAGAACATCGGCCAGCGAATCCGGCAGTTGCGGGAGTCGCGCGGCATGACGCAGAGCCAATTGCAGGCGCGCTCGAGAGTAAGCCGCTCGTATTTGTCGCGGATCGAAAGCGGTCAGATGACTCCTAGCCTCGGCACGCTTGAAAAAATCGCCGAAGCGTTGGGCGTCGGATTGAATCGGTTTTTCGTTCCGGAGACGAATGGCGAGACGGTGCTCGAGGACCCGTTCATTCAGGGGCTTCGTCCATACTTGCGGCAGCTCGACTGGGCGCAGTGGCAGGGCATCCTGAAACGGTTGCAGGCGATCAGCGAGCACGTGAGCACCAATCACCACGTGCGGCCGCTGCCCGCACAGGCGACCGACCGACTGACCGCTGCCATGCCTCGCCGGCAGCAGCAACACGCACATCCCACTGCGGCGGCGATCCACCGCTAGCCGCTCAGGTGCGCCATCCGAGCTCCCGGTCGCGGGCCTCTGCTGGCAATGCGGCGCGCGGCACATCGTAAAACGATTCCGGGCCGGCCCGACGCTCCCGCAACGGCGGGCGGTCGGGTCGCCCGCCATAGGGGAGACCGGTTCGGCTCTCTCGCCGTGCCGGCTAGGAATCGGACTCCCAATTGACCCCTGTGATGAACCGCAAAATCGCAGCCGGGAGCGGTCCTTGAGTGGCCTGTCCCCGGGTCAATCATTCGCTGCTACTGCACTTCCTTCTTGGCGGCGCGGATGAGCGCGATCTCAACGCCAGTGGATTTTGCCGTGAGCGACACCACGCGGGCCCCGTCGCGGCCCTCGTTCACATATACGATGTCGGCGCTCTCGCTGTCCGTTCCGTCGATGTAGTGACTTCCATGCCCGGGCTTCTCGCGATGATAAGCTGATCCCAGTCTCTGGACGTACCAGGCCGAAACTTTATTGAGATGGTCCGATGTGGAATAGTTTTCTACACCGAAGCCAACCGCATCCCCATCCTTCGATGAAAGCTCCACGTTCGCGCCACTCGATTTGATTCGCGTTGCGCCCGGATAAATCGGCAGGCCGGTAGGATGGGAGTCATCGCTGTTGACACGGATAGAGCCTACAGGAGTTTCGATTTCCACTTTGTCGCCATTTTCTTTGACATTGACACGGCGCACCAGCACGCCGGCAACAACCAATCCCAGCACCACCAGCAGGGCGATGCCGCCGCCAATGATGCCCACGATCCACCAGATGACCTGATGGTCCTTCTGCTGAGGTGCAGGAGCGCTAGACATAGTTCCCCCTCGCTTGCTGTCACAGACTTCATACGCGGAATGGGAATGGAATGTTCCCTGCTAGTAGAAAACGACTTTGACGTCGGGCCGTTTTTCAAGGTGTACGGTATCAATGAAACGGACCTGGCGATCGTCGAGCGTCAGGATCAGTGAATGAGTGCGCGTGCCTTCGCCGAAAAAGCGCACGCCGCGAAGCAGGCCACCGCCAGTCACGCCGGTGCAAGCAAAGATCAGTTTCCTCCCCGGCGCAAGTTCGTCAGTATTGTAGATTCGCTTCGGGTCTTTGATGCCCATTTGGGCTACGCGCTCATGGTGCTCGGGCTTCGACACCACCAGGCGAGCTAGAATCTGTCCATTCAGGCAACGGAGCGCCGCGGCTGTCAGGACACCTTCCGGCGCCCCGCCTGTTCCCATCACGGCATGGACGCCCGTGCCGATTACTGCGGCGCTGATTCCGGCCGAAAGGTCGCCGTCGGAAATCAAGCGGATGCGCGCGCCGGCGGCACGAATATCGCTGATCAGTTTCTCGTGGCGCGGGCGGTCGAGTACGATGACAACCAGGTCCTCCACTTTGCGGTCGAGCCGCTTGGCGATGGCTTTTAGATTGTCGCCAACCGGTGCATCCAGCTCGACCGCGCCTTTGCACGATGGGCCCACGATTATTTTTTCCATGTACAGGTCGGGCGCGTGCAGCAGGCCGCCACGCTCGCTGGCGGCCAGAACGACGATGGCGTTCGGTTCACCGGTGGCGCAGAGGTTGGTTCCTTCCAGCGGGTCGACTGCGATGTCCACTTCAGGATACTTGCGGCTTTTGTCGCGCACGGCCGCGCCGACCTTTTCACCGATAAACAGCATGGGCGCTTCGTCGCGCTCGCCCTCGCCGATCACGATGGTGCCTTCCATTCCGACGGTGTCCATTTCAGAGCGCATGGCCTCGACGGCCATCTGGTCGGACTTGTGACGGTCGCCGAGGCCCATGGTGTGTGCCGAGGCGATCGCGGCGCGCTCGACGACGCGCAAGAATTCCAGACTGAGTGCCTTTTCCATGCCCGCTCCTGAGGTGAAGAGGGATTCCCGGGCGGAGGCTGCGCTCCGGGGCGAATATCATAGCGGATTCGTGACGCGAATGTGTAGCGTTCGGATCCAGTGCTCGATATTCCAACTAGACAAGAAAATGCCCGGAGGAGCGTATAATCCGCCGCAATGTAGCGGACCCGGGTCCCTGTGTCCGGGGAGCGGGCCTTGGTTTGTGAGGCCAGCAGGAGGCCATGATGCACAACCATTTCGATGCAGCGCCGGATCAGGAAATTCAGCCCCCCTCACAGCACCATGCTTGCGGAAATCTGTTTGGTTGCGGGGACGAAAAGGGCACCGGCGTGCTCCGCGAGGATATCAAGGACGCCGCGTTCACGAAGCGGTCCGCCGATCGCCTCTGGCACATGGATTTGGTAAATCAGGAGGGCCTCGCTACCTGCTTGCACGCTCGCGGCCTTTCGCGCCGGCGGTTACTCCGGGCGAGCAGCTTCCTGGGTGCGCTTGCGGCCGTCGGACCTTGGTTTACGAGACTGACACGCGCGGCCGATTCTGCCGGCGCGAGGGAAGCTCGGGCTGCGGAGGGACTCACTGGCGGGGAAAAGAAAAAGCAGGACGAAGGGCACGTTCATGTGCTCGAGTCCAACAATCAGACCGCGCATCTCGGTGTTTACGACACGACGCTCGAACCCGTCCTCAAGATCGATTCCGGAGACACCGTCAGTTTCCCGAACACCTGGTCGCACTTCATGAACCAGATGGAGCCGGGAGTCCCGATCGACACGCTGGCAAAACTCCGCGTGAGCAATCCCGGGAGAGGTCCGCATTCGATCATCGGACCGATTTATGTCCACGGCGCCGAACCTGGGGACCTGCTCGAAATCCGATACAAGCGGATTGTTCCATTTGACTGGGGAGCGGTATTCCACAACCCCGGTGCGCTGGGCACGGGATTGCTGGCACAGGATTTTCCCGAGGGGCAGGTGAAGTATCTCCACCTGGACTTGCCGACAATGACCGCGGAATTTTCACGTGACATTCACGTTCCTCTCAACCCCTTTCAGGGCACGCTGGGGGTAGCGCCGCCGGATGGCTTCTACCCGGCATTGAGTCCAGGAGTGACCAGCTCGGTTCCTCCGGGCCCCCATGCCGGCAATACGGATCTGCGGGAAATGTCGGAAGGCTCGACTATGTTCATCCCGGTTTGGAAGCCCGGAGCGTTGATATTCACGGGTGATTCGCATGCCGCGCAGGGTGACGGTGAAATCTCTCTCACCGCGCTTGAGACGCGCATGAAGGAATTGCGCATCCAGGTGGTTCTTCACAAGCAGAAGAATTTTGCGTGGCCCGTAGCGGAGACCAGCACGCATTGGATCACGCTCGGTCTCGACAAGGACTTGAACGTGGCCATGGCGCTTGCGGCGCGCTACGCCATCAACTTTCTCTCCTCACGCGCCAGCCTCACGAAGGCCGATGCGTACGCGCTGTGCAGCATCGCAGCGAGCTTTCGCGTGACGCAGGTGGTGGACATCGTGCGTGGCGTTCACGTCATGATTCCGAAGAGCCTGTTTGCCCCGGACTTGCAAAAGCAGATCACCATCGTGTAACGGGAGAGGAGGCCCTATGACGGTCGGGACCCCCCTGGACTTCGAATGCTCGCTCTCGTAGTAACAATCCTCGAGTTGTCAAGGGAGAGGCTGGATTTTTGCATTGACCAGGAACGGGTCGTTGAACTCGGTCATCTCGCCGGGCTTTCGGCCGGGCGCAGGCTGCAGGCGCGCGGAGAGCGGTTTGTGCCATTTTACGGCGAGGCTGGCGACGTCGCCGAGGATGCGCGAGATTTGCTCGGCGGCGATGTCGCCGGGCAGTGGGACGGTGTCGAGGCCCGTGCCGCAGACCGCGGAGTAGGAGAGCAGCGCGTCCATCGTGAGACGGCCTTCGCTCCAGCGTTGCGCGAGGACAGAATCTTCCAGGATGGGGATCATGAGACCGGAATACCCGGCGTGGGTGACTGGAATTTCACGAAGGGCGCGAGTGATGAGCGCAGCAACAGTGAGCGTACCGCTCGAGCCGACCGGGACGCCGGAAAATTTCTCGATGGCCCCACCGATAGAAACCTCTTTCAGCGGGGCCGGGGAAAGATCGATGCCGCCGTATTTCCAGCCTGTCTGCAGCGCCAATTGCTCGGAAGTTTTCTCGATTTCCTGCGCGGAGCGCCCGAGAATATTTTTTAGGCGCGCTACCGCAGCGTCAACGGATTTTGCCCCGGTGAGGGCTTCGGCGACAACGTTCGCGGATTCCAGCCCGAGTGCGAATTGCTTTCCCGACCCTGTGAGATAGGACGCCGGGTAGAACGGAGTGCCGGAGGGAACCAGCGCCGCGGCGGCGAAACTGAAGTTCCCTTGCCCGTGCGCGGTGTGGTCTTCGAGATACTTGATCACCTGCGCCGCGGCTTGGATGGATTTCCAATGAATGCCGTCTTCACCGGCAATGGAGATGCTGGCATTGAGCGTTTTTGCGCGGGAAAGGATGATGCCGAGTAATTCAGCTTCCCCGGCATCGTCGGAATCTTTCAGCATGGCGGGACCGATCGAGGCGTCGAAGCCCTGTTTCACTGCCAGCGCATCGTAGTCATGGAAAAAATCCAGCGTTTGCTCGGGCGAAAGCCCTTGGGTGTACTCGGGAAACGGTTGCGTGGTGATGCGGATCGTTTCCACTTCATAGCCGGCCTTTTCGTAGGAGGCTTTGGCTTTTCGCAGGAAGACGAGCGCCTCCGCGATTTGAGTTTTGTATTGCGCACGGTCGAGGCGAAGGAAAGCGGTGACGGCGCGAATTTTTGGTTTTGTTGGCGGCTCAGTCGCGCGGGTCGCCGACGCTGCCGCGCAAATCAATGTGAGCATGAAAAGAATTGCTCTGGGAATCCGGTGCGCGCGAGTGAGCATTAGACGAAAGCCTCGATTCCAGTGATGCGCTCACCAATGATCAGTTTGTGGATATCGTGCGTGCCCTCGTAGGTGATCACCGATTCCAAGTTGTTCATGTGGCGCATGATGGGGTAATCGTCGACGATGCCGTTGGCGCCCAGAATTTGCCGCGCCATGCGCGCGGTTTCAAGAGCCATCCACACGTTGTTCATTTTCAGCATGGAGATGTGCGAGGGGTGCACGCGCCCGTTGTCTTTCAGGCGGCCGACCTGGAGAGCGAGAAACTGCGCCTTTGTGATCTCCGTGATCATCCAGACCAATTTTTCCTGCACCAACTGATGCGAGGCAATGGGACGGCCTTCGAATTGTTTGCGTTCTTTTGAGTAACGCAGCGCCGTATCGTAGCACGCCATGGCCGCCCCGATGCCGCCCCAGCCGATGCCGTACCGCGCCTGATTCAGGCATGAGAGAGGGCCCTTCAGTCCCTCGACGCCGGGGAGGAGATTGTCGGCGGGAATCTTGCAGTCCGTCATGGCGAGACCGGAGGTGACGGAGGCGCGCAAGGAATATTTTCCGTGCACGTCCCAGGCTTTGAACCCCGGCGTGCCCTTCTCCACCAGGAAGCCGCGGATTTTATCGTCTTCGCATTTTGCCCAAATCAGGGCGACGTCAGCGAGTGAACCGCTGGTGATCCACATTTTTTCGCCGTTGAGGACATAGGTTGCGCCCTGCTTCACCGCGCGCGTCAGCATCCCCCCGGGGTTCGAGCCGAACTGCGGCTCGGTGAGTCCGAAGCAGCCGATGGCCTTTCCTTGTTGCAGTAACGGGAGCCACTTATTTTTCTGCGCGTCCGAGCCGTAGGTGTGAATCGGATACATCACCAGCGCGGATTGGACGGAGACAAAGCTGCGCAGGCCGGAGTCGCCGCGCTCGAGCTCCTGCGTGACAAGCCCATACTCGACGTTCGACATCCCCACGCAGCCGTAGCCCTTCAAGCTCGCGCCGAACAGTCCGAGCTCAGCCATCTGCGGGACGAGTTGAATCGGAAATTTCCCCTCGCGGTTGTGCTGTTCGATGATGGGCAGGATCTGCTCGTCGACGAACTGGCGCGCCGTCTGGCGCGCGAGCTTTTCTTCGTCGCTGAGCAGGGAATCGAAGTCGAGGAAATCGACCCCGGGGAAAGATGGCATTGAAACTCTCCTTGTCGCCGCGGTGTTCATATTCCCCTCACGGAGGCCGCAGTCAAAGCCCTCCATTCTATAAGAAGGCTAAGGGGAGGCGTAGGAGTTTTAAGGGGGAGCGGAAACGAATGGGAAAACGGAATCGGCTAGGAACCCGGGACAACTGTCCGTCTCGACTGATCGCTAGAATAAGTCTAGAAGTTGGTTTCATTCTGAAAAGGAGGTACTGATGAACAGTGGGCGCAGGAGACTGGGATCGTGCCGTTCATTCGTTGTGGTGGCCGCTTTCGGCTTGCTTCTGTCGATGGCGCCAGGCGCATTCGCAAAAAACGAACAGCAACAGGCCCACAGGCAGTGTCGCTCGATCGTCCAAAACTTGAACAAGGACCTTCCGATGGTGGAAGTCACGGACGCCGACAAACCAGGAGTTGTGAAACGCGCCGCCTGGCCTAACCGGGCAAGTCCGGGGCAACGGCAAAGGGTCGGGAACTGATTGGGAATCGCTGAGGCAACGAACGGTCCTTCGAAACCACCAGGTTCCGCTCCTCGGGCCGAAACAATTGATATCCTCGAATGCCGCAATCCATCCCATCCGCGAACGATGCGGGCCTTTGCCGCCGCGACCCGCGTGCTGGCCGAACTGGGGCGCGGGCTCCTCTAGCTGACAAATTGCGAAGCACTGTGGGTTGTAAGACAAATTCAGAAACAGCGGGCGCGGGCTTCGAGTTCACACCGTGCCTCTTCTCCCATGCCGTCCTGCGATGGAGCTGAAAACAATGGATTCTTCTTGCGTCGCGAGGCGCGCTCCTAGCGCGCACTGGGAACTTTTTTTCCGCCGGAGCTGATGCAGGATTCTCTAGTGCGGTGCGCCCATCTGGATTGCCATGGGCAGGAAACCCCGAGCCGGCTCAGGAAGCAGCGGTCTTGGCGGGCAGGGACTCGAGGGCCGCGATCAGGGTGTCCAGTTCAGACTCGGTGTTGTAGTAGTGCGGCGAGATTCGGAGGGCGGAGGCGACGTTCTTTTCCGCCATGTCTATGACGGCGTATTCGCCGAGAGTGGCGGAGGTATTGATGCCGCGCTCGCGAAGGTCGTTTACGAGTCGAGTCGCCTCCCAGCCCGGGACCGCCACGGTCACGATCGCGGCGAGTTCCTTCCCGCGATCGAGGAGACGGTAGCGGGGAAGAGCTGAAAGTCTGGTGCGCAGTGTGGCGGCAAGTTCGCGCGCCCGGCCCCCGCCACGCTCGATGCCGACGGACAGTGCGTAGCGCGAGGCTTCGCCCAGTCCAAGGACGAGCGCGCAGGCAGATTCCCAGTTTTCAAAGCGGCGCGCATCAGGCGCGAGCTCGAAGCTGTCGGCGGCGATCCAGCGGGCTCCCCGCATGTCTATATACAGCGGATAATCGCCCCGCGCGAGCGCGCGATCAGAGACGTAGAGGAACCCGATGCCGCGCGGGCCGCGGAGAAATTTACGAGCTGTTGCGGAAAGAAAATCACAGCGCAGGCGCGAGAGACTGATCGGGAGTTCGCCGACAGCCTGGCAGGCATCTACGAGATAGGGAACGCCCGAAGCTTCCGCAATCTCGCCGAGCCCTTCCACAGGTTGCATGAGGCCGGAATTGGTGGGCACCCATGTGACGGCAAGAAGTTTTACCCGCGGATGACGCAAGAGTTCGCGAACGGACTGCGGGTCCACTTCTCCCGACGGCAGGTTTTCCGCACGGCGGACCTGGACTCCTTGGCGCTTGGCGAGCGAGAGATAGGCAAGCTGGTTGGAGATGTAGTCGTTGCGCGTGGTGACGATGGCATCGCCGGGGCGAAAATCGAACGCGGAGAGTGCCTGGAAAAACGCGACGGTTGCATTTTCCACGACGGCGATGTTTCGCGGCTGCGCGCCGAGTACTTTAGCGATGTTCGAGTAGGCTGCGCTCACCGCCCCTTCGACTTCATCCGCGGTTTCGTAACCACCCTGCAAGGCTTCCCGATTCAAATGAGCCGTCATCGCATCGAGCACCGACCTGGGCATCAGACTCGCGCCGGCATTGTTCAAGTGCACGCGGTTGGAACAGCCCGGAGTATCTGTGCGCCATTGGGTCAGCAGGCTTTCCACGAAACCTCCTCCTTCGGGTGCAGGCGCCGCCGGCTCGCCTTACAGATAGGGTAACGCATTCCAGGAACGCGGCAGTTCCCAACTTCGATCGAATCCATAGCCAATATGGCAGCCCGAGAGGCCCATCCCCGGCCCAAATCAATGAAAAATCAGAACTCAGCGAACATTCACAAAGCGTTGACGGGGGCCGGGTCGGATGCGATAATCACCAGCTTTGTCTGTCCTAGAAATGTGCTCCGTTTGGGTGAACGGAACACCAGCGAAAGTCGCTAGACCATAAGCGGGAGCGCGGCAGCAGCACGGCCTATCGGCAATGGATATTTTCCAACAGATCGGCGAATTGTTTCTCGAAGCTGTGCCCACACTCATAATTGTCTTGCTCCTGTATGTTTTCCTGCGCTGGGCGTTCTGGGGGCCGATACAGAAGGCCATGGCGGAACGCAGCGCGCGGATCGAGGGGGCGCGAGCGGAAGCCGCAAGAGCGGAAGCCGAAGCGCGGCAGGCACTCGACGCGTATAACGAAGCGTTGAAGAAAGTGCGCGCGGAAATTTATGCACAGCAGGAAGCAGCACGGCAAGCAGTGCTCGAAGATCGCGCGAAACTTTTGAAAGCGATGCGTGCGCGGGCCTTGGAAGAGGTGGCCGCCTCGAAAAAAAAGCTCGCTGCGGAATTCGAAACCGCACGGGCGGACCTCGAACGCCAGGCGCCCGAGCTTGCCGCCCAGATTGCGCGCGCGGTTCTGGAAAACCCCTCCCCGTTACGCGGAGGGGCCCCGCGATGATGCGTTTCCTCCGGCCTTTGTGTTCCCTAATCACATTCGTGTTGCTCCGAGCGCTGCCGGTTGTGGCGCAGGAGCGCGAAGTTAATCCGGTTGATTCGCCGGCCGGGTGGCTTTTCCGCTGGCTGAATTTCGCGATTCTGTTCGGGGCCATCGGCTACCTGGCATGGAAGAAGGGCGGCCCGTACTTCCGCGCGCAAGCGGAGGAGATTTCCAGGAAAATCGAAGAAGGAGCTCGCGCGCGCGAGGCGGCGGAGCGGCAACGGCAGGAAGTGCAGTCTAAGCTCGCGAATATCGAGCGCGAGATTTCCACGATGCGCGAAGTAGCCAAGCGAGACACCGATGCCGAGGCGCAGCGGCTGCGCGCACTCTCGCGAGCGGAAGCGGACAAGATCGAGCGCGCGGCAGAAGCGGAAATCGCAGCGGCCGGGCGTGCGTCACGGATGGAATTGAAAATACTCGCAGCGCGCATGGCGGTTGCGCGCGCGGAAGCACTGGTGCGCAAGGAGCTCAATCCGAAGTTCGAAGCCGAGCTGTTTCAAACGTTCTTGCACGAGCTCGACAGGAGCGTCCAGTGAGCGCGACGGCACAGCGGTACGCCGCGGCGCTAGCGGACGTAGCGATGGAGCAGAAGAGCGCGGAGGCGGTGAAGCGCGACTTGGCTGGCTTCGTTGAACTATTTTACTCTTCGAGCGATCTGCGCCATGCGCTGGAGAGCCCGGCGGTGAATCGCGACGTAAAGATGAAGGTGATTACCGCCATCGCCACGAAGATGGATTTGCATCGAGCGGTGCGCAATTTCATTTGCCTGGTGGCGGACCATCGCCGCACGGAGATGCTGCGAGAGATGGTGGTGGCGTTCGCCGCCGAACTGAACAAACGACTGGGGATTGATGAGGCTGAGGTGACATCGGCGCGCGAGCTGAGCGCGCAGGAGAAGAAGGACATCATCACGGTTCTCGAGCGGCGGACGAAAAAGAAGATCGAAGCACGATTCCAGCAAGAGGAAGAGCTGCTCGGCGGAGCGATTGTACGGCTGGGCTCAACGATTTATGACGGCTCAGTGCGCGAACAATTGAAGCGGCTGCGGGAGCGACTGGAAGCGGAATAGGAGCGGGGATGGCCAATATCAAGGCGGACGAAATCACAAAAATACTGCGCGAGCAGATTGAAAATTACCAGCAGACGGTGGCGGTGGAAGAAGTCGGCTCGGTGATTTCGGTGGGCGACGGAATCGCGCGCGTCCACGGGCTCGACCGGTGCATGGCCGGCGAGATGCTGGAATTTCCGCAGGAAGTTTTCGGAATCGCGCTGAACCTGGAAGAGGATCAGGTGGGGGTGGTGCTGCTGGGCGATTACGCAGAAATTAAGGAAGGCGACATCGTTAAGCGCACGAACAAAATCATGTCCGTGCCCGTGGGCGATGGGATGATTGGGCGCGTGGTGGACGCGCTGGGCAAGCCGATTGACGACCGGGGCCCGATCGCTTCGGAAAAGCGGAACCCGCTCGAGCGAATCGCCCCGGGCGTAATTGACCGCCAGCCGGTGCGCGAGCCGATTCAGACGGGAATCAAATCCATTGACGCGATGATTCCCATCGGCCGCGGCCAGCGCGAGCTGATCATCGGGGACCGCCAGCTGGGGAAGACCGCGATCATTATCGACACGATTTTGAATCAGCGCGGCGGTGATTTGATTTGCATTTATTGCGCCATTGGCCAGAAGCGCTCGACGATTGCGCAGGTGGTAAAGACGCTGAGTGATTTCGGCGCGATGGAGCACAGTATCGTGGTGGCCGCTTCCGCCTCCGAATCAGCTTCCATGCAGTACATCGCGCCGTTCGCAGCCTGCGCGATCGGGGAATATTTCCGCGACACGAAACGACACGCCATATGCTTTTACGACGACCTTTCGAAGCACGCGCAATCGTACCGCGAAATTTCGCTTTTGCTGCGACGGCCACCGGGCCGCGAGGCGTTTCCTGGAGATGTTTTCTTTTTGCACTCGCGGTTGCTCGAGCGTGCGGCAAAGTTGAGCGACGATTTGGGCGCTGGGTCGCTGACGGCGCTGCCGGTGATCGAGACGCAGGCGGGCGATATTTCCGCCTACATTCCGACGAACGTGATCTCCATCACTGACGGACAGATTTTCCTTGAGGCGGACCTGTTCAACGCCGGAATACGCCCGGCCATCAACGCGGGAATTTCCGTGAGCCGCGTGGGAGGAAACGCCCAGATCAAAGCCATGCGTCAGGTGGCAGGCACGCTGCGATTGGATCTGGCGCAGTACCGCGACCTCGCGGCGTTCGCACAGTTCGGCACCGAGCAGCTCGACAAGGCGACGCAGGCACAGCTCGCGCGTGGCCAGCGCTTGATGGAGATTCTAAAGCAGGACCAGTATCAGCCGCTCGCGGTGGAAAAGCAGGTGTTGATTATTTATGCCGCGGCGAACCGCTACCTCGATGACCTGGAGGTTTCCGAGTGCCGGCGATTCGAGCAGGAGCTCTACCCGTTTATCGAGACAAACTACAACGACGTATTCAAGACGCTGCGAGAAAAGAAGGCGTTTGACGATGCGCTGCGAGCGGAGACATCGAAAGCGCTGGATGCGTTCAAGGAGAGTTTCAAGGCCTCGCCGGCGTCCCCGGCGGCTGCGGCCGATTAGGTTGGCTTCGATTGTGAAATGATAGCGAACGAAATTCCATGCCCACACTCCTCGATTATCGGCGGCGGATACGCTCGGTGAAGAGCACGCAACAGATCACCCGCGCGATGAAATTTGTCGCGGCCGCAAAACTGCGACGCGCGCAGGAGGGCGTGTTTTCGGCGCGGCCGTATGCACGCGAGATCTTGCGTGTGCTGCGGTCGGCCGCGGCGCGTATGGAGAAGCCGGCACATCCGCTGCTCGAACGCAGGCCCGAGGAACGGCTGCTGGTGATGGTGCTGACGGGGGACCGCAGCCTGTGCGGTGCTTTTAATTCGAATGTGATTCGCCACGCATCGGAGTTTCTTCGCGCACATTCGACACAGAAGATTGAATTGATCGTTGTGGGCCGGAAAGGGCGCGACACGCTTCGCCGGCGCGGATTTCGATTCGTCCAAGAATATCTGAACGTTTCGGCCAGCGTGGATTTCGGGAAAGCAAAGGAAATTTCCGCGCGCATCGCGGAGTTGTATTCGAGCGGGGAAGTGGACGCGGTGTATGCGGTTTACAACGAGTTCAAGAACGTGATGGTGCAGAAGTTACAGGCGCAGAAACTGCTCCCGATTGAAGCGGAGATCCTCGCTTCGGAAGCGGGCGGGCAGGAGGAGCGGTCTGTCGAAGGACACGCCGGGCCCGGGAGCTCATTGCCGATGCAGCCCGCAGCTGCGGGCACAGCATTGCTCGTTGATTACATTTACGAACAGCCGGTGGCGGAAATTTTCGGGGGCCTCGTGCCGCGCTACTTGGACGCCGAGGTGTATCGCATCCTGCTCGAGTCTGCAGCAGCAGAACACGCGGCACGCATGACAGCCATGGATTCCGCGACGCGGAATGCGCGCGAGCTGATTGATAAATTGACTTTGCAGATGAACAAGATTCGCCAGGCGGCTATCACGAAAGAGTTGATTGAGATCGTGAGCGGCGCAACGTCTGCGAGTTCGTAGCGCGCCCAAAAAACAGGGGAGACCAAGAATGGCAACTCAGGAAGAAAAGACCGGCCAGGTGGTCGAGGTCATCGGGCCGGTGGTGGATATTCAATTCGAGGAGCACCACCTGCCGCTGATTCACAATGCGGTGCGAATCACGAGCGAAGGCTTCGATGTTCCCAGCCCGCTCGACATCGTCGCGGAGGTGGCGCAGCACATGGGCGAGGGGCGCGTGCGCACAGTGGCCATGAAGCCGACCGAAGGACTGGTGCGCGGAATGAAGGCCGTGGATCTTGGTGAGCCAATTTCCGTTCCCGTGGGACGCGCGACGCTCGGCCGGATTATGAACGTGCTCGGCGAGCCGGTGGACAAACTCGGCCCGATAAAGGCGGACAAGCGCTATCCGATTCACCGCGCGGCGCCTTCACTGGAAGACCAGTCCACGACGCTCGAAATGTTTGAGACGGGCATCAAGGTCGTGGATCTGATCGAGCCGTACCTCAAGGGCGGCAAGATCGGATTGTTCGGAGGCGCGGGCGTGGGCAAGACGGTGCTGATTCAAGAATTGATTCACAACGTCGCAATGAAGCACGGCGGGGTCTCCGTGTTCGCCGGAGTGGGCGAGCGCACGCGCGAAGGAAACGACTTGTGGCTCGAAATGCAGGAATCGGGCGTGGTGGTGCCGGCCAACTCAGAAAAATCCCGCTGCGCGCTGATTTTCGGACAGATGACGGAACCGCCCGGCGCACGCCTGCGCGTGGGATTGACCGGACTAACCGTCGCCGAATATTTCCGCGACGAAGAGCATCTCGACGTGCTGCTCTTCATCGACAATATTTTCCGATTCGTGCAGGCGGGCTCGGAGGTTTCGGCTTTGCTGGGCCGCATGCCTTCGGCTGTCGGCTACCAACCAAACTTGAATACGGAAATCGGCGAGCTGCAGGAGCGCATCACTTCAACCAAGAGCGGCTCGATCACTTCGGTGCAGGCGATTTACGTGCCGGCTGACGATTACACCGACCCGGCCCCCGCGGCTACGTTTGCGCACCTGGATGCCACGACCAATCTGAGCCGCCAGATCGTGGAGCGTGGAATTTATCCCGCGGTCGATCCGCTGGCGAGCTTCTCGCGCATTCTGGACCCTCGCATCGTGGGACAGGAGCACTATGCGGTGGCGCGCTCCGTGAAATCCGTCCTTCAACGCTACAAGGAATTGCAGGACATTATTGCGATTCTCGGCATCGAAGAGCTCTCAGACGACGACAAGCAGACCGTGGCGCGAGCGAGGAAAATAGAGCGCTTCCTTTCGCAGCCGATGTACGTGGCGGCGCAATTCACCGGCCTCGAAGGCAAGTATGTGAAAGTAGAAGACACGGTGCGCGGATTTAAGGAAATCGTGGAAGGCAAGCACGACGATTTACCCGAGCAGGCGTTTTACATGGTCGGCACGATCGAAGAAGCGCGCGAGAAGGCGGAGAAACTGGCGGCCGCGGCGTAGTCCGCGGGCTCGCGAGAACAAATATGCTACCGGAGAATATCGAGCTCGAAGTGGTGACACCCGAGCGGCACGTGCTGAGCGAGCGGGTCGAGTCCATCGAGATGCCGGGAAAAGACGGCTACCTCGGAATCCTGCCGGGGCACGCGCCACTGATTACGGAGCTGGGCGTCGGCGTCCTGATGTATCACAAGGGCGCGGAAGTTCGCTCCCTCACCGTGATTCACGGGTACGCAGAAGTGCTTCCCGACCGTGTCATCGTGCTCGCGGAATTTTCAGAGCGCGCGGAAGAAATTGATCAAGCCCGCGTGCGCAGCGCGCTGGAGCGCGCAAAGGCAGACCTTGCGAAGGTGGGCTCGGGCGAGGTGGATTGGCAGGCGGCTTCCGCGGCGCTCGAGCGCGCGACCATTCGAATGCAGGCTGCCTCAACCGTGCATTGATCCAGACCGGAACAGCCCGGCCTGTGGGCGAAAGCACAGGGCCCGCCCCAAGCATCCCCGGAAGCCCCTTGTGCCTATGCCGTTGGAGCACAGCCGCACCCTTCCACCCCCCCGCGCATCAAATTAGTGTGGTAGAAAGAGGCTAGCAAAGGCTTCCCCCGATGGCTGAAGTTACTGTTTACTCGACTTGCTGGTGCTGTGATTGCCGCCGCGCGAAGAAATTTTTGCGCGAGCGCGGCGTCGCATTCCGCGAGGTGAATATTGACGAGACGCCGGAAGCGGAAGAAATAGTGATGCGCGCCAACGACGGCCGCCGCAAGGTGCCCACGATTGAAGTGGACGGCCGGTTTTTTTCCTGCAGCCCGTTTGATCCTTATAAGCTCGCCGAAGAATTGAAAATCCCGCTGAATCCCTGATCAGCACTTGGCATCGTTTTTGTGCTCCCGAGAAGTCCCTATCCGCGCCTCGGAAGAGCGTTTTGATGGCCTCCCAATCCGGTTTTTCCGGAAGGGGTGGCTTGCTTTGAGCTGACACGGCATCCGCTTCGAATTGTTTTCCCCTATCTTCGATTTCGGCGCGAGGGTGCTTTCCTTCACCTATGGCCACCAAGAGATCGAATCCCGGAGTCGGAAGGATGAATTTTCCGCTCTTGATGGAATCCCTCGATTCCAGGTGGAGACGAATTACATGCATGCGGTATTTCCACTGGTATCCGTAACTTTCTTCCCGTCCTCTCGAGCGGAGGCTTTTCTGTCGTTCTCAGCAGCACAGAGGTTCCATCGGATCGTGTGCGAATTTGAGGAAGGGTTTCGGCTGGGTTCTTGATGCAAATAGGTTCTTCTTCAGAAGCCCCACTGGCCGGGGAATCCCGAACTCCACGTTCGCGAATATAAAATCTAGAGCCGAGGGATTCGTCTGCGCCGCCACCCCCGCCCCTTTCCGGAGCGAATCGAGGCAACGATCCGCGCCTCGCGCCCCGTTTCCTCCCCGCCCCCCTTCCGTAGTGAAAACACAAAACTGATCGCGGTCCAGCCCGCGCCTGTACTTCGGGGGCTCGATGAATACTGCGTACCAATCGTTGTCGTCGGTTCCTTGAACCTTCGCGCCAGGAAGCGGGAACCCACCGAGGAAGGCTTGGATCAAAATGTTCGCATAGGGAAAGCCGTACTGGGCAAGAGCAGGTTTCGTCGGAGAGATCCTGTTTTTGCCTCAAATCTTCCACTCGAAATCAGTTTACGTCAGGCCGTTGCCGCGGGTCATTACTGCATCCACTTGCAGATCCTGTGTGAGGAGGACCAAGTCGGCGTCGCCGCCGATGGCGATGATGCCTTTTTTGCCGGCCACTCCGATGCGGCGCGCGGGGAGGACTGTGGCCATGCGCACAGCTTCGATGAATGGGACGCCCAACTCGACTAGATAGCGCAAGGCGCGGTCCAGAGTGAGGGTGCTGCCGGCAAGTTTTCCTTCCGAGTTGCGGCAGACGCCCGCTTTCACCGTGACCTCCATTGTGCCCAGGCGATAATTCCCGTCGGGCATTCCCGTGGCCGATGTTCCATCGCTCGCCAGCAGTACGGTGTGGAATCCCTTCGATCCGATGAGCACCTGAATTGCAGGACCGGCAACATGGACGCCGTCAGCGATTACTTCGGCGGTCATTTCCGGTTCGGTGAGCACGGCGCCGATGACGCCAGGATCGCGATGCGTGAACGGGCGCATGGCGTTGTAGAAATGCACGGCATGGCGCGCGCCGGCTTTGAAAGCCGCTCGCGTTTGATCGTAATCCGCATCGGTATGGCCCACAGCGAGCACCAACCCTTCGGCCACGGCGGAGGCAATCAATTCGAGCGCACCCGGCAACTCCGGTGCGACGGTCACGATCTTTATCAGGCCATCCGCGGCTTCGCGAAATTGTGCCAGAGCCTCCGCGGAAGGTCTGGTGATCGCATCCGGCGGATGAACGCCGCGCCGCGCTTTGCTGATGAAGGGGCCTTCGAGATGAATTCCCAGAATCTCGGCAGCTGGCCGGCTGCCTTCTCCCGGAGCTTCGTGATGGCGAATGTAGCGCGCGATGCCCTGAAGACTGTGGCAAGTCTCTTCGACCGGGGCGGTAACAGTGGTGGCCAGAATAGAAGTAGTGCCGTAGCGCGCGACGGTGGCGGTGATGCGATCGAGCGCGCGCGCATTTGCTTCCATCACGTCATGGCCGCCCGCTCCATGAATATGAATGTCCACGAAGCCGGGAACGACAATCTTGTCGCCCGCGGCGTAGTGAACTGCTTCGGCGGGCACGCGCACTTCATCGCGCGGGCCGAGGCCGGTGATCTTGCCGTCCTCCACAAGAATCACGCAGTCGCGCAGCTCTTCGTGCGGCGTGAGTATGACGCTGGCATAAATGGCCGTGGCAGTCATCGCTAGATCATGCTAACCGAACTCCTTGACAAAATCATGGACGAGCCTTGCATCCTTTTCCTAGTCCGCTACAATCGTTGAGCAGTTGATTCCGGGAGGAAAAGGGATGGCGAATGAGAAGCGCTACGTGGCCCAGAAGCGGCAGCGTCGCCGCCGCAAGACCGCCAAGGCGAAGATGAAACTCTACGAGCAGGGAAAAATTCCGCACGACAAGCTCCCCGCCCTTGCCAAGAAATTTCTGAGCCGCAAACTGCGGGCCCTGAAAAAAGCCGAATAAAATAGAAAAGGGGCGCCACTGCGACGCCCCTTGGGATGCGGGAGCCGCGCCGGTCCGGCGCGGTTCCTTTGGCGCTCTGGTTAGCTGCCGTTACCGGAAGCCTGCGCGTGAGCCGTATTGACCTTCGGCACGCTCAAGTAACCGGTGATTTTGTCTTTGCCGATCGAATTCACTGTGAACTCAAGCGGCGCCCGCGAGCCCGAGACGAAGAAATACAGCGGCTCATTGGCCGTCTGGTTCTTTTTCTCGTGTCGTTGGTCATCCACATAGATGATCACCGCGAATTGGCTCTTCTTGGGGTTCGTCCCGCGGAGTTCGACCATCAAGTTGCCAACCTTCTGGCGTTCATTCTTCTTCTCGATGCTGAATTCGTAGTAATCGCGATCGCCACGCCGGCGGAGCTCTTCGATTTCGTCGTGGTTCTTCGCGACCAGGGTGCCGAACTCGCCGCGCGCCATTTGCAGGTTGTTCTTGGTGGCGTCGAGATCGGTCTTTACGCCATTGACGTCGGTACCGAGTTTGTTGACGTCATCCACGCTGGCTTTGGTGGCCAGTTGCGCGCTGGTCTGGTTCTGCAGGTCCGCCAATTCTCTGGCGTCCTCTTCCTTGATCTTTTTGGCTTGAGTGCGCGCCTTGTTCAATTCGCCCTGGGTCAGCTTCATCCTGTCGGTAACCACACTTAGCTCGCCCTGGAGCTGCGCATTGGTGTCCTCGGCCTTGGCCAGCCGCTGGCTCAGCACATCTTCTGACTGCTTTTGTTGCTGCGACTGCGTGGCCAGGGTCTGTGCGAGCTCTTTCGACCGAGTCGAAGCGGTCCAACCCGCGCCCAACGCTGCCAAAGAAACTACAGCCAGTGCGACCACGATGATGCCCACCCAACGGGGGGCGGCCGCGTCCACTGGAACTACTTCCTGTCTGTCATCGATGCTCATAGACTTATTTCCTCCCTGAAGTCCCTTGCGAGGACTGCTAGGAGCACGCGCGAAGCCAATCATATGCGGTCGGGCAAGCCGTCACAAACACCTGATATCTATAGGCTTACCTTCAACTAACCGACAGATCATCTCGCCGGGAGGCGGTTTGACCCTGCAATTTTTACGCTACTGTAATGATTTCTTCGCAACTGTGGGAGCGGGCACACAAGAGATGAATCGGGGTCTCCAAGGGGTCGCCGGCTTGCCTGTCGACCCGCTGCTAAGGTGCGACGGTCATGTTGCGAAGCGCAGCGATTCGCTCTGAGAGCGGCGGGTGCGTGCTGAAGAGTCCGGAAAACATTTCGCCCGCTGTGAGTGGCTGCACAATCATCAACGCGGAGGTGGTGGGGGAAACGTCCATCGGGATTCTCTTGTTGTAAGCGCCCAGTTTTTCAAGCGCACTGATCAGTCCATCGGGATAACCCACCATGCGCGCGCCGGAAGCATCCGCCTGATACTCGCGCTGGCGGGAAACGCCGAGCTGCAAAAGCAATGCGGCGAGTGGCGCGAGAAAAAGCATTAGGATGGCGGTCAGGCCACCCTGGCGTTCACGATTTTCACCGCCGCCCCAGCCTCCGAAAATCATTCCCCAGCGGCCCATTTGAGCAATCCAGGTGATGGCACCGGCGATGGTCGCAGCGATGGAGGAAGTGAGTATGTCGTAATTGCGGACGTGCGAAAGCTCGTGGGCGATGACACCTTCCAGTTCGTCATCGTTCATGAGTTCGAGCAGCCCTTGGGTCACGGCAACTGAGGCGTGCCTCGGGTTGCGGCCGGTGGCGAAGGCGTTGGGGGCACTCTGCGGGATCAGGTATAAGTTCGGCATAGGCAGGTTCGCTTTTCCGGCGAGCCGCTCCACCACGGCGTAGAGCCGAGGCGCTTGCTCGCGGCTGATTGGCACTGCGCCGCTCGATGCCAGCGCGATTTTGTCCGAAAAGAAATATGCCGTGCCGTTCATCAGCATGGCGAAGACCAGCGCGACGGTCATGCCCCGCTGGCCGCCGAATGCTTGGCCCAGGCCTATCAGCAACAGCGTCAAAGCCGTGAGTAAGAATGTAGTCTTAAGAGTTTTCATGGTGGCCTGCTAGAGGCGCCGAATTAGGCGGCGCCCGCCTTCGCGATTTCGCGTTTGAATTTCATTTCCTCGCTCTTCGGATCTGCGTCCACCACCACGGTATCGCCCGGGTGTATTTCGCCGTCCAGCAGCTTCAGCGCCAGCGGATCCTGGATCAGCCGCTGGATGGCACGCCGCAACGGACGCGCGCCGTAGGCCGGGTCGTAGCCTTCGCGGAAGAGCAGCGCTCTTGCCGCCGGACTCAACTTCAGCGTGAGCTGGCGCTCGGCGAGTTTTTCCGTCAAGTGGCGAATCTGCATTTCGATGATGCGGTCAATCTGATCCTTACCCAGCGATCGGAACAGCACGATGTCATCAATGCGGTTCAGGAACTCCGGGCGGAAGATTTCCCGCAACGCGGCCAGGGCCAGGTCACGCGCTTTCTTGAAATCTTTTTCCGCCAGCTCGAAGATTGCCGTCGAGCCGACGTTAGAGGTCATGATAATCACTGTATTGCGGAAATCCACCGTGCGGCCTTGCCCATCGGTCAGGCGGCCATCCTCTAGCACCTGCAGCAGCAAGTTGAACACGTCCGGGTGGGCCTTCTCGATTTCATCGAGCAGGACCACCGAGTAAGGGCGGCGGCGGATCTGCTCGGTCAATTGGCCGCCTTCTTCATAGCCCACATAGCCCGGAGGGGCGCCGATCATCCGCGCCACGGAATGCTTCTCCATGTATTCGGACATGTCCAGGCGCACGACGGCGCGTTCGTCGTCGAACAAAAATTCAGCCAGCGCGCGGGCCAGCTCCGTCTTGCCCACACCAGTTGGTCCCAGGAAAAGAAACGAGCCGATGGGGCGCTTCGGATCCCCCAGTCCTGACCGGCTGCGGCGGATAGCGTTTGCAACGCTTCGGAGCGCCTCGTCCTGGCCCACCACACGCATGCGCAGTCGTTCTTCCATGTGCACCAGCTTTTGTACTTCGCCTTCCAGCAGCCGCCCGACGGGAATTCCCGTCCACTTGGCCACGATTTTCGCGATTTCTTCTTCGCCGACCTCTTCCTTGAGGATGGCATGGTCCTTTTGCAGTTCTGCCAGGCGGTCCTGCGCGGCCTTCAAGTCTTTTTCGGTGGCGGCCAATTTGCTGTAGCGGATTTCGGCGACGCGCGAAAGATCACCGGCGCGTTCGAACTTCTGCTCCTCGGTCTTCAGCGCATCGATTTGTTCCTTCAACTTGCGGATGCGCCCGATCGCGTCCTTTTCCGTTTGCCAGCGCGCCTTCAGGCCGTTCGATTGCTCGCGCAGGGTGCTCAATTCCTTCTCAATCTGGCCGAGCCGTTCGCGCGAATGCGCGTCCGACTCCTTCTTCAGTGCCTGGCGCTCGATCTCGAGCTGCATGATGCGGCGCTCGATCACGTCAATTTCAGCCGGCAGGGAATCAATCTCCATGCGCAAACCGGCCGCGGCTTCATCAATCAGGTCGATCGCTTTATCCGGCAGGAAGCGGTCGGTAATGTAGCGCTGCGAAAGGACCGCCGCGGCCACAATGGCGGCATCCTTGATGCGCACGCCGTGATGGACTTCATAACGCTCTTTCAACCCGCGCAAAATTGCGATGGCATCTTCAACGGAAGGCTCGCCCACCATGACGGGCTGGAAACGGCGCTCAAGAGCAGGATCTTTTTCGATGTACTTGCGGTATTCAGTGAGCGTGGTAGCGCCGATTGCGCGCAACTCGCCGCGAGCCAGCGCCGGCTTCAGCATGTTTGAAGCATCCATGGCGCCTTCGGCCGCGCCTGCACCTACCAAAGTGTGCAGCTCATCGATGAAGAGAATCACCTGGCCTTCGGATTCCGTTACTTCTTTCAACAGCGCTTTCAGTCGGTCTTCGAATTCTCCGCGATATTTTGCGCCTGCTACCAGCGCTGCAAGATCGAGCGCTACAATGCGCTTCGGCTTGAGCACTTCGGGAACATCACCGGCGATGATGCGCTGCGCGAGGCCTTCGACGATGGCCGTCTTTCCAACGCCCGGCTCGCCGATCAGCACGGGATTGTTTTTCGTGCGACGTGCGAGAATCTGCATCACGCGGCGAATTTCTTCATCGCGGCCGATCACCGGATCGAGTTTTCCGCGGCGCGCGAGGTCCGTCAGGTCGCGCCCATACTGTTCGAGCGCGCGGTAGGTGGCTTCGGGATTTTGTGATGTAACGCGATGGCTGCCTCGGATGCTGGCCATGGCCTGCAAGATCGCGTCATGGCTTGCGCCACTGCGGGCCAGTAATTGCCCAGCGGGATCGCGGTCCGCTCGGGCGATCCCAAGCAGGATGTGTTCGGTCGAGACGTACTCGTCCTTCAACCGCTGCGCTTCTTCAAAGGCGCTCTCGAGCACGGTACTAGAGGCCTTGCTCAGGTATTGATCAACGACTCCGGAAACCTTCGGTAAGCGCTCGATCTGCTTCTCCACTTCCAGAGCCAGCCGGGTCGGAGCAGCCCCGAGCTTTTCAAGCAGCGGCGGAACTACGCCGTCGCCTTGGGCGATTAAAGCCCAGAGCAGATGCAGCGGCTCCACTTGCTGCTGGCCCTGGCGCCCGGCCATTTCCTGGGCTCCTTCTAGCGCCTCCTGAGCCTTTACCGTCAGTTTGTCCATTCGCAGCATGATGTGATTCTCCTACTTCCGTTCCCACACACAAAGGGGGGGGCCTAGAAATCTCTCCGGCCCCATCGCGCGAGTGATCCTTGGTTTTTGCCGTTCGTCGGAACCTTGACCCGTACATGCCGGGGCTTCGATTCCTCCCGCTTCGCGAATTCCAGGGTGCCCACGCCTTTCTCGCACTCGCTCTTAACTGGCTTCCCTAGTCACCGAATTTGGCTGACCGAATCGCGGGCTAGATGAGCCAAAAGTACGCTCGATGCGCAGGTGGTTCGCTTGCTTCACCCGCCGCCCGAATTTACGGGCTCCTGGAATGGTCGGCACATGGCGCTCCAGGGGAACGTCCAGGCCCCTAATTTGTTCCTGCCGCAAAGCTCGACTCCGAGAACCAACTCGTTCTCAGTCTTCTAGATACCAAAGTCCCGAGCCCCTCTGGGCTGCACCGGCTCCTCCCCGCTACCTTTGACGCACACAGCCTGTCTAGCTGCCCATAGAGGTTTCTGAAAGCCTCCCATGAGTGAAGGCAGTCATTTTAAATCTTCACCAAATAGCCTGCGTTTGTCAGCGCAATGAGATAATAAAATATGCGTACATTGTTGTCAAGTATTTATCTATTGCCTTATTTTGTTATACTTGTGGGCATATGACTATGATAACACTCTGACAATAAGGCACTTAAGATAGTGTGTTTCCGGCATAGTCAGTAGGATTGGATGATCGCGCGACTGCGTTCTCCGCTCGGCCACGATGATGGTCCTTCGGGCATCATTTGCGGCTTCGGCCAGGATCTGAAGAAACAGGGCCTCGGCGATGTGGTAGGAGCAGGAGCAGGTGAGCAGGAATCCACCCGGCTGAAGGATTTTCATGGCGCGGAGATTGATCTCTTTGTAGCCGCGGTGGGCGGCGGCCGTGCTGTCGCGATTCTTGGCAAACGCCGGGGGGTCAAGAATCACCATTTGGAAGCGCCGGCCAACCTCGTCGTATTCCTTCAGCAAGTCGAATGAGTTTCCTTCGCGGAAAGTGACATTCGAGATCGAGTTCAGCTGCTGATTCCGCCGAGCCGCTTCAACCGCCGAAGGAGCCAGGTCAATTCCCTCGACGTGCTGGCAGTTCCCCGCGACGGTGAGCGCGAAGCCTCCCTGGTAGGCGAAGCAGTCCAGAACTTCGCCCGAAGCGTAGCGGCGGGCGGTCCTGTGATTTTCGCGCTGGTCGAGAAACGATCCCGTTTTCTGACCTTTCTCGAGATCGTAACCAAAGGTGACGCCATTCTCCTGGGCCAGGATTTCTTGCGGGATCTCTCCATACAGCACGCTCACGCGCTGTTCGAGCCCTTCGAGCAGTCGGACCTTGGGATCGTTGCGTTCGAGGATGCCTTTCGGGGAGAAGAGCTCGACCAGGATCTCGACGAAGAGACTCTTGTTGCGCTCGGTCGCCTGACTCAGGGTTTGCATCACCAAATAATCGCCGTAGCGATCCACAATGAGTGAAGGCAACTGATCCGCTTCGCCGTACACAAGGCGGTAGGCCTCGGTATTTTCGACAATCGTGCGGCGATAGTCGGCGGCGCGGCGGAGGCGCTCAGTGAAGAATGCGCGATCCACCGGACGGTCGTCATGCGTCAGCAGTCGGACTGCAATCTGAGATTTGTCGCTGTAGAATGCGCGGCCGTAAAAGCGCCCGCGCTCGTCGCTGATTCGCACGATTGCACCTGCCTCCCCCGGCGCTTTGCGGACATCGCTGCGGTAGACCCACAGGTGCCCGGAGCGCAGCCGTTCCAGGCCACGCGAGCTGATGACTACAGTGCCTTCCGCCACGGCTCCATCCCCGAATGCGTGAACTGGCCGGTCGGTTCGCTACAATGGCCCTGGGACCTGATGAGACAGTCGAGCCGGTCCGCCAGGAGCAAGCATGGCAGCGCGACGCCCGGTTGCTGCTCTATTAGCACACCCGCACGGGCTCTGTCAGTTGCATTCAGGCAGCAGCCGGAGCGCTGCGAGCCCCGTGCCTCATCCGCGCTCCCGCAGGGTCATGGATGAATCTTAGCGATCTAGATTACGTGCTTCCGCCCGAGCAGATTGCGCAGACGCCGCTGCCGGACCGCGATGCTTCGCGCATGCTGCTGCTCGACCGCGCCACGGGCGCTAGGGAGGATCGCCGCTTCCGCGAGATCGTCGAGCTGCTGCGAGGCGATGAACTCGTTGTTCTGAACAACGTGCGCGTGCTGCCCGCGCGCTTGTTTGGGCGCCGTGCCGGCGCGCGCGCTCAACCGCCCGGTGCAAACAATCCCGCGCGGGGGGAATTTCTCCAGGCGCAAATCGAAGTGCTGTTGGTGAGGCGACTCGAGGCCGATACCTGGGAGGCGCTGGTCCGCCCGGGGCGGAAGATTCCGGTTGGCGAGCGGATCATCTTTGGCGAGGGCGAGCTCGAGGCTCGCGTGGAAAGCCGGGGCGACTACGGCCTGCGAGTTCTGCGTTTCGGTGCGAAGGAAGGCTTCGAAGAATCGCTCCATCGTCTGGGACAAATCCCTCTGCCGCCCTATATCAAGCGCGGAGACGTCGCGAGCGATCGCGAGCGCTACCAAACCGTCTACGCGAGCCAGGGCGCTGCCGTCGCCGCCCCCACCGCCGGATTGCATTTCACGCCCGTGATTCTGCAAAGGTTGCGAGACCGCGGCATGCAGCTGGCAGAAATCACGCTCGAGGTCGGTCTGGGAACCTTCGAACCGCTCCGGACCGAACGCGTGGAGGACCATAAGATTCACGCGGAATCCTACGAAATTTCTGAAGCGGCGGCAGCGGCCATCGAGCGCGCGCTTCGTGAAAAACGGCCCCTGCTCGCAGTCGGAACCACGGTTGTCCGCGCGCTGGAAGATGCAGCGGAAAAACAATCCTCCAAAGGCTATATGATCGCGCCCGGGAAAGCGGTGGCTGATATTTTCCTCTACCCCGGCAAGCCGTTTCGGGTGGTGCGGCAGCTGCTCACGAATTTCCACCTGCCCGAGTCGAGCCTCCTCGCTCTGGTGGCCGCCTTTGCAGGACGCGAACACGTCCTCGAAGCCTATCGCCACGCGGTCCAAGCAGGCTATCGCTTCTTCAGTTACGGCGATTGCATGCTGATTCGCTAAGGCCGGACGGCACGCCCTGTTGAGCCCACGAGCACGCGACATTCGTGCAACCCGGGGCCGCTTCGACTATAATCCGCATCCTAATCACGGGGACGTCTTGAATGCGGTACCTGATTCTGAGTGATATCCACGCGAACGCCACGGCGCTGGACGCTGCGCTCGAGGCCGCCCAGGGCCAATGGGAGAAAGTTGTCTGCCTGGGTGACGTGGTGGGCTACGGGCCCGATCCCAACGAGGTGATCGACCACGTGCAAGCCCTCGGAGCCGTAACGATTCGCGGCAATCACGACAAGGCCGGCAGCGGTATCGCCAACGCGGACGACTTCAATCCCGTGGCGCGCAATGCGGCGCTCTGGACGCGCGAGCAACTGCGGCCGGAAAATCGCGAGTGGCTGGAAAAATTGCCCACCGGCCCGGTGACGATCAACGGCTTCTCGATTGTTCACGGTGCATTCCGCGACGAAGACGAGTATGTTTTCGCACCGGCGCAAGCGCTCACCAGCCTGCTCGACGCGCCTTCTCCGGTCAATTTCTTCGGCCACACGCACCTGCAAGGTGGCTTCACGCTGCGCGATACGGTGGGAGTCTTGCACTTCAAGCCACTGGCCGGCAGCCCCTTCGCCCCGCTCCTCATAGAGGAAGGGACTACCTATTTGCTGAATCCCGGCTCGATTGGCCAGCCGCGCGACGGGGACGCCCGCGCCGCATTTGCCATCGCGGACTTGGGAAAGAATTCCGTCGAGTTCTGGCGCGTGCCTTACGATATTGAAGCAACGCAGAAGCGCATGGCGGCAGCAGGTCTGCCGGAGCCCTTGATTCTGCGCCTCTCATTCGGCCGCTGAGGCCGTCAGGAAACCATGGACCCCGGAGAAAGCACCAGGCGCGAAGACCGAAGCCGGCTCCCGGTGGCGCTTGCGGCGGGAGCGGTGGTGGTCCTCCTGCTTTTCGGCGGCGTGATGGTTCTGACGCGCAGCATGCGCATGCATGGTTCCGCCACCGCAGAAGGGCTCCCGTTTGGCGCTCCTGAGCAGGCCTACGCCCAGCGCATCCATTTTATGAATCCGCAAATGGCGCGCGCCACAAATTTTCTGAATCAGGAATTCACCTATGTTGCCGGAACGATATCGAACGACGGAACACGGGCTCTCGTTCGCCTGCAAGTCACGATCGAGTTTCACGACCCGCTGAACCAGGTGGTACTGCGCGAGACCGAATTGCTGATTGCCAGTCCGGCGCGCCCACTCGAGGGCGGGCAACGCCGCGATTTTCAGATCACGCTTGACCACGTGCCGGCCACCTGGGACCAGCAGTATCCTTCGATACGGGTTAGCGGCATTGTTCTGGGAGAGTAGCGAGTCTCCCAGGGAATTTGCAGCCGGCAATGAAACCGTTGGCGGAGTCAGAAGACGCCAATGATTCTCGCTATCCCGCCGCGCCTGACCGCGGACTGAAGAAGGTGACGCTCGGCGATGCTACTGGTCTCGACGCGCCGCCCAACGCCGCGCATTCGACTCGGAGGTGCCAGCAGTTGCGTCAGGTGATCGTGGCGTGCTCGATTTGCTCGGAGTGGCGTGGCGCGGTGCGGTGCGGCCGCCCGGTCGTGATGGGGCTGAAGGCCTCGGAGGGCTTTCCGTTGCCGATCCGGGCGGTGGACTCTCGGGTGCGCGTCCGCCGCGGCCGGCACGAAGGCGATTTACAGCAATTCGCCTGCTTCAGCGACTTCAAACTCGACTCGCAACCACCGCCGGTTTGGCTCCCAGCACCGCGAATGCGCTTCCATACCGCGACCGAAACGCTGGTGAAATACTTGACGCCTGAAGTCCAGGTGAGGCGTATCGGGCTCAGCGAGAATTGGCTCCGCGGTTTGAAACTCGTCTTGCGCCGGTAGTTCAGTGATTGCTGGGGACAAAAAAGAAGGGAAGCGGTCTGGTTTGAACCAGTACCACTTCCCGGGGTGTGTCCTAGAAGTGATTTGATACATTAGACGCGCGAGATTCGCAGAAGGTTGCAGCCCCGCGGAACGATCAGTAGAAGAGGTATTTGCGCCACTTTTCGTCGCGGTGCCCGATCAGTCGCATCAGCTGGCGCGAGGTGTGCAGCGTGAAAGGCCGCGGACGCCGCTGCAATTTCAGCCCTGCTTCTTCAGGCGTGCGATCGCCCTTGCGATTGTTGCAGGCGTAGCAGCAAGCCACCAGGTTCTCCCACGACGAGCGACCGCCGCGCGAACGCGGCAGCACGTGGTCCAGAGTCAGCTCCGAAGCTGGAAACGCCGCCGCGCAAAACTGGCAGGTGTTGCGGTCGCGCAGCAGAATATTTTTCCGTGAGAGCGCGCGGCTCTGCTGCGGGATGTGCCGATAACTCAGCAGCCGAATCACCGACGGCACCTGGATGGCTTTCGAAGTGGAATGCACCTGGGTGTGATTCGTCTCCTCGGCCTGTGCCACTCCCTTCAACATCAGCACCAGTGCGCGACGCACAGCCGTCACGTTGATCGGCTCGAAGGTCGCATTCAGCACCAGCACCGGCGCCTGCATCACCGAAGGGCGGCTGGCAGGCGAGGCCATTGGCGACAGCAGCTTGGCCGCAGCCGCTTCCGGGGCAATTCCGCCCAGCCCGATTTTGGGCCGGGGCCGCAAGCCGATCTTGAGTCGGTTGTTCATTTGCGCCGCCCTGGCGTCGCTCGAGGGATCTCCTTACTTACTAAGGATGCTCGCCGCACCCTACTGGTTTCGCTCACGGGAACCGATTACCCGTCGCTGCGCGGGACCCAATAGAGAGTGCCCAGCCGAAAAAGACTCGCGTCACACTGGCACCCAGTACCGTTCGGGCGCCTGCACGGAGCAGGGCGCGCGAGGAGGCAGGAAGCGTCGCATCAGTCCTCAATACATCATCTACCAGCAGAACGCGCAGGTTGTCAACTCGCACTCCCGAGCACATGGCGTAGGTGCCACGTACAGATTCCGAGCGTCGCCTACGCGTGAGGGGTCAAGGTGCCGGGCAAGGTTTGTTTCTCCCGAGCAGGCATGGCCCGAGCTTCAATCTCAGATGCCGCGCCAAGTGTCGGGCGATCAGCTTGGCTCGATCGTAGCCGCGCTTGCGCTGCCGAGCGCGTCATCCTAGATCGCCTACCTGCGCGCGCCCACCGGAGAATTCAACGGGCGCCGCAGCCCGGGCCTAGCGGTAGCGAGATTTCGAGGAACCAGGCAAGGCAGGGCTCGCATGCGGGAATCCGGCTCGTGTTCCTGAGCGTCGCGCTAGAGATTCCCTCAAGCGCCGGAAACTCGATCGCGGTCGGCGCATCGAGCGCGCGATCGAGTAGGGCCCTGTCGCTGGTAGCGAGAGGGACTGACCCCCGCTATCGCAATCGTGGGGAGCGCGAAATCCGCATTACCACTTCGGGGCCCCGGGGCCAGCGGCCGAACACAGCCGTGCCGGGAGCCTAAAAACCATGGAGAAAGCAAGCCGAGGCTTACAGCAGTCCCTGTTCCGTCTTTTCCTGGCAGGAGATGCAATACCGCGTCCACGGCACCGCTTCCAGGCGCTTCTGCTGAAGCTCCTGGTGGCAGGCAATGCATTCGCCGAACGAGCCGTCCTTGATCCGCGCTAGCGCGTCGTCCACCAACTGCAGGAGCGAACGATCATTGTGCGTCTGGCCGAAAAGAAACTCTTTGGTGTAGGAGTTGGCAGCCTTGTCAGCAAGGTCCACTGTCGGATCTTCGTCCGCCTCGCGGCCTTCTTGCTCAGTCCGGGCGATGCCTCGCAACAGTTCCTCGCGCCGTGTCACCAACTTCTTCTTGTAATACTCCAACCGCTTTTTGTCCATTCGATGGGTCCCATGGTGAGGAAAAACGCCTCACTCAAATCCGACGATTTTAACGATACGCGCACTCGTTGTCAAATCAGCGACGGTTTGCCGATTTCCAAAGGGCGCAGTTACGAGCGGCCTTTACGCTTTTGCGCGATCACCAGACCGCGCGGTGTGGGGAGGAAAACGACCGAAAGCAGGTCTTCGCGCTCGAGATTTCGCGCTCCTTCACGCACGGTCTTCAGGGCCGAGCTCGCATCGTGCATCAGAATCAATCCGTCCGGATTCATTTGCGGGAGAAACCGCCGCACTTCCTGCTCGCGCAGCGGCAAATCACTATCGCAATAGAGCAAATCAATCCGCCCCTCGACTTTCATCTCCAGGCTGGATTCATTGCGCAGCTCGATCCATTCTGACAGGCCGGAAGCGAGGAAACGCTTGCGGGCCTGCTCGAAGACTTTCGGGTCCGCCTCGCAGGTAATCACACATCCGAGGCCATTTTCTCTGAGTCCTTCGGCGATGCGCAGCGTGCTCGAGCCCAGAAAAGTACCAGTCTCGACCACCCGTTCCGGCTTGATCGTAGTCACAAGCGTCTTCAGAAAATCCAGCACCTCCACCTCGGCAGCCATCGCGTCATACATCTTCCAGCGCTCCGGATGCGGGCACTCCGGTGTCGCGCGGCTGTACTCCCGTTGTAGAACATCGCCGCGTTCCGCGACGTGCTGCAGAATGCGATGTTCCCTCGAAATTTTGTGGTAGTGCGCGAGGATTCCCCACAACAAGAAGGCCCCCAAAAGGAAAAAAAAGACGCTCCCCATCCGACCATAGGACGGTCCGAAGATGGAGGCGGGAGCTCCGCGCCATGAGGGGCTGAAAAAGGAAGCAACTCCGGAAAGCAAGAAATAGCCGGCAAATATCTCGCCGCGTGGTCGGGGTCCGAGAACCGCCTTGGTCCCCATGCGCCATAGGAATACGGCGATTCCGGCTTGAGTGAAGAACGAATATAGCGGCCGGAGCGTGGCCTCCTCAACCGATCCCCTGCCCAGTGCGACGAGGAAGAAGATGACCAACTGAGCCAGCGCGAATCCCGTTGCCGCTGCCGGGGAACAGGCGTCAAGGAATGGATAGAACGGTACCTGATAGTATCGGCCGAGGAGGACGAGCGTGAGTAGTCCGCCCAGAACTCCTGCAGCCCATTCCGCTCGACTTGCGAAGTGGGCGAAAGTCAATCCCGTGGCACCCGCGACGATTACGACCAAATAGCTGTTGACCGGGATCCCGCGTCGCCCAAGATCCGCGTCCAGGGTCACCGCGGCCGCAAGAATTCCCACACCGACGACAATCAAAAACTTCCACGGCTCCAGTTGAAAAAGATCAATCATTGGCTAGTTTGGCAGACTCAGTCTGATTGACGATTTGCCGTCGGTTTCCCGTCGCGCAGAGTCTTTGAATATTCCCAGGCCTTGGCGTATTTCCAGCTCACATAGGCGGCGTGATTCAAATGCACCAGCAGCCCTTCGCGGCCATCGAGAAATCCCAGCCGAAAGAAATAACGGTAGAGGAACGCCCCGAGCGGCCGCAGCACGATATTCGCAATGCTGAAGCCAACTGGGCGCTGGCTCGCCACCATCTCGCCACCGAGCGATGAGTACCGGTTGGCATGTTCGATGAAGCCTTCAAGCGTTCCATAGGCGTGATGAATCAAGTCGCCTTCGAGAAGGCCGATTTTTCCTGCTGATTGCATGCTCTCATGCACCGCGCGATCCTCGAATTGGCCCATCCCGCGGCGCACCAGACGCAGTTTGCGGTCGGGATAGTAGCCGCTGCGTTTGAGCCAGCGATTCAGGTAGAAATTTCGCCGTCCAACCATGTAAGCGTCGCATTCCGAAGTGGCTTTCTCTGATTTCAGGACCGCCTGAGTGCTTGCCGCCAACTCCGGGCTTACCTCCTCGTCGGCGTCGAGCGATAAAATCCAATCGCCGCTCGCTTTCGCCATGGCGGCGTTCTTTTGTTTGGAAAACCCTCGCCACTGCTCCACAAAAACTTTCGCGCCTCGCGCGCGCGCCAGTTCCACGGTCCTGTCCGTGCTGCCTGAATCCACTACAATCATTTCATCCGCAATCCCTTTCACACTATCGAGCGTGCGCCCGATATTGGCCTCTTCGTTGTGAGTGATGATGCACACCGACAACACCACGGGGATTGCCTCCTGCAAAAATCGCCGGTCGCCCAATGCACTTGCGCCGCAAAATATATCATCGAAGCAAGCACCGGACTCCGCAATTGCTCATTCCCAGCGCCTAGCCGTTTGACAGGGCTTTCGCAGCCGCCTATTCTGCGCTTCGTAGTCGCCGGCCATCCTGCGAGGCCACTTGCGAACACTTCGAAAATTTCTCCGCCGCACTCCCTGGTACGGCCTCTACAAACGCCTCGGTCACTATCCCGACTATTGGTATTGGAAACTCCGCGGCAAGCCCGTCCGCTCACCCCATCTCCTGAAGCAGAGAACGGTGCGCGAGTATGGCCAGAGGTACGGCTTGCGAATCCTGATAGAAACCGGCACCTACTATGGGGAAATGATCTCCGCGGTAAGAAACTCATTCGACCGAATCTATTCCGTGGAATTTGATCCCGCGCTGGCCCAGCGAGCCGTGCCCATTTTTGAGCGCGACCACAGGATTCAAATCCTGGAAGGCGATAGCGAGCAGGTGTTGCCGGCGCTTTTGAAATTGCTCGCGCAACCGGCCCTCTTCTGGCTCGACGCAGGATATTACGGCTGGGCAGGCCAAGAATTCGATCGGCACAGGCTGGCGGTTGAACTGGAATCCATCCTGCGCCATGCGGTGAAAGGCCACGTGATCCTGTTGGACGACGCGCATGGGCTCGACGGCAAGAACGGAGCGCTTACTGTCCCAGAATTAAAGTCGCGGATTGAAACGGAATTCCCCGGCCACAAAGTGGAACTGGAATATGACATCCTACGGATCACGCCGCCGTCGTCGCATTCGGCTGTCGCACCACGCAGCGGCGCGCGCTAAGCGGCCCGCTGCTTCGCTGGAAACATGTAATGGACAGCGATGGCCGAAAGAATCAGTACGACGAAGACAAAGTAGCTGCCTTCCGGGCCCACGCTCCCGCCAGTCAACCAATCCCGCCCGTGAAACGATGAGTTGAGCAAGTGCCCTTGCGCGATCAAGCCGCTGTCCGGCACGCCGTAGAAGTAAGTCTCCGTCCAATCAAACGCGGCGTGTGTGCCAACCGCGAACCACAGATTCCCGGTACGCCTGAGCGTGAACGCTGCCAGCAATCCGAAGCTGCCAGCCATGAATGCGCCAATTTTTGCCTCACCTGGATTGCCTAGGTGGACGTAGCCGAACAGGAAGGAAAGCATCAGCGCCGCTGGCCAGAATCCTATCCCCGAGCCCAGGGTGTATTGCATATAGCCGCGAAAGCCAAACTCTTCAAACAAGCCGACCAGCAGGAACCCGATGGCGTAAAGAATTGCGTACTTGATCCCCTGCGCGCCACGCGAGCTAATTCCGTCCAGAGAGTACCCGTGGAACGCTGCGATAAGCAGAAGCAGCAGTGACATCATGCCGAAGCCGAACGGGATGCCTTGCCAGAAGCGTTTGCCGTACGCCTCCGAGACCGGCAGACCGTACGCGCTGAACGGCCGTGCTTCGATCTTCGACATCACCAGCGCGGGGAGGAATACTGCGAGTACCAGGATAGACTCAACAAATATTTGAGGGCCCGCGTCAATCGCGGCACGGTTCTGCGCGGCAAGCCAGTCACGAAGTGCCGGGATATGCCCCACCACGAATAGGGCGCTGCGCCGGAACGCCAACACCATGGCGATAAAAATCAGCAGCCGCCAGCCCGCGCGCAGCCCGTTCGGACCAATAAAAATCGTGTGAACCAGCGATTGCGAGTTCGTCCGTCCAGCCACCGAAATTTGCGAATCGGCTGAACTCGATTCTGTGGTCATCCTCAATCTCCTCCTTCAAATGAAATCAGCGGCGGTGGGGTGATTTCATCACGACCAGGGCCGTAGTGGCAAGAATCCTACCCCGCCGGACTGCTCTTCTTCGCCGGGTAGGCCCAGTTGAACAGCGCGAAACACAAGCTAAAAACTACAAAAACCATCACGCTGCCCTCTGGCCCGATACTGCCGCCGGTGAGCCATCGGGGTCCGTGAAAGCTTGAATTCAGCAGATGGCCTTCTGCCAGCAAACCGCTGTCTGGCGTGGAATAGATAAACGTTTCGGCATAGTCGCCGGCGGCGTGAAACCCGATGATGAACCAGAGATTTCCGGTGCGCCGCAGCACGAAGCACCCGAACAGTCCGAACGCAAATACCGAGAGCGCGCCCACCCATCCCTCGTTCGGATTGCCGAGGTGCGTACCCCCGAACAATCCGGAGAGGATAAAAGCTGCAGGCCAGAAGCCAACCCCAGAACCCAGCGTGTATTGCGCGTAGCCACGAAACAGCGACTCCTCGAACAGACCCACGAGTACGAACGCGATGGCCCACAGGATGGCGTACTTCACCAGCGCCGCCCCGGCCAGCGCTAGACCCCCAAAAGAGAACCCGCCAAAGGCGAAGATCGCTAGAATTTCAACCGTCTCAAATGCAAGCCCCCAGGCCGCGCCCTGCCAGAACAATTTACCAAAGATGCCCTGGGCTGGAGTCCCGTAGGTCCCCAATGGGCGCTTCTCGATGCGGCCCATAATCCAAGTGGTCAGCAAGGTGATCGCGAAGGCCGCGCCGTCAAATACAAGTGTGAATCGAGGAGTTATGACATTGCCGGACTGCGCTTGTTTTGCGATTTCAGCGAGCCCAGGAATCAGCCGCAATCCGCGCTGGATGACTGATAGCTCGAGCGCCGCGAAGATCGCGACGAAGATCAGCAGCCGCCAGCCCGCTCGAATTCCATCCGGCCCCACGAATAGCTCGCGCAGCATGCTGGGCTTGGGCGCTGCTGGCAGGGGCTCGCCCGCCGGCATCACGCTCCCTCGAGCTTCAGAATCCCGAGTCATAGGCACACTCCTCTAGCCGGTCGGTACGCACGCTTGCCCGAGTTAGTTCCCAGTATGCGCCGGAACGGACGCTGGCCCGGAACGATATGTCTTTTCAGACGTTCCCCCTCACAATTGGGTAGCGCCTGGAATGAATCGATGGCCGTGCCTGGGCCAGGGTTGCGGCCGGCGAGTGCGGCTGCTAAAATCCCTAGTTTGCGCGCCGGGAAGAGCCCGAATCGTATTCACCTTTCCATGTATCTATTGGCTCGACGGAAAACGAAACAGGGTGGAGGTCTGGTTTGGCAAAATTTGACCTAGTCATCATCGGCAGCGGCCCCGGCGGCTACGTGGCCGCGATTCGCGCCGCACAGTGGGGATTGAAGGTTGCCGTGGTCGAGAAGGATCCATTTCTCGGCGGCACCTGCCTGCACGTGGGTTGCATCCCGACCAAAGTGTTCTTGCACCACGCGGATATCTACGACCACTTCAAGCGCGCCGAAGAATTCGGATTTGAAGTGAAAGAGGTCAAAGTTAACTGGCCCGCGATCCTGGCGCGCAAGGACAAAATCGTCAAAAAGCATTCGCTTGGTATCGCCGCGCTGTTCAAGAAACACAAAGTGGAAACCATCACTGGCTGGGGACGTATCGCCGGCCCAGGCCGCGTCGCCGTAGAAAAAGACGGCAAGACCACGGAAATCGAAACCACTTACATCCTGCTGGCCACCGGCTCCGAGGCGCGTTCGCTCCCCGGAGTTGAAATCGACGGCAAGACCGTGTTGACAAACCGCGAGATCCTCACGCTGCAGGAAATTCCGAAAACGATGGTGGTAGTCGGCTGCGGCGCCGTGGGGGTGGAATTTGCGTCCATCTTCAAGACTTTTGGCACCGACGTGACGCTGATCGAAGTCTTACCGCGTGTTGTGCCGCTCGAAGACGAAGAGATTTCCGCGGAGCTCGATAAATCTTTCCGCAAGAAGGGAATCCGCGTCGAGCTCGAAGCGAAAGTCGAATCCGTGAAGAAGGACGCCAAAGGCGCGACCGTGACCTACAAAGACAAGACTGGAAAATCGCAAACCATCAGCGCGGAGAAAGTTCTCATTGCCGTCGGCCGCCGCCCGCTCACCGAAAATGTCGGACTCGAAAAAACGAAGGCCAAGCTCGAGCGCGGTTACTTGCGCACCAACGCCTTTCTTGAAACCGACGAGCCCGGCCTTTACGCCATCGGCGACATCGTCGCCGGCTTGCCCCAACTTGCGCACGCTGCTTCGATGGAAGGCATCATCGCCGTCGGCCGCATGGCCAAAAAGGATGTGCAGCCATTCGACAAGAAGCGCTGCCCGAACGCCACCTACTCGGACCCGCAAGTCGGGTCGATCGGCCTCACCGAAAAACAGGCGCGCGATGCCGGCTACCAGGTAAAGACAGGAAAATTCCCGTTCCTCGGCAACAGCAAGGCTACAATCCTCGGCCAGCACGAAGGCTTCATCAAAGTTGTCGCTGAGGAAAAGTACGGCGAAATTCTCGGCGTGCACGCCATCGGCCCTCTAGCAACGGAGATTATCGCTGAGCCCGTCGCCGCGTTAGGCCTGGAAGCCACGCTCGACGATATGGCCGCTACAATTCATGCGCACCCGACCGTTTGGGAAGCCATGGGCGACGCATTCAACGCTGTCCGCGGCCTTTCGATCAATTATTGATTCGCATGGACGTAAGCAGATAACCACAATGCCGCAAAGCGAAAAAATCTGCTGGGTAGTTGACCGGGGCCTTCTGCCCTACGGCGCCGGCTGCGATTTGCAGCGCACGCTGGTGGCCGCGCGCAAAGCCGGCGTGATCCCCGACGTTCTGCTCCTGTCTGAGCATCCTCACGTCATCACGCTAGGGCGCAACGGCCGGCGCCAAAATCTGCTCGCCTCAAGGCATTTACTGGCACAAAGGAACGTCGAATTCCACCCGGCCGACCGGGGCGGCGATATCACCTACCACGGCCCCGGACAAATCGTCGGTTACCCCATCCTCGATCTCACCGCGCACCGCCGTGACGTGCGCTGGTACGTCGGCCAGCTCGAAGAAGTCATGATGCGCGCGACCTCTGATTTTGGCGTGGCCACAAAGCGCATCGAAGGTCAGCACGGAGTGTGGGTGGATACGCCAGCCGGAGAGGAAAAACTCGCCGCGCTCGGCGTCCACCTCAGCCGCTGGGTCACCTCCCACGGCTTCGCATATAACGTCTCGACCGACCTGCGATTTTTTGATTTGATTGTCCCCTGCGGCATCGTGGACAAACGCCCCACATCACTCGAGCGTATTCTCGGCCGCGCCGTCAGCAGCAGTGAAATCAGGCCGCGCCTGATCGCGCGCTTCGGCGAAGTGTTCGGCCGCTTCATGATTTCAGTTACGCCCCGAGAACTGGAACAAGCAGCGTCGGGCCGTGAGTCGCACTCGGGCGCCCTGCTCGAAGCGGGCATTGCAAAATGGAGCGAGGCATGAACCATCCCCTCACGCGGGAGCAGCAGTTTGATCTGTACTACTACATGCAGCTTAATCGTCAGCTGGAAGACCGCATGGTGCGCCTGTTCCGCCAGAATAAAATTGTCGGCGGGCTGTATTCGAGCCTCGGTCAGGAAGCCATTTCCGTCGGCACCGCTTATACCCTCGAAAAACGCGACTGGCTCGCCCCCATGATCCGCAATATCGGGGCGCTGCTGGTGAAAGGGTTCAAGCCCCGCGATATTTTCACGCAGCACATGGCCAAATACACTTCGCCCACCCTCGGAAAAGACGGCACCAGCCACTTTGGTGATCTGAAAGTCCGCCACACCGTTTCTCCCATCTCCATGCTCGGCGATTTAATTCCCGTAATGACTGGCGTGGCCATGGCCGGCCGTTATCTGGGCCATAAAATCGTCACGCTCACATGGATCGGCGACGGCGGCGCTTCCACCGGGGCATTCCACGAAGGCCTGATTTTTGCCGCGCAGCAACGCGCGGCATTGGTCCTCATACTCGAGAATAATCAGTGGGCCTATTCCACTCCGGTTTCGCGCCAGGCTCCGGTGAAAGATCTTGCCGAGCGCGCGCGCGGCTACGGTATCCAGAGCCGCATTGTGGATGGCAACGACGTCCTCGCCGTTTACGACACCACCAAGGGCGCCGTGGACGAAGCCCGCGCCGGACGCGGCCCCGTTCTCGTAGAAGTGAAAACCATGCGCATGAAAGGCCACGCGCAGCACGACCCCGCCGAATATGTTCCCAAGGAAATGTTCGAGTACTGGAAGGCGCGCGACCCGCTCATGCTCTACGAAAAATATCTCACCGAAAACAAAATTTGGGACGCCAAAGTAAAATCGGAAATCGACGCGCGTATTGAGCGCGAATTGGACGTCGAGCAGAAATTTGCGGAAGATTCGCCCCTGCCTCCGCCTGAGCTTGCCGCGCAGGGCGTGTATTGCGAAGAAGGATGCCACAACATCTCCGCCGACTGGCAGCGCTCGAAGAAAGAACTGACTCCTCCCCATTGCGGCACGGAAGCCGCCTGGCGAGTGGAAGGATACGGCGACATTGATAAAGTCGCCGCCGGCGTGAAACAAGCCGCCGCTGCTTCTTCCGGCGGCAACGGCTCTAAGTCTTCGAAGCCGCCCGGAAAGCCGCCCGTGAGAGACACTTCGAAACCTCCCGCCAAAGCATCCGTGAAGACAGCCGATCTAGAACCTGCCGTCCCCCGTGTCCCCTTTGGCCGGGGGCCCAAAGACAAAGCCTTCCGACGGGCCCCGCAGGACAAAGCAGGGAGACGCTGACCATGGCTCCGGTCACCATGCTCGAAGGAATCCGGCAGGCAATCTTCGAAGAGATGGACCGCGATCCTGCGGTCGTCGCACTCGGCGAGGATATCGGCGTGTACGGAGGCGCTTTCAAAGTCACCGAAGGGCTGCTCGCGAAGTTCGGTCCCGAGCGCGTGATTGACGCACCGATCGCAGAAACTGCCATCGTCGGCGCCGCCTGCGGTATGAGCTACCTCGGCCTCCGGCCCGTCGTCGAAATGCAGTTCATTGATTTCATCGCCTGCTGCTTCAATCAGGTCACGAACTTCGTTGCCAAATCTCACTACCGCTGGGGGGCGCCCGTTCCCATGGTCCTGCGCGGGCCTTCCGGCGGCGGCGTGCACGGCGGGCCGTTCCACTCCGCGAACCCGGAAATGTATTTCGTGCACACGCCGGGATTGAAAGTCGTCTATCCTTCCACGGCACACGACGCGAAGGGCTTGCTGAAATCCGCCATCCGCGACAATAATCCCGTGCTTTTTTTCGAGCACAAGTTTCTCTACCGGCGCATCAAAGAGGAATTGCCGGAAGGCGAGTTCACGGTGCCGCTCGGCAAAGCCGCCGTGCGCCGCCAAGGCCGCGACCTCACCATCCTCAGCTACGCGGCGATGATGTACCCGTCTTTGGAAGCTGCCGAGGAACTTGCGAAAGAGGGAATCGAAGCGGAAGTGATTGACCTGCGCACGTTGCTGCCGCTCGACCGCGAGACAATCATCAATTCCGTGAAAAGAACGAACAAGTTGTTGATCGTTCACGAAGACACGCGCACCGGCGGCATTGCCGGCGAAATTGCAGCGCTGGTCTGCGAAGGCGCATTCGAGGATCTCGACGGGCCCATCCGGCGCGTCACCGCGCTCGATACGCCCACGCCGTACTCGCCGCCGCTCGAAGAATTTTTTCTGCCGAATGCTTCAAAAATTGTTGCGGCCGCGCGCGAACTGGCCAGATACTGATAACACAGAAAGCGGGTGCTGCGTCTTGGGTAAAACAAAAGGCTTGAACAAAGCGGAATTTGAAGTCGGCACAGAAGTGCGCATCGCGGATCGCGACTTTCTCGACCAAGTGCTCGAGGCCGGCCAGTATCACAACGAGCTCGAGCCCGAGCAGCTTGATTTCGCCGACCGCGTCGCGAAAGTGAAGTCCGTCGAGTTCTTCCACGGCGGCGATGAAATCTACACGCTCGAGGGAATACCCGGCGTGTGGCACGAGGAATGTCTCACCGCCGTCTGAGTCTCGATTTCTGAGGAGAAAACCATGGCTGTTGACGTCATCATGCCCCAGATGGGCGAAAGCATCTTCGAAGGCACCATCACCAAGTGGCTGAAGAAGCCCGGCGACAAAATCGAGCGCGACGAACCTCTGTTTGAGATTTCAACCGACAAAGTGGACGCGGAAATCCCCTCGCCCTCGGCCGGCGTGCTGAAAGAGATCAAAGTCGGCGAAGGCCAGACGGTGCCTATCCAAACTGTCGTCGCTGTGATTGACGCCGAGGGCGCCGGCGCCGCCCCTGCGGCGTCCGCGCCTTCCAAAGCAGAAGCGTCCAAGCCCTCGCCTGTTCCGCCTTCTCCCAAGGACGAAGCACCGGAGCCAAAACCTGCCGCGCCAGCGCCGAAACCATCTGCTCCTCCCCCGGCGTCGAAGCCTGGCCCTTTGCTTGTCCCCGCGGCAGGATCCCCCTCGTCGCCTGAACGGGCTGCTGCGACGGCGGTGGGTGCTGAAAAAATTCGAAGCTCTCCATTGGTACGCCGTATCGCCCGCGAACAAAATATTGACCTCGCTCAGGTTCCCGGCACCGGCGCCGGCGGGCGCATCAGCAAACACGACATTCTGGCTGCCGCCGAAAGTGGCGGAACTTCTTCGAGAACTGCTGCTGCGGCCGCTCCGGCTCGTGCTTCCGCTCCGCCGGCATCAGCTGGTGCCGCTCGCTCGGCCTTGCTCGAAAATGCCGTCCCGCGCGAGAAAATGTATTTCGGCCATTACGAAGTTCAGCCCATGTCCGTCATGCGCCAGCGCATCGCCGAGCACATGGTGCTCTCAAAACATGTTTCCCCGCACGTCTATTCCGTGGACGAAGTAAACGCGAGCGCCATCGCCGCATTGCGCGCGAAAATGAAGGACAAGTTCGAGCAGGCCGCCGGCACCAAGCTCACCTTCATGCCGTTTTTTGTGCGGGCCGCGGTCGAAGCCCTGCGCGCATTTCCCACCGTCAACGCTTCGGTGGACGGCACGAACATCATCCTGCACCAGGAATGCAACATCGGCATCGCGGTGGCGCTTGATTGGGGACTGATTGTTCCGGTGATCAAGGGGGCTGAAGAAAAAAATTTCCTCGGCATCGCGCGCGCCATAAACGATCTCGCCGAACGCGCCCGCACGAAGAAACTCAAGCCCGAGGAAGTGGCAGAGAGCACATTTTCGATCACCAATCCCGGCGTCTTCGGGGGCTTGTTCGGCTTGCCGGTGATCAACCAACCGAACGTCGCCATCCTCGGCTTGGGCACAATCGAAAAGCGCCCGGTGGTGATTGATGATGCCATCGCCATCCGCTCCATGGTCTATCTCACGCTCTCCTACGATCACCGCGTGGTTGACGGCGCCGTGGCTCATCAGTTCATGGGCAAAGTGAAGCACGCGCTCGAAAACTGGACTGAAAGCATTCTCTAGCGGTCCTCATCACTCGCGAGACATTCCGTCCTTCCCGGGGAGGCCGTGAAATGCATGAGCCAGTCCCATCGGCGCACGGCGCGCCACGGAGCGATTATCTGGCCGCCGAGCGGACCCTTTTGGCGTGGATTCGCACGGGCCTGGCGCTGATGGGTATCGGCTTCGTAGTGGCCCGGTTTTGTCTCTTTCTGCAGGAGCTAAAAACTTCCGGCAACGCTCCCTCCGCCCACCCCTACGGCGTGTCAGTGTGGTTCGGGACTGCGCTGATAGCGGCTGGCGTGCTTGTGAACCTATTTTCCGCCTGGCACCATGTGCGCGGCTGGTCCGGGCGATGGATCGCGGCCAGGCCGGCACTCCTGCTCCCCTGTCGGGGGCCATTGCCCTGGGTCTGTTCCTGGCGGTGGTGGGAATCGCAATGGCGATTTATCTGATTTCACTGCGCGATCCCGCGCAGGCAGGTTCTACACTCAGAAGGGAGGTATCTATGGCGGCGGATCGGGGCAATGGAATCCTGAGCAAGGCCAGCAATCACGCGGTGGATGAGACGCTCGGAAAGCTAAAAGGCATCTTGCAAGCGAAGGGAGTTACTGTCTTTGCTGTCGTGGATCATTCCGGTGAAGCGGAGAAGGCCGGCTTGAAGATGCGCCCGACCAAGCTTGTGCTGTTCGGCAATCCCAAAGCAGGCACGCCGCTGATGCTCGCCGCTCCTTCGGCCGCCATCGATCTTCCTCTGAAGATTTTGATCTGGGAGGACGCTCAAGGAAAGGTCTGGGTCTCCTACAACAGCCCGGCCTACTTAGAGGAGCGGCACGGCTTTCCGAAAGAGTTGCTGCAAAACATTGCCGTCGTGGAAACGCTGGCGGCAGCCGCGGGAGCGTGATGCTCTCGGGCCCGGCGAAGAAGCCGAAAATTGAATTTCCGTTTATCGTGCAAGGATTGCCGCCGGAACCCTTTCTATGTCCTACTCGCAAGTAAATAGCCGCTGGGGCCAGCCTCCGTGGACGATTGATTTCACACCGGCTGACTCCTCGATGCCGGAGAAAGCAGATTTTGCGATTGTCGGTGGCGGGTTCACCGGGCTCGCCGCAGCGGCTTGGCTCCGCCTGCTCGCTCCTGAAAAATCCGTCGCGGTGTTTGAGGCCGCGCGCATCGGCGCAGGCGCGAGCGGGCGAACTGGCGGCATGGCCCTGGCCGAAACTGCCGCGGGGGATCTTCCCGGCCTCGGCGATGTTCTTGGCGGCTTTCAAACTATTCTAGAGGAACTCGGTGTGGATTGTGATTTGTCACTCCCCGGCGCGTGGGAAATCGGACGCCAGGGCGGATTGCGGGAATCCCCCCTGGCGTGGACGGATTCTGGAACGCTTCGTGTCGTAAAAGAAGTTCCGGGCGGCACACTCGATCCGGGAAAGCTGGTAAGCGGTCTCGCCCGCGCGGCGGAAGATCGCGGCGCAAGAATCTTCGAGGATGCGCCGGTCGCGCGCATCCACTGGGCCAGGAGCCCGAAAATTGAAATCGTCAGAAGCAACGGAGAAACTCACGCCCTCCGCGCAGAAAAGATTATTCTGGCGACAAACGCATTGTCCCTTGGGCTCACCGGACTCCGCGAAGGCGCGCACCCCCGCTTGACGCTGGCGGCTTTGACCGCGCCTCTGACAGAACAAGAACTTCAATCCGCGGGCCTCGCCGCGAGAAAGCCGTTCTACACCGCGGACCTGCCGTATCTATGGGGGCGCGTTCGCCAGGACAAGTCCATCGTCTGGGGTGCAGGTCTCGTCACTGCGCCGGAGGAGAAAAAAGTCGAAGAAGCGGACATAGCAAGTGCAGGCGCCGCGCAGCTATTCGCGTCCCTCGAAAAACGCGTTCGCGGCCTTCACCCCGCATTGCGCTCAGCGAAGTTCACCGCACGCTGGGGCGGCCCGATCCTATTTCGCGACGACTGGCGGCCGGTTTTTGATTTCCACCCCGAATGCAAAGATGCGGTCGTCCTCGGGGCCTACGCCGGCCATGGCGTAGCTCTCTCTTCTTATCTCGCCGCCTGGGCTGCTGAGGTACTTCTGGCAAAGCGGAAGTTGCCAGAGTGGGGAAAGCTTGCGCACTCGCGACATGCGGAGAATTAGGGAGTTTCCACTCTGAATTCCGTCCGCGCCGAATTTTCTGCGCATTTGCAAGACTACTGCAGCCGGGCGCGCAATTCCTCCGCGAATTGTTCGATGCGATTCAGAGGAACGATGGAAATATTCTGCTCCGCCAGAAGTTTCGCGATGAACTGGTGCCGCGAATTGTCGCGCAGTGGCTCCGTTTCGGTGATAACGGTGAATTCGCAGCCGTCTACTCGCGCGCGAATCCGCTCGGCGGTGTAAGCCAGCACCTTGGCCTGTGAAACATCGCGCCCGAGTGCGACCGCGTGCAAAAATCCGCGTGCGCCGTTGCGGTAGCCATAGTCAAGCCGCAACGGATCCCCCGGCTGCGTGAATTCTTCGATGCGAATGCTGCGTTCGAGAAGCGGAACGCGCCGTCGCCAGAGCACCTCGTTGAACCGTGCTTTGATCCACGCGCGCGTGCTTTCCGCCAGCCTTCCGCGCGCGCACGCCGGCGGGGCCACCTGCGTGTGGTAGAGGCGATCAAGTTCCGTGTCAAAATCCTGGGCGAGCAAGCCTTTCTGCGGACCTAGCTGAATCACATTTGAAAGAGCCCTTCCGAGTTGTTCCAAATATATGCGCGACGCTTCTTCCGGGCCATCGAGCCGTGCTTCAAATTCTCCGGGCAGCGCGCGGAGCAGCTCTTCGTCCGCGTTCGGATGCAGCCGTCTGACGCGTGCAATTTCCGATGGCTCTTCGATCAGCCTCATGGCGCGCTTCCTGCTGTGTAGCTCTTCCAGCAACACACCGATATTCACCCACTCGTCGCGAATCAGATTGGGCGAGTAGCGCAGGATTTGGTAGCGAAGTGTGGTTTGATTTTCTTCAGGCATAATCCCTCCCTCGTTAACGGAGACGCATCGCTCAGTTCCAGTTGGGAAAGGGCGGAGTCGACGATCTCCACGTCGCGACGATCAATTCAAGCGCCAGTTTCCGCTGCCGCAGCAATTGTTCGCGCATTTTTTTCGAGCGCGTCCGGCCCGAACTCGCAGCACTCGGGCTGAATCTCGCGGTAGGTTCCTCGGTCAGTGATTTGGTCATTTTTTCTTTCACGCGCGCGCCGGCATCGCAGCCGCATCACCACGTCTTCGGTGTGCGCGATGAATTCTTCGCCCACTTCGACAATCGCGGCCTCGGGCACCAGAAGCCCTGGCCGCGATACCCACCTGGTACCAAGCAATTTACTAGCCAGTGTCCTGTGCCCCTGCGGATTGCTCGGGAACTTGACCAGGTAACACGCTTCATCGCCGCACCTCATCGGCTCGGAAGGCGCACTCCCCCGCATTCTCCGCAATTGCTCGACCGCACGCTCCCTTCCGCGCGTATCCGAGCCACGCACATGCGTCCGCGGTAAGTAAAGCATTTTCAATCCGGGAAGGTTTCAAGAGCGGCCGAACCAGAATGGAAGCGAGCCAGCAAAGTTAGAATGCCGGACAGAGAACAGGAGCCCGGAAGAGCGGGCGCGGAAACCAAAAGAAAACCACGCGCGCCACATCGGGAAAATCGAAGTCGGGCCGCGACGGGATTTTCTCGGGCGCAGCCCCCTGGATCGGAAGGTCTGAGAAAAGCGCTCGGAGCCGCGCTTAGCGCTTCTTGCGCCTGCCGCTCTTCTTCCTGCCTTTAGTCTTTTTCGCGTTGTGCTTCTTTTTGCCCTTGGCTTTTTTCTTGGGACGCGACTTCTTTGATTTCTTCGCTTTGCGGGCGGGTCGTGCTTTCTTAGGTGCGGGCACGGCGGGTGTCTCGGATTCCTCCTCCGGCTCCTCTTCCACAATAATCTCTTCCGTTTCCTCTATGATTTCGTCGTGAGGATGCCCGAGTCCTTCGCCATCGCCTTCTTCCTCTTCGTAGCGGGGCAGCTCGTCGTCATCCTCGTCGTGCATCTTGGCATGAAACATAAGCTCCTCCGTGGTTCGCGGGCTCGCCAGACGGCGAATTTGCCCTTCGGCGCTTATAAACGGAGTGTCGGAAGTTTGTCAAGACGCAAGCCCTTGAAAATCAGAGAGATTTCAAATAGCTAACGGATCGTGTACCAGCCAGTACACCGTAGTCCCCTTAGGGTTTTTGTAACTGATTGTTAATAGGAAACTTAGAGTGAATCGAAGGAGTTCTACGAACTGCGCTCAACGTTGAACAGTAAGTAGGTCCCCGGCTTCGAGCTGCCTGCCGCCGAGGAACGGGTTCGTGGCGCGCAGGGCGGTGACGGAGGTGTGGTAGGCGCGAGCAATGGAATAGAGAGTTTCGCCGGGCTTTACGCGGTGCTGCAGCTTGGTCGTCTGGGCGTCGCTGGTGGACACATTCTCGACTCCCGGACCGGCTGTGGCCACTTGCGCGGATTTCGCTTTACCGCGTGTCGAAGTTGCCGGATCGCCGCCGGCGTAAATGCGCAGCCGTGCGCCGCGCGCCACGCTCGCGCCGCGAATATTGTTCCAGCGCTTCAGTTGCGCGACGGTGACGTCGTAGCGGTCGGCGATGCCTTCGAGCGTGTCGCCGCGCTTCACGCGGTAGCTCACCAGACGGACGGCCGGTGGCGCGGTCGGAACACTGAGCAGGAAGCCGGACGGCAGCACCGCGTGCGGCGCGAGATGATTGGCGCTCTCTATCGCCGGCAGGGTCACGTGGTAACGCCGCGCCACTTCGCTCAGCGTCTCGCCTGATTCCATAGAATGCAGGCGCCAACTGGTCCACTTGTCCTGCGGGACGTGCTGGATATTTTCTTCGAATCTCGGCGCAAGGCCCGCCGGGAGCTTCAATTCAAAAGAGGAATCGTTCGGCGTGACGCTGCGCAGCAGTTCCGGATTCAGCATCCGCAAATCGTCCAGGTCCGCGCCGCTCGCATCCGCCGCCAGCGGCAAACTGACCGGATGGCCCGGGCGAACGGTATCCGCAACGACTGGCTTTTCCCGCTGCACGTGGACGCCGTAGAGCGAGGGATCTTTGGCCACCAGCGCCAGCGCGATGATGATAGGAACGTAATTCTGAGTCTGCTTCGGGAGCGCGTGACGCTTCTGGAGCTCCCAGAAATCGGCGTAGCCAGTGCGTTCAATGGCCTTGACGACATTCATGGGCCCGGAATTGTAGGCGGCCATCACCAGATACCAGTCGCCGAACATATCGTAGAGGTCGCGCATATGGCGGGCGGCGGCGCGTGTGGCCTTCTCCGGATCGCTTCGCTCGTCCACCCAATAGGTGCGGCCGAGATCATATTCCTGACCGCGGAAGGGCATGAACTGCCAGATGCCGCGCGCCCCGGCTCGCGAGACGGCCGTCGGCTGGAAGGCGCTCTCCGCCTGCGCGAGGTAAATCAGGTCCACCGGGACACCTTCTTCGCGCAGGACCCGGCGGATCATGTCGTTGTAGCGTCCGGCCCGCTCGAGACCGTGCTCGACGGTGGCGCGGCCCCGCGCAGTGGTGAAGTAGCTCAGATACTGGAGGACGGAAGCATTGACGGTGAGCGGTAGATCATGCCGCACCTTAATCAGTTCCTCTTGTGCTTTGGAGGCCAGGCGGGGGTCGCCGGGAGGAAGCGTGAGATCCGCCAGCTCGTCAATCGGCGCGGGGGTGCCCGTGTTTTCGTCCTCAGCATTTGCCAGCGCGTTCACTTCGTAGGAGTGCAGGGTTTCGCCAAGCTGGTCGGAGAGGTCGTTGAGCCGCGGGTCGGCATCGACTTGGAAGCCGCTTTGCAGAATGAGGTCCACGGCGCGATCGAAATCGAGGCGCGCCTTGTCGAATTCGCCGGCCTTGTATTTCTTTTGCCCAGCTTCGAAGTTGGCACGTACCTTCTCAACCAGGACATCAATCGCCGGCCGCATGAGCGGGTTTAGCGCTGTCAGGTTGACCGGCCGCCTTATGAGGGGGAGGGGTTCGTGAACGTATTCGGCAACCGGCGCGGGAGCGGCAGCGGGAGCGCGGACCCGGGTCTGTTGCTTGGCGGAGTCATCGCAACCGGCGAGTAGCATGGTTCCGGCCGCTAGCCCCAGCCACAGCGCCTTGCGGCGCGCTGCCTGGAAATTTGTCATGGAGTTCATTCTTCGTTTCTCTGGGCCTTCCAGTTCCCTAGCTGCGTTCAAGCCCGGCAACTTTGCCGTAGCGGAAAGCTTACGAGTTACTTTCGGCGCGGTCAATGGGACTGCCGTGTCAGGCGTTGACGATCTAAAGACATCGAGTACCAGAGTTATTGCCGTGCCCCGGGAGACCCCTTCTGCCCGCAATAGAGGCAAGCGAATTGTCGAGCCTTATACCACCATCACGGGTGGGAGTTCCAGCGGGAAGCGAAGGAGGTTGCGGTCTGATTGTTGTTGGCAGCCAACGGACGGACGGGGTAGCTCAGAGGAGCAAGGACACGTTTTCTGTGCCACCAGGCAAGCCCCCCTTCGACTCATCCGCCGCGCACGTCCTGGGGCAGAGACTGAAAAGCGTCGAGCCCGTGAAAGTGGGGAGGGATCAGGCGGATTTTGCGGTGACTTGCTCGGTGGCGTAGATTCGGGAGTCGCAAGAGTTGCAGCGGAAGGGGCGGTACGGCGTGAGGCGGCAGGCGAGCTGCTCGGCAAAGCCGCGACGCCGGGAGCGATGGATGTCCTTGCTGCCGCAGAGGGGGCACTTGTGAGCACGGATTTGGTAAAGCAGCTTCATAGGGTGTTTAGGCGAGGCCTATTTCCACCTTCGGGCTGGAGGAATCAAGGGTAGACCTCGGGAGCCGCGGGCGTCAAGAGTACTACCCGCCTTCGCCAAGGCTATGGCGGGCAGGCCCGTGGGACTGCGGCTGGAAAGCAAAATCCCCCGGGCCCCCCATAGCGAGTTCAGCGCAAATTGCGCCGGTGCTGGCAACATTCCTGACACCGAATCCCGGGATAAAAATACCGGCGCGCCGCCTCGAGTGCCGTTGCTAGAGAACCGCGTGAGCCAGGACTAGACCGGCCCCTCCCTCAACCCGCTCGAGGAGCCAGGCGAGTTACAACTTACGAATTACTCGTTCAACGGCCGAGGTTCTTGATGATGTGGAACAGCGAGCCAGAGATGGTGGCGAGCGTTAGAACGGCGACAATGCCGACGAGGACCTCTGTGTCCATTACGAGTCTCCAAAGAATTGGACGCTGGAAGGAGGGGAAGGGTTTCAAGCGTTAGAGCTACGCGAGGGCTTGGCGGAGATCTTCGATGAGGTCTTCGGGATCTTCCAGGCCGACCGAGACGCGCACGGTGCCGGGCTCAACGGACGCGGCTCGGAGTTCGGCTAGCGACATATGGTAGTGCGAAGTGTAGGCGGGCAGGACGACGAGCGACTCGACGCCACCGAGTGAGGCTGCGAGCAGGAAAATGCGAGTGCGGTCGCAGAAGCGGCGCGCGGCGGCGAGGCCGCCCTTCATGTCGAAGGCGAGCATGGCACCGAAACCTTCCATCTGGCGTTTTGCGAGCGCGTGATCGGGGTGCGAGGCGAGTCCGGGATAGTGGACGCGGGCGACCTTGGGATGTTTTTCCAAATATCTCGCGATGACCATGGCGGTTTGAGACTGGCGCTGGACGCGGATTTCGAGCGTCTTCATGCCGCGGATGAGCAGGTAGGCGGCTTCGGGGTCCATCGAGCCGCCCATGTAGATAATGTTGTCGCGGAGTTTGTTGATGAAGGCGCGGGATCCGGCGGCGGCGCCGGCGATCAGGTCGGAGTGGCCGCCGAGATATTTTGTGGCGCTGTGTAGGACGACGTCGAAGCCCATCTCGATTGGTTTCTGGAGGACGGGGCTGGCGAAGGTGTTGTCGATCATCGAGACCAGATCCCACTCTTTTGCAAAGGCGATGGCCTTGCGGAGATCGACGAGGCGGAGGGTGGGATTGGTGGGCGTCTCGACGTAGAGGACTTTCGTGCGCGGGTTGACGAGGTGCTCGATTCCTGCAAGATCGAAATCCACGTGGCGGACCACGATTCCGAAACGTGGGAAGACGTCGCGCATCAGGCGGTAGGTGCCGCCATAGACCTGGCGGGTGGCGATGACTTCATCGCCTGCTTTCAAGACAACGAAGAGCGCGTTTGAAATCGCGGCCATGCCGGAAGCGGTGACGAGGGCGGCTTCGGCGCCTTCGAGCGCGGCGAGTTTGGTCTCGGCGATGGTGAGCGTGGGGTTGCCGTAGCGTGTGTAAATGTAGGCGGAGCTTTTTCCTTCGGCCCACAGTTTCATTTCTTCGGTGCTCGAGAAAGTGAAATTCGCAGTGCGCGAGATTCCGATTCCCACCGGTCCGGCAAGGTGAAACTTTTCCTGGCCGGCATGGATGGCAACGGTGGAATCCCCTTGGCGACGCTTTTTTCGTGGTTTTTTCATGGGCAGAAGCTTGACGCAATTTGCGGGAGAATCGCAAGCGCCAAATTGGCAAACGGCAGGAAAAGTTTTCATCGTGGCGATGAGTCTGCTTCAGCGGGCGCAGAAAATGGAAAAGGGAAATTGGAAAAGAGAACCTGAATTAGAATGTGCCAAGGAGCAGGGGTGCCATGACGAATCAAGCCTTTGGGCTGGTCGGCGGGGCGTGGACGGCGCTGGCGGCGTACTGGCTGGTGGAGAGTGTGGGGGCCCAGAGGGCCGAGACCCAGGAGAGCGGGAGCGAGCGGCTGGCGCACGTGCTGATGATGGGGACGGCGTTTTATCTGCTGGCGTTTTACGATGCGCGGCTGGGGAAATTGAATTGGCGGTTTATGACCGAGCGGCCGTGGGTGACGGATCTGGGAGTGGCGCTGACGTTTGCGGGAGTGGCGTTTGCCATGTGGGCGCGGCATCACATCGGGAAATATTGGAGCGGGCGAGTTTCGATTGTGAGCGAGCATAAACTGATCCGCACGGGGCCATACGCGCGCCTGCGGCACCCGATTTACACGGGGCTTTTGACGGCGCTGGCCGGGACGGCGCTGGTGGTGGGACAATACCGGGCGCTGGTGGGGTGGGGGATTGCGCTCCTCGGTTTGGCGATGAAGGCGAAGAAAGAGGAAGCGTATCTGGCGGCGCGATTTGGGAGGGAATTTGGGGAGCACCGGCGGCGGACGGGGTTTTTGCTGCCGAAAATCTATTGAGTGCAAAGGCCTTAGGCGATTTCGGATTCGCCTTCTGTTCTCTATTGGCTTCCTGGATGCTGCGGATGTAATTGCGATGGACGCTTCTGCCGGCTGTGTAAAGATAGTAAGACGGGCCGAAACTGCGCAGGGCACGTTGGAGGGGTTGGGAGGGGCAAGCGATGAGGAAAAACATGGGAGTTCTGCTGATCCTGGTCGTGTGCACATCCGCACTGAGCCTTTCGGGGTGCTTTTACCGACGATCCGCGGGGCCGTGCTACGGGGTTGGGTGCCGGGTGCTGTCGCGCGGGGGCGCGCCGCAGACAGCGACTTTTTCGCAGCCGGCCAGCGGGAATACAACTGCGCAGAAAGGCGTCGCGCCTGCGGCGGGGGCGTCCTCACCTTCTAGTGCGGCGGAGGCTTCTGAGGTGGCGGCGGGCGCAAGCCAGAGTGATGCTGGGCAGGAAAAGCCGGGCGTGTTTACGCGAATGTTGACGGCGCTGCACCTACATTCGAAATCTTGAGTGCTGCTGAATTCTGAATCGGAAGATTTCTCGTTTGAAATTTCAGACCTCAAGTCTGAAACTTCTAAAAAAGCGAAGAAGTCGCACGAGACCCGCTAGGACGCTACACTCCCTACTTCAGATTCAAATCCCAAACTTCTAAACTGAAAATTCGAAGCCGAGTCCGGGGCTATGCGGAGGCGGCTTCTTCCTCTTCGCCGTGATGCGGCTTGTGGGCGGCGATCACTTTTTCCGCAATTTCCGCTGGGACGAAGTCGTAGTGTGAAAATTCCATAGAGTAGCTGCCGCGGCCTTGCGTCATGGATATCAATTCATTGGCGTAGCTGAGCATCTCGGCGAACGGCACCTGCGCTTTCACGATCACGCTGCCGGCGCGCGTTTCACTGCCGCTGATTTTTCCGCGGCGGCCGCTCAGATGACCCATCAGGTCGCCGGAATATTGTTCCGGCGCGTACACCTCGACATGCATGATGGGCTCGAGCAACGCGGGGCGCGCCTGCTTCATGGCTTCTTTGAACGCGAGCGAACCCGCAATTTTGAAGGCCATGTCGCTGGAATCCACGTCGTGATATTTGCCGTCGTAGAGGCTGGCGCGGAAATCGGTGACCGGGAAGCCCGCGAGGAAACCGCGCTCGGCGGAATCGCGCAAACCTTTTTCGACCGAGGGAATCCAGTTCTTGGGGATTGCGCCGCCGAAAATATCGTCTACGAATTCGATGCCCTTGCCGCGCGGAAGCGGCTCAATCTTGATGCGGCAGACGCCGAACTGTCCGTGGCCGCCGGTTTGCTTTTTGTGTTTGCCTTCGGCGTCGGCTTTGCCGCGAATCGTTTCGCGGTAGGCAACTTTCGGCGGGTGCAGCTTCATTTCGACGTGATAGCGCTTGCGGAGCTTGGCGACGACGACTTCGATGTGTTGCTGACCGGCGCCGGAGAGCAGGAATTCCTTGGTCTGCGGATCGCGGTTGAAACGCAGCGCGAGATCTTCTTCGAGGATGCGATGGATGGCCGTGCCGATTTTGTCTTCATCAGCGCGGGTTTTGGGTTCGACGGCGAAAGTGATGGAGGGTTCTGGAATACGCGCGGGGGGGTAGAAAATCGTGCCGTTTTTGTCGCCGAGCGTTTCGCCGGTGGTGGTGTCTTTCAATTTCGCGACCGTGCCGATGTCGCCGGCGCGCAGGTCGGAGACGGCAGTGGCCGTTTTCCCTTGCATGGCGGAGATGTGCTGCAGGCGTTCCTGGGTGTTGCGATTGTAATTATTGAGGGTGGCGTCATTTTTCAGCACGCCAGACATCACTTTGAAATAGGTAATGCGGCCGGCGAAAGGATCGGCGAGCGTTTTGAAGACGAACATCGACAGCGGCTCGGAGTCCGAGATTTTGCGCTCGACGCTGTCGCCCTTGTGGTCGGGGGCTTTGTGGCCGGTGGCTTTTCCACGCGATGCCGGCGACGGAAAAATCTCGACCAGGAAATTCAGGATGGCGTCGGAGCCGATATTGTGGAGAGCGGAGCTGAGCAGCACGGGAAAAATGCGCTTGGCCAGGACGGCGCCGCGCAGGCCTTTGTTCAAATCCTCGATGGGGAGGGTGCCCTGGTCGAAAAATTCCTGCATCAGCGCGTCGTCGCCCTCGGCGACCATTTCCACCAGCGCTTCATGCGCGGCTTTGGCTTCTTCGGCAAGGTCCGCGGGGATTTCCTCGATTTTTGCTTTGCCATTGCCGTCCGGGGTGTAGGTCAGCGCCTTCATGGTGATGAGATCCACTACGCCCTTAAAACTTTTTTCCTGGCCGACGGGAAGCTGGATGGGAACCACGCCACGGCCGAATACTTTTTGCAGAGAATCGAGCGTGCGCTCGAAGCTGGCAAGCTCACGATCCATCCAATTGATGACGAAGGCGCGCGGCTGGTCGTACTCGGTGGCATAGTCCCAGACCTTTTCAGTGACCACCTGGACGCCGGCGGCCGCGTCCACGAGGATCAGCGAAGCGTCGGCGGCGATGAGCGAGGATTTTGTTTCGTTGATGAAGGTGGAGTAGCCGGGAGTGTCGAGCAGGTTAATTTTTGTTTTTTCTGTCTGGCCGGCGACTTGCCATTCGACGAAAGCGAGGCCGGTGTTGATCGAAATTTTTCGCGCGATTTCTTCTTCGTCCCAGTCGGTGGTGGTCGAGCCATCACTGACTTTACCCAGCCGCGGCGTCATGCCCGCGGTGAAGAGCGTCGACGACACGAGCTGGGTTTTCCCCGTGTCGCCGTGGCCTACAATGCCCACGTTGCGTATCCAATCGGTGTTGTAGGATTTCATGAGTCACCTCGTTGGAGTTTGGAGATTGCTGAATCGAGAAGTGAAAATGGGAAAGGAAAAATCGAAAGACGGAAGATGGCGGTGGTCGGAATAGGCATCTCGTGGGGAGAAAATTCGCAGCACGAATTCGAGCTGTGCGAAACGACGAACATCACGACGCCGCCCCCCGGCGGTTAGACGCGATGACCCTGCGGAATGCGGATGCTAGCACAGGGATTGCGCTTGGTTCAACTCTGGCGCAGGGTCCAGGATTCCAGGTTTCTGGTCTGGACAGAGAAGCGAGTCGGGGGTGATAAAACGTGTTGGTGCTCGGTTTGAGCCCGTTCAAATCAATCGCCTTATCTCCGGAACCAGCCCGAGCAGTTTCGAGTCGCCTAACTTTCCTTTAAGGCGACAACCGCAGAACGGATGCACCCGGTCTACTGTCCGGTCGCTTATCGGGAGCCGCCCTGCTGCTGCGAGAGCGACCGGTCGGATTCGTGGGCCGATCCCAACCTTGCGCTCTTCTAAGACCGTCCTGCTGCTACCAATGAGGCGGTTTCCCTCGTCCAAATATCCCAAGCGATAATTGCGTCTGCCGCGCGACGAGGCGCGCGCTCTAGGGAGGGACCGGTGGTCTCATTCGTCCAAGACCTTCGCTATGCCGTCCGAATGTTGCTCAAGAGCCCCGGGTTTACGATTGTTGCGGTGCTGACTCTTGCGCTCGGGATTGGCGGCAATGTGGCCATCTTCAGCGTGGTGCACGCCGTTCTGCTGCAGCCGTTGCCGTTCCCGCATCCTGAGCAACTGGTGCGTGTGTTCGACGACCTGCGCGGGCCGAACGAGCAGGATGTAGGCATGTCGGCCCCGGAACTCTGGGATTTGCAGGACCGCTCGGGCGTGTTTCAGGAAATCTCGGCAGTGGCGCCGAGCAATTCGGCAGTCGGCGGTGGGGACAGGACCGTCCGTGCCGAAAGTCTCGTCACTAGTCCCGATTACTTCGCCTTGCTGGGGGCCAAGCCCCAACTTGGGCGCGCCTTCACACCGCACGATGCCGCTCCGGGATTCTTGGAGGCTGTGGTGATCAGCGACGGCTTTTGGCGCCGGAATTACGGTTCGGACCCGAACATCGTTGGGCGGAAAATGCGCCTCGATAGCGATCTCTACACGATTGTGGGGGTGATGCCTCCGGGCTTTCGCCATCCCGGCCGGACGCTAGATACCGATGTGGAAGTATGGGTCGCTACGGGCTTCAACGCCCTTCCGTTTCCAGTTCCGGCGGTGAGGTCAATGAGAATGATTCCGGGGGCCATTGGTCGCTTGAAGCCCGGCCTCACCGTGGCGCAGGCGCAAGCGCAGCTCGATGCCTATGTATTCGAACTCAGCAGGATGTATCCCACGGAGTACCCCGCTGCCGCTCGATGGGCAGTTCGGGTTGTTCCGGTGAAAGAAGACTTGGTGGGCCCGCAGCGGACGGAGTTGTTCATCCTTTTCGGAGCGGTGGGATTTGTGCTGCTGATCGCCTGCGTGAACGTTGCCAATCTTCTTCTGGCGCGCTCTTCCGGACGGCGGCGCGAGATTGCGATTCGGTTGGCGCTGGGCGCAAGTCGCGGACGCCTGGTGGGCCAACTGTTGACCGAAAGCACACTCTTGTCACTAATCTCTGGCATCGTCGCCCTGGTCGCAGTCCTGTTTTTAAAGAATGCGATCATCAGTCTCGCTCCCGCAGATATTCCACGGCTTAACGAGGTCGACGTCAGCGCGCGGGTGCTTTTTTTTGGTTTCCTGATTTCGATATTTACAGGCGTCCTGTTCGGGCTGGCGCCGGCGCTTCAAGCTGCAAATCCGAGCCAGATTGAGAACCTGAGAGAAGGCGGCCGCGGGTCGGGGGCAGGCAGACGACACGCTCGGCTATCGCGGATTCTGGTGGTGTCGGAGGTTGCGCTCTCGATTGTTTTGTTGGCGGGCGCGGGGCTTCTGCTGCGAAGTTTCTGGCGGGTGCTCGAAGTGCGGCCTGGCTTTAATCCCAGCCATCTGACTACGGTGCAAATCTGGATTCCGGTATCCAACAATGCGGCCACTGATCCTTATGCCATCGAGGAGAAGCGCGCCGCTTTTCTCGAGGAAGTCTATCGCCGCGTGTCCGTGCTGCCGGGCGTGGAACATTTAACGATTTCAGGCAACGACACTCTGCCAATGAACTCCGGCAGAAACTACTCTCCTTTTTCAATTCCAGGGCGTCCAGCAGATTCCGAGCGCAACCCGATTGCGGACATTGCCGTCGTCGATACGGAATATTTTCGCACCATGGAAGTTCCTTTGATCGCCGGACGAGATTTCACCATCTCCGATACCAGTAAGTCGCAGCCAGTCGCGGTGATCGACCAAACGCTCGCACGGCGTTATTGGCCGGGCGAGAATCCGCTGGGACAACAGATCAAGTTTGGATTTGGAGCAGGTCCCCAGGGGCTCACGATTGTCGGCGTGGTTGGCGATATAAAGTCGGACGGTTTTGATGCTCCCAGTGTGCCCCATATTTATGTCCGCTTAGGGCAGTTCGCGCCGGTTAACGCGGTGGTTTTTTTCCGGAGCACGGGGGAGGTGGAACATCTCGGTGAAGCGGTCCGGCAGGAGGTTGAAAAAGTTGATCCAAATGTTCCGGTCCACAGCATCAGCTCCATGGATCAAATCATCGCCAGGTCGCTGGCCGACCGGCGCTTTGCTCTTGAGCTCCTGGGTATTTTTGCGGCAGTGGCGCTGCTGCTCGCCGCCATCGGAATTTACGGCGTGACGTCGTATTCCTTCAGCCAGCGTACGCACGAAGTGGGAATCCGCATTGCACTCGGCGCCCAGCCTGTGGATATTCTGCGCCTGGCGTTGGAAGAGGGCATGCAGACCGTCGTGATCGGATTGGCTTCAGGTCTTGTGGGTGCAGCGATCCTGACGCGATTTTTCCGGTCCATGCTTTTCGACGTTGGGCCGGGCGATCCAATCACTTTCGTTTCTGTTTCGGCACTTCTTGCCGGCGTCGCGCTTCTTGCTTGCTACCTTCCGGCGCGGCGCGCAACCCGTGTAGATCCTCTCCTGGCCTTGCGCGAAGAGTGAAACACTCGATCGCAAGCCGCCCGCGGATACTCGGACTTGGCAGTGCTCGAACAACTCACTCCGGAAAATTCATCCGTTTCATGATGGCTTCGAAACGCGGGTCGGAGCGAAGGGGATCGAAGAACGGATCGCTCTTCAGCCTGACCATCCCGCCGGATCGCGCGGCGTAAGCTTTCTCAAGCCAGTCCACTGCCTCGCGTTTTTTTCCCAGCAAGGCGTAAAGCTGCGCAATCTCATACGCCTGCCGGTCCGCAGCGGGATTCTTCAAGTCGCTATCGAGCAATGCCTCCAGGAAGCCCTGGAAGCCTGAAGTTCTGTAGGCTTCCCCCGCCGCGGCGGCCAATGCCGGGTTTCCGGAGAGCTCTATCACCGTCTGCCATTCCGCGACGGTCTCCGGATACATCTTCTGTTGTGCGTAAGCTTCTCCCAACTCCCGGTGCGCCGAAATGTAATCGGAGTCCATTTTCTGGGTCTGTTTGTCCAGTGCAATGGCCTGGTCATACTTCCGGGCGTAATAGTAGGCCGAGGCCACCGCTAGATTGATCGCGATGGAAAGAGGGTCGAGCTCCTGCGCGCGTTTCGCTTCGGCAATCGCCTCATCGTGACGTCCCACGCAGTACAGGTATTCGGAGTACCACTGATGAGCGGTCGGGTAATTCGGATTCGCGGCAATGGCACGCAGAAACTCACGCTGGGCCTTGGGGAAATCCCAGTCGTAGTAGAGATAGGTGTCGGCCAGGGTGGTGTGAGCTTCGGCGAGGGAATCGTCAATCTGGAGCGCTTTCAGAGCCGCGGCTTTCCCCTTCGGCCGAGCTTCCTGTGGCGAGAGGCCAAGATATCCGCCATTCCCGACGGCATAGGAGTCCGCCACGCCAGCATAAGCCAGAGCATAGCCGGGATCTTTTTCGATCGCTTGCTGAAAATATTGCAGACCTTTCTTCACGCCTTCGTTGGTGCGCTGGTTCCAATAGTAGCGTCCCTGAAGATAAAGCCGGTAGGCCTCGGGATTTTGCGTATCGCGTTTGGCGATCTGTTGCTGTTCTTTCCCACTCAGCTCAATGCGGAGGTTGGTGGCGATGGCTTTAGAAATGTCTTCCTGGATGCCCTGGATATCCGCCAGTTTCTTCGAATACCGGTCGCCCCAGACTTGCGACTGGCGGCCGACGTCCATCAGCTCGGCGCTAACCTGGAAGGCATCGCCGCGACGCGTCACCCTGCCTGTTACCACTGCGCGGACGTTGAGCTCTTGTCCGATTTTTTCGGGTGCGTTCTCGCGGCCTTTGTACCGGAACACCGTGCTGCGGGGCACAACGCGCAACTGCGATACGTGCGAGAGAGTGTTAATCAGACTTTCGGTGATGCCGTCGCTAAGATATTCCGTATCCGGATCTCCGCCTCCATTGGCGAATGGCAATACCGCGACTGAATCGAGCGATCCGCCGCCATGCCAGGAAGGATTGGCGCGATAGGACCAGTATCCTACGGCTGCGAGAACAACGGCAACGGCGCCGAGCACAATCGCAAGCTTCTTCTTGTGCCGCTTCGCCAACCCCACCACAAGAGCTGTGTCCGAGCTGTGTTCGGGTTGCGCTCGCGGTGTGGATGCACGCGATTCTTGGTCGGCGTCCACCGTGACGGTCGCCGAGCGGCTCGAATCCGCGTCGCGCTTTAGACGCTTTAGGTCGGCGCGCATCTCAGCGGCGGTCTGGCAGCGCAAGTCGCGGTCTTTCTCGAGCGCCTTGTTGATGACTTCTTCCAACTTCACGGGCAGGTCTGGATTCAGCCGCACGGGAGACACTGGGGCGCGGTTCAGAATTCCGTCGCTGATTACGCCGCTAGTCTCGCCACGGAATGGAAGAGTGCCGGTAGCCATCTCGTACAGGACGACGCCGAAGGAGAACAGATCGGTGCGCGCATCGAGTTCCTTGCCGCGCACTTGCTCGGGCGACATGTAAGCAATGGTTCCGACCGTCGTACCCGGGCTGGTCAGGTGTTCGGCCGACGCTGCCGTCGGCATGGCCGAGGCGCCTAGTCCTGACGCTGATAAGGGCGCGAGCTTTGCCAGTCCGAAGTCGAGAATCCTGGCATGACCTCGCTTGGTGACAAAAATGTTCGCGGGTTTGATGTCGCGGTGGATGATGCCGTGGGCGTGGGCTGCGTCCAACGCATCGGCAATCTGAATCCCCAGGTCGAGCACTTCTTCGAGCGGAAGCGGCCTTCCGCCGATGAGATGCTTGAGCGTTTGTCCCTCGAGAAGCTGCATGGCAATGAAGGGCTCGTGATTGTGCTCGCCGATTTCATAAATGGTGCAAATGTTCGGGTGGTCGAGGGCCGAAGCGGCTTGTGCTTCGCGTTCGAAGCGTTCCACCCCCTGGTGGTCCCTGGAAAGCGATTCCGGCAAGAACTTTAGCGCCACAAAGCGGCGGAGCTTGGTGTCCTCCGCCTTGTAAACCACACCCATGCCTCCCCCACCGAGTTTTTCGAGGATGCGGTAGTGCGAGACAGTTTGCCCGCTCAATGAAAAAGAATCCGCCATCGCGGGCAAATGATAGGTGCTGTTAAACGCCAAGTCAACGCAAGGGACACGCGCGGTCCGTGGTCCAGGTCGGCACCGAGCTGCGCAAATTTCGATAGCCGTAGTCTCAATGGAGATGAGTTGCGAGGAGGCAAAAGATGGCGGCTATTTCCTTCGCTCGGGTGCTTTGATGAGGCGCTTGAACTCAGGATCGTCGTGAAGACAGGCGAGATCGTTGTCGCGGGCGGCCCAATCCGGATTATGGTAGCCCGCTTCGACCGCTTTCTTGAGTGTCCCGAGCGCTTCGGCTTTCATGTTCAGATTCCCATACGTGCAGGCCGCGTTATAAAGAGTGACCGGGTCGTTCCCGCGCATGGCGACCGCCTTCTCCACCTCTGAGGCCGCCTCGCGCGCCCGGCCGACCGCCGCGTAAGTGGTCGCCAACAATCCATGCGCTCTGGCGTCTTCCGGCACCGTCTGCAGTTGTCGCTCAAGCACCGCAATAAATCGTTCCAGAAGTTTCGCGACTGCCGCTTTATCGCCCACCTTGACGAGCGCGAGTTGATAGGGAATGTACACGTTGTAATCATCCCCGCTGGCAGCCAGCGCGCGATCAGACAGCTCGGCTGCCTCTTTAAAACGGTCGGATTCATAGAGTGCCCGGCCGAGCGAGGCATAACCATCGTCACAATCCGGCTTCAGTTCGATCGCTTTGCGGGCCGAGCGAATCGCTTCATCGTATTGCTTTTGCGCGTAGCACATCCGTGCGCTTGCCGCGAGAGCCTCTGGCAGATCGGGTTTGAGGGCCATCGCGCGCTCGGCCGCACGAACTCCCTTCTCGATAAATTCCTGATCGCTGCCGTGGCTCTCGACCATCAAGCCGCAAACCTGTGCCATCCCCGCATACGCCAGGGCGAAATCCCGATCGAGTTGGATCGCGCGCTCATACATTTGCATCGCGAATTCCAAATTTCCCATCCGCCTGTAATTCCGTCCGCGCAACAGGCAATCGTAAGCCTCCGCATTCTCCGTGGGTTTGCTTGCGATCACGTTTTCTTCGTGTGGCGTGAGCGTGATCCGCAGCGCCTGCGCTATATTCCGCGCGATTTCTTCTTGCACGTCGAACACGTCTTTCATCTCGCGGTCGTAGCGCTCGGCCCACACGGGATAATCCCGGCCAGTATCCACGAGCTGGGCATTGATACGCAGGCGATTGCCGGCACGGCGTAGCGTGCCGCCTAGAACGTACTTGGCCCCCAGCCGCGCCCCGATATCCGGCGCCGTGAGCGAAGCATCCCGGAACGGCAGTACCGTCGCTCGCGGAAACACGTGCAGCCCCTTGATCTTCAGCAATTCCGTGATGATGTCTTCGGACATTCCGTCGCGGAAGTACTCGTCTTCCTTCGCCCCGCTCATGTTTTCGAAGTAGAGCACCGCCAGCGTGTTCTCCGCTCGGGCCACGGCGACCGGGCCTGAGGCCGTTAGCGCTCGGCCCGATTCCGTCTCGCGCTTCAGCCGCTGAAGATCCATGCGCATCTCCGACGCTTTCTGGTAGCGCACGCGCCGGTCTTTCTCGAGCGCCCGCATGATGATGCGATCCATCTCCGGTGACAGGGCCGGATTCAAACGCTGCGGCGGGATGGGAGCCCGGTTGAGAATGGCCTCGAAAATTACAGCCGGTGTGCTCCCGCTGAACGCTGGCCGCCCGGTGGCCATTTCGTACAGCACCACTCCGAAAGAGAACAGATCGCTACGCGGGTCCAATTCTTCGCCTCGCGCCTGCTCCGGCGACATGTAGGCGACGGTTCCGATCGACGTCCCAGAGCTGGTCAAACCTTTCGTCGAAAGCCCCGCGGTCGGCGCCGACCACCCGTCCATGGTCTCGCCCATTCCCGACTCCCACGCGGCCGGCTTCGCCAGTCCGAAATCCAAAATCTTCGGCCGGCCTTGGGTGACAAAAATATTTGCGGGCTTGATGTCCCGGTGCACAATCCCCTTCGAATGCGCGGCATCGAGGGCATCCGCAATCTGCGTTGCAAAATCGAGCAGCTCGCTTGCGGGCAGGGGGCGGCCCTCGATGCGATGTCCCAACGTCTCGCCTTCCAGAAGCTCCATCACGATGAAGCAGCGGCCTTGCTGTTCATCAATATCGTGGATCGTACAGATGTTCGGATGGTTCAGAGCGGAAGCAGCGCGCGCCTCGCGCTGAAATCGTTCAAGCGCCCTTTGGTCCCGGGAGAGTTCTTCAGGGAGGAACTTAAGCGCCACCTGCCGGCCCAGACGCGTATCATCGGCCTTATAGACAATTCCCATGCCGCCGCCACCGAGCTTCTCGAGAATCCGGTAGTGGGGAACGGTTGGGCCGTCCATGGCAGGCATCGCGCCCATAGCGACTGCATGTTAGGCCGACGGTGCACTCAAGTCAATGCGCAGCCGGGTTAGGTAACAGAGCGGGGAAATGCGTGTCCCAAGGATTGAGCGCTGTGCTAAAAGCAGGCTTTCTCGCCAATCATCCAAGGTGGAAGCCGCATGCGGTAATGCCGCTCGTACGGTTCTGTGCGGGTGGCGTTCAGCGATGGTCGTCCCTACCGCGACCATTGGGTTCACTTGACTGCTGGCAAGTCCTGTTCTCAATCGCTATCCGCCTGAGCTCCGTTCGTTGACTTGTCTCCGACCGCAACCTAAGATGCTCGCCACAAGGATCGTCTCCCCATCATGGTGGGCGCTAACTTCTCGCAGCACATTTTGCACTGGCCGTCAGAGAGTACGCCGTGACGGATTCGCAAGGGCCCAACACACCATCCCTTGAGATGGCCCATGTCCTCTTCGTGGACATCGTGGCCTACTCCGCGCTTCACATGGACCGCCAGCAACAGTTGCTTCACGATTTGCAAGAAGCCGTCCGTAACACCTCAGCGTTCAATCGCGCACAAGCTGAGGATCAGTTGATCCGATTACCTACCGGTGACGGGATGGCGCTTGTCTTTTTTCGCGACCCCGAGGCTCCGGTTCGCTGTGCTCTAGAGCTGACGAAAATCCTCCGCGATCATGCTGAGATCAAGCTGCGCATGGGAATCCATACTGGGCCCGTGTACCGCGTCGCGGACATTAACGCTAACCGCAATGTCGCAGGCGGCGGCATTAACATTGCACAGCGTGTGATGGATTGCGGCGATGCCGGCCACATTCTCGTTTCCAGCGCGGAAGCGGAAGTCCTCGGCCAAGTTAGCGCCTGGTGCAGCATGTTGCACGATCTCGGCGAAGTTGAGGTCAAGCACGGAGTTCGCATTCATCTCTACAGCTTGCACACCACCGAGGCCGGTAACTCGGAGCTGCCGAAGAAGATCAGCACGCAACGCGCGACGCCGTCTCCCGCCGCAACCGCGACAAAAAGCAAAAGGCTCGTGACGCTGACGGTTGCAGGCATGGCCTTCCTCGTGGTCGCGTCTGTGGGCGGGTGGCTATTCTTTTCTCGCAAAGCGCATTCTCTCAGCGCCACCGACACGATTGTTCTTGCCGATTTTGTGAACACCACGGGCGATCCGGTATTCGATGACGCTTTGCGGCAAGGACTCTCGGTACAGCTCGAGCAATCACCCTTTCTCGAACTGGTTTCCGAGCGCAAGGTAAGTGAGACTTTGAAGCTGATGGGACGTCCCGCCGGTGACCGCTTGACGCCGATGGTCACGCGCGAGATCTGCCAGCGCACGCACAGCAAGGCCATGCTGACCGGATCGATTGCCGGGCTGGGCAGCCAGTTCGTCATTGGCCTAAAGGCAGTGAACTGCAGCACGGGCGACGTGCTGGGGGGAGCGCAGGAGCAG